>Ga0210044_10006685_pt1 | contig 15075 bp, 9 predicted proteins | sample CryGey13umfilter_2_FD_183959 | JGI IMG/M metagenome (GOLD analysis project Ga0210044, IMG submission 183959) | Groundwater microbial communities from aquifer in Utah, USA - Crystal Geyser 4/9/14 3 um filter (SPAdes) (version 2) | ecosystem: Environmental > Aquatic > Deep subsurface > Groundwater...
CAAAACTATAAAAAAATGCATCCGTCAACTGACGGATGCATTTTTTTGTCTAACTATTATTTAGTTCCTATCTCATAATAGTAACATGTCCATAGTTATCGTGGATAATAGGAGCGTATTGTTCTTTAGCAACAACTTTCCAAATATAAGTTCCAGCTGTAGCTTTCTTTCCTTTGTAAGTTCCATCCCAGCCTCTTTCAGCATTGCTAGTCTCAAAGATTACCTCACCCCATCTATCAAAAATTTGCATGGTATATTGTGAGAAATCAATTCCCTCACCATAAGGTCTAAATGTTTCATTAAGTCCATCTCCATCTGGTGTAAAAGTATTTGGCATATAAAAGATGTAGATACCGTTAATCACTATTGTACCCAATATATCATCTTGACAGCCATTTGCATCAGTTACAGTTAAAAGAGCATTGTAAGTTCCTGGGACATTGTTTGGGTATGTAAAAAATGGATGAAGAACTACAGATGTATCTGGAACTAAGCCACTATTAAAATTCCATAAATAAGTAAGAGGAGGTACTCCACCAGTTGAAAGATTCTTAAACTGAATACCTGTATTTAAGATATTAGTAACCGCTGGATTAGTAGAATAATTAGCCACAGGATAATCATGTGGACAAACTTCATTTACAGAGGTTGTGTCAACAATACAGCCATCTATTGTGGTAATAGTAAGCGTTACATCTTTACATTGAGGAGTGTCAAATGTACTATTGATGCTATTTCCACTTCCAGAATCTCCATTGGTTATCGACCATTGAATACTATCAACTAAATTGGCTGGTGTGGAAGTATTGGTAAACATCACTGAAAATGGATAACAGCTATCAGGATTATTTCTTGTAAAAGAAGGAATAACCAAACCATACCAATCAATGTAGATAATAACGCTATCTGCTGGAGTACTACAATTGTCATCAGCAACTCCAACGTAGGTGGATGAAGGAGTCGTAGGTGTAACAGTAATAAGAGATCCTGTTCCAATTTGTATGTTATTTTGATACCAAGTATAGGTATAAGGTCCTCCCATACCACCAGAAGCAACAATATCTATATTTTGATTTTCAGTAGGACAGATTTTTAATGAGTCATTAGTAGTGCTCGCAATAAGGCTTGTTGCGGTAATGCTATCAAATAGCGTTATACATACTTGGTCTAAACTAGAAATACAACCCAAAGGATCTGTTGCAAAAACTGAATAACAAGTAAGGGTGTCTATTGGATTTACAGTTGGAGTATTTCCAGGAATAACAATACCTGTATTTAGATTTGTCCATGTATAAGTATATGGTCCACCATTACCATCAATGGCTGTAGCACTAATTTGAATGTTTCCACCTATACAAATCGTAGTGTTTGAAGTAATTGTTGCAATAGTAACAGAATCTGGTTCGGTTAACCAAATAGTTGTATCTTGAGAGCAACCACTGCTATCAATCATCGTAATTGTATAAGCACCAGCACCAATATTGGTCAAGGAATCTTGCATTCCTGCAGTTAAATTTAAGGTAGTTTGTAAAACAACACCTGTTAAACTATCTTTCCAAGTAAAACTTTGCATTTCACTTCCAAAAGTAAATGTTGGATTAATAACGATAGAACCATTCGTCCCGTCTTTACATGTAGGGTTGGTAATAGTGATAGCCGGTTGATAACAAGCACCACACAGTACAAATACATTTAAAGTGTCCGTATCAGAACAGTTTCCTCCTGTATCAGTTACAGTAACAATGTAGCTTGTTGGTACACTCGGATAAACAGTAGGATTTTGCATGGTAGATGTAAGAATATTGACATTTGGTGTCCATGCGTAATTAAATGATGCTGGATCTGGAATTGTCGGGCACCATGTAAATCTAGTTACAGGTCTATTAACACTTCCAGTGCCTGTTAGTTCAGGACAGGCAACAGTTCCATCACTGTAATAATAAGCACTAGAACCAAGAGCAGTTGTTGTCCATGGTGTAATACAATTGTAAGTATAGCTATATTGAGCAGACCAAACATAACATATTTCAATTACAAGGTTAGAAATTCCATCCCATTCATAAGCAACATCTAATACATGTACGTTCATTCCTATAGCAACGTTAACGTTTGTTGGGTTTAAAACCTGAGTAAGTCCAGTCTCCCATGTTGTCAAACTAGATGTGGAGGTACAACCCATTTTCATTTGGTAACTATTGTATGTTGTAGTACCATTGATAGCCGTTACTTCCCATGCAATTTCAGTGATTTTTCCACCCATTATACCCATTGCATTTAATTCTGCAGCAGTGTATAAAAATTGGTGTTTTGCATTAGCATACCAGTTTCCATAAGGTGCTGGCCAGCCTGTATTAGTATTTGATCCAGTTGGAGTACCTACTAAAGTATTGGTTGGTGGTTGAGAGCAAGTGTTTGTTGGACTAGGTCCACAAATTGCGGGAATTCCACCACCTAAATCTAAGACTACTGCAATAGAATCTCCACACATCATTAGAGAATCTGGTGTTAAGATATTAACACTTGGAGCAACAAATGGCATGATGGTTATGGTTACAGAACCTGTTTTTACACATCCATTTGGGCTAGTTACTGTTACAGTATAAGTGTAACTTCCTGGAACAGTAATGTTAGCTATAGGGTTAGGAATATTGGTTGCACTTAAGTAAGCAGTTGGTGTCCATGAATAAGAATAACCAGGAGCCATCGGAACAACAGTAGTGTTCAGTTGAATAGGATCAAATAAACAAGCTGAAGGTGTGCTTTGAGTAACGGTTGGTGTAAAATCAGGCACTACAATTACTAATGCAGTATCCACATTATCACAACCACCAGAAAGATTACTGGTTACTATATACTGAGTTGTTGTTGCAGGAGATGCTGTTGGATTAGCACAAGGGTTACATGTGAAATTTGTTCCCACAACGATAGGACTACCTCCAGGAACAATACTCCAATTAAATACGGAACCACCAGATGCTGATAAATTGGCAACTTGTCCGCCGCAAATGGTTGTTACTGGTGGGGTGATAACTGTACTTGTAACTACATTAAAAACAGCAACTTGTGTTGCAGAACCTTCTATTGGACAGGCACCGTCTTGTACAGTAACTGTTGCAATGACTTGAGGAGGAGAACCAGCTGGAACTGTCCAACAAATATCTATTTGTAATGGATTAGTTCCAGTAGTTGTTATACTAGCACCAGGAAAAACAGTAAAAATATTACTTGTTGAAGTATCAATTGTTAATATATTAGCCGCATTAACATCACTAAATGTCATACTAAAACATGCGGTTGAGCCTTCACACAATTCTATGGTATTAGGTCCTTGTTGAGTGGCTGTTCCACTAGTCAGGACTATCCCAGCTGCTGGTGGACTAGGAGTTATATTAGTACAGGTAATTACTTCAAATTGAAAATCGTGCATAATAGAACCTGTTAAATTACCATTAGCATCATAAGCACTAATTAAATAAGTTACTACAAAATTTCCGATGGTAGATTGATTAAATGTAAAACATCCAGTAATTGGGTCGAAAACTGTATTTTGTAATGGAGCAGTAGGTGAATAACCAGGAAGATGCAAGATAGTAACACCACCAGCACCTAAAGGACTAACCAATTGATAATATAAGCTATCACCATCTGGGTCAATTGCACCAGGACAATAAGATTGTGTTTGACCAGCACATACGTAAGGAATAGGTTGTGCAGTTACATATGGAGAACCATCACAAGGTGCAGTAACCGAATTAAGTGTTGTTTGAACATATAAAGAGTTTCCGCTTGTTCCTTGCATATTTGACGATGCATCTCTACAACATAAATCATAATAAAATGTCCAACTATTACATGGACCTGGTAAAGTAACTAACCCTGTATAAACGTACATCAAAACACCTGGTATTCCACCTGAACCTGGAGGACAATCACTTTGACTTTGTTGGGCAGCACATATTTGAGAAACTTCAACTCCTGGAGGAGATGTTAATGATATTGAAGGATTTGGGAAACCACAATTGTTATTTGTTTGAACATTAGTGGTTGTTCCTAATGTGCTTGGACAACTAACAAACATGGTAAATGTTATTAAATATTCATTAGGATTTCCTGTACATTGATAGGAAATGTTACCACCTGGTATATGTGATGCAAATGAATTTGATATTCCAATTAAAAATACTGCGATTATTAGTAAAACTTTTTTCATAATGATATTGTTTAAAACAACAAATTTAGACATTAATCTTTCCACAAAGACGTGAAAATTTGTAATCGGTTGCTTCAAAAAATAAATAAATGAAATTAAAACCAAATATAAAATTATTAATCAAATAAAGTAACATTGTTTTAAAAATATAATTTCGAATAAGTGAGTCTTTACAAATTATTTATGTAGTCAAACAATTATTTAACAAACATAAGAATTATTAAACGAATGTTAAATTAGATACATTTAAAATAATCAAACGGTTCTAAACAATCGTTACATTGGTAAAAAGCTTTGCAAGCTGTTGATCCAAATTGGCTTTTTAAGATTGTGTTTTGTGATTTACATCTTGGACAAATCACTTTTTTTACTCCAGAGGAGAATAATACTCCTTTATCTTGTGTTCCACTTATTGGAGGAGCAATGCCATAAGCTGTAAGTTTCTCTTTAGCTTTATTAGTCATCCAGTTGGTTGTCCATGCTGGAGAATAAACGAGCTTAATTTCAATCGTATTAATTCCTTTTTCATGAAGTTTTTTTATGATTTCATCTTCAAAAAGTTTCATCGCAGGACAACCTGTATAAGTAGGGGTAATTGTAATAATAACTTTTTTATCTGTTAATTCTACATTCCTAACAATACCAAGTTCAGTAATAGTAATAACTGGAATCTCAGGATCAGGAATTTCAGAAAGAAATTCCAAAATTTGATTTTCGGTATATTTTTCTTGATAATTCAAACTTCAAACCTTGAACATAATTACCATTTTGCGTCTGGATAAGCTCTCGGTAAAAATTGCATTTCAGCGATAAGGTGACCTAAATATTCGGAATGTATAGCATTTAATCTTCCTGTTTGCATATATCCATTTTCTGGCTTCTTTAAAGTCGCTCTTTCCAAAACTTGGTCAACTGTTTTTATCCACTCTTTTTTTATCTCATTTAAATCAACAGCAATCCCTTCTTTTATTAATAGCTCATCAACTTCATTCATTTCAAATAAATCACCCGTAAATTCCCATAAATCATCTAAAGAGATTTGAACTTTTTCATGACTTTCTGCCGTTCCATCTCCTAAGCGTACCAACCATTCAGCACTATGTCTTAAATGGTAGGTAACTTCTTTTAACGATTTAACTGCATGTGCCGAAATCATGTCATCTTTGCTTGAACTTAAAGTAGTATATAAATGAAAAAAATAAGCAGATTGCAAAAAATTCCTAGCTATAGTATCTCCAAAATGACCGTTTGGTCTTTCAGATAATAAAGAATTGTAAAATTCTCTTTCATTTCTTTTGTAGGCAAAATCATCTTCCGTTTTGCCTTTTTCTTCTATTTCTCCAGCATAAGTTAACATAGTTCTGGCTTGACCAAATAAATCTAAAGCAATATTAGTCATGGCAATATCCTCCTCCAAAATTGGTCCATTGCTGCACCATTCACTCATACGTTGACCAAGAATTAAGCTGGAATCACCTAGTCTTAAACAATAATTTAGTAAAGCTTCTTTTGCTGTCATTTTAGTTAAAAGTTTGAGGTTTGAAGACAGAAGTCCGAAGTTGAAAAACAACCTTAAACCTTGAACTTCAAACCTTGTTGAATTTGTTAAATATGTTTCGCTCCTTCAGGCATAATGTAATGAGTTGGATGTCTATAAATTTTATCATCTGAAGGATCGAAAAACGATTCACTTTCTGATGGCATTGATGATACAATTTCCTTTAATGGAACTACCCAAATACAGGTTCCTTCATTTCTTCTAGTGTACAAATCTCTTGCGTTTTGTAACGCCATTTCTTTATCAGTTGCATGAACACTCCCAGCATGTTTATGAGGAAGACCTGATTTACTTTGAACAAATACTTCCCAAATATCTCCTTGATTATCTTTTATATTAATCATAATTGTATTTTTTAATCTCTAATTTCTAATTCTTCACCCTCCCTTTGGGAAGGCTGGGGTGGGAATTGTTTTTCTTTTTGTTTTTTAGCATAAGTCAAAGCAGCTTCTCTTACCCAACGACCATCTTGATGTGCTTTAATATGGTGTGCTAAACGTTGTTTGTTACATGGACCGTTACCTTTTACAATTCTCCAAAATTCATCCCAATCCATTTCTCCAAAATCGTAATGACCTTTTTCTTCATTCCATTTCAACTCTTTATCAGGAATTGTAAGTCCGATTATTTCTGCTTGTTGAACTGTTTTATCTATAAATTTTTGTCGAAGCTCATCGTTGGTTTCTCTCTTAATTTTCCATTTCACAGCATTTCCTGTATTTGGCGAATCAGAATCGTGAGGGCCAAACATCATAATAGAAGGCCACCAAAATCGATTCAATGCATCTTGAGCCATCGCTTTTTGTTCGAGAGTTCCTTTAGCTAGGTGAGCCATAATTTCATAACCTTGTCGTTGATGAAAACTTTCTTCTTTACAAATCCTAACCATCGCTCTTGAATAAGGACCATATGAAGTCCGTTGCAATGATACTTGGTTAACTATTGCTGCTCCATCTACCAGCCAACCCACAGCACCCATATCTGCCCATGATAAGGTTGGGTAATTAAAGATACTTGAATATTTTGCTTTACCACTTTGAAGCTCCTCAATAAATTCATCTCTGCTTTTACCTAAAGTTTCGGCTGCTGAGTATAAATATTGTCCATGGCCAGCTTCATCCTGAATTTTTGCCAATAAAACCACTTTAGCTCTTAAACTTGGAGCTCTACTAATCCAATTTCCTTCGGGTTGCATTCCTATAACTTCAGAATGAGCGTGTTGAGAAATTTGTCGTTGTAAGTGTTTCCGATATTCTTCAGGCATCCAATCTTTTGGCTCAATTTTATCTTCAGCATCAATTTTTGCTTGAAATTTTTCTAATTTTTCTAAATCTGTCATGCTTTCAAAATTCTCTATAATTTACAAGTTTACCAAATTAAGATGTTTTTTAACATAAAGGGAGCTAATTTTTTAATAAAAAGTAAGTTTTTATATTTTCGTGTAATCAGGGCTATTTTTTTTCTGCAACTCATATAATAAAACAATAAATAATACTTTTGTAGTTATTAAAAATAAAAATGAGTCAATTTAAAAAATTAATAGTTAAAGAGATTAAAACTGAAACAGCAGATACCGTTTCTATTTCTTTCGAAATACCATCAGAACTAAAACCTGAATTCAATTATCAAGCTGGACAATACATTACTATTAAAAAAGAAGTCGATGGGGAAGAAATTAGAAGGTCGTATTCATTATCTAGCTCTCCTTTAGAAAATGATTTTAGAATAGGAGTAAAAAAGATAGCGAATGGAAAAATGTCATCTTTTTTAAATGAGCAATTAAAAGTTGGAGATCTATTAGAGGTATTACCTCCCTTAGGTAATTTTAAAATTAATGATTTATCATCATGTTCGGTAGGATTTGCCGCAGGAAGTGGTATAACTCCTTTATTATCCATGGTAAAATCAGTATTAAAATCGAATGGTAAATTCATCTTGTTTTATAGTAACAAAACAAGTAATGGTGTTATCTTTAAAAATGAATTAGAGACTTTAAGAAATCAATTTCCTAATCATTTTGCCTTACATTACATATATAGTAAAGAAAATATTGGGAACACGCTTTTAGAAGGAAGAATCAATAAAGAAAAAGCCAATTTGCTGATTAAAGAAAATATAGCGTTCGAAAAAGCGGATGGGTTTTATTTATGTGGACCTGAAGAAATGGTGAAAAATATAGCTGATGCTTTAAAAGAACTTGGAGTGGTGGAAAGTAAAATTCATTTCGAACTTTTTGTAGCTCCGCAAATAAAAAATGAAACTAACCAAAAAACGGAATCAGATTTTTTTGGAGAAAGTCATGTAACAGTGTTAATGGATGGCGATGAGTTTGAATTTAATTTAAAAGCTGATGGAAATTCTGTTTTAGATGCAGCAATTGAAGCAGGTGCTGATGCTCCATTCTCCTGCAAAGGTGCAGTTTGTTGTACTTGTAAAGCTAAAGTTATAGAAGGCAAAGTAACCATGAAATTAAATTATTCTTTATCAGATGCCGAAGTGAAAGAAGGCTATGTCCTAACCTGTCAGTCCCATCCTGCTTCCGAAAAAGTTGTTGTAGATTATGATGTAACCTAATCTTAGAACCCACCTTAAGTTTCTTATTGAATTGCATGGATGTATCAAAGTATCAAAGACAGCAAAATCTTGTTTATTAATACCCTACTGTTGAAAAGGTCTAACATGCGGTAGACCTTTTTTTTGATTATATTATAACTTTGGGTTCATGTTATTCAAAAAATATAATTGCTATATAGTTGTTGTTCTACTCATCTTTATTAGTTGTCATTCCAATAAAAAAACAACAACAGAACAAAAAAAAGAAATCGCCTATAAAAGTGTACAAACCAAATATGCAACTTTGTTAAATGTTGCTCCATCCGAAATCCATAACATCACACTTTATAATTTTATAGATAAATGGATTGGCGTAAAATATAAATATGGAGGACAAACTCAGGAAGGAGTTGATTGTTCAGGGTTTGTCAATATCTTATATAAAGAAGTGTACCAAAAAGTCTTGCCAAGATCTTCATCCGATATTGCTAAACAATTAAAAAGTACTACAAAAAATAAGCTTTCCGAAGGAGATATTTTGGTGTTTGATATTGATGGAAAAAAAAGTTCTCATGTCGGAATTTATTTAACCAACAATAAATTCGTACATTCATCAACTAGTAAAGGAGTTATTATTTCAAGTTTAGAACTTCCTTACTACCAAAAATCGTTTAGCAAAGCAGGGCAACTATGACAAATATATTAATAACAGGAGGTAGCAGAGGTATAGGCTACGAGTTGGTAAAACAGTTTGCGGCAGATGCTAACAATTACGTGGTAGTGCTTTCCAGAAATATCGAAAAGCTCGAGCAATTGAAACTAGAATGTGCACAACACTACCAAAGTACAATACAACTATATCAAGTAGATTTTAATTCACCTTCACTTAATCAGGAACTGCAAAATATATTGGAGAAAGAAAACAAACATTTTCATACCGTCATCAACAATGCAGGAGTGCTAATTAATAAACCTTTTACAGAAACAACCACTGCCGATTGGCAAACAGTTTTCACCACCAATGTATTTGCCCCAGCTACTCTTATAAAAGAAGTAATTAGTTGTAACAATACAAACGAACAAACTCATATTGTCAATATCAGTAGTATGGGTGGTTTTCAGGGAAGTGTTAAGTTTACTGGTTTATCGGCTTATAGTGCATCAAAAGCAGCTTTGGCTAATTTAACAGAGGTGTTGGCAGAAGAATACAAAAACACCAACATTAAAATAAACTGTTTAGCACTGGGTTCAGTTCAAACCGAAATGCTGCAAGAAGCTTTTCCCGATTTTCAAGCAAAAGTTTCGGCAAAACAAATGGCAAAATACATTTACCAATTTGCAATAACAGGAGCTACATTGTTTAATGGAAAAATTATTCCAGTTTCGGTGACTACGCCGTAATGAAATAGTTATTAAACCAAAAAGATAATTATATTTGGTAAAAGAAATGGAGATGTTAGTGTGAGAGGAAAAAAGATATTATGAGTTGTTTATTAATCAAAGTAGAATATGAATTTTTAAATATGAAATACCTAATCTCAATAATCACATTAACTTTTCCGCTAATTATATTCGGTTAATCATACATTGTCAATGAATATAAATCAAAAACAGATTCATTATTAATCTATTTTGATACTGATACCTCTTGTAATAATTATTATCTAGGCATTCCATCATGTGAGATTAAGTGTGATGATACCGTTATAATAAGTTCAATTAGTACTATTTTATCAGAAAAAGCTCCTTGTAATCAAAAAGAAAAAATTGTTGGTGGGAACTGTTTTAATCGCAATAATATCATCTATGGGTTTAGCCAATATTCTGGAAAACTTGAAGGTAATTATGTTATTCGCTATCCATCTAAAAGAATGTGGATAAAGTATGTCTATCGAAAAGATAAAATTGTAGAACTTGTAGAACATTATTACGATGCAGATTGTTCTCAGCCTAAAATTAAAGGCATAGCAAGTAGCTTAATGGCTTTGGTTGAATTGAATGAAGAAGGTAGATTGAGAAACATAAAGGTACAATATAACATTTTTGGGAAAAAATTAAAAAAAGGTAGTTTTAAAGATGGAGATGGCACCATACTTTTTTATAGGGCTGATGGAACATTATTAAGGTCTGTTGAAATGAAACAAGGAAGACCAGATGGACAATGTCTATACTATTATCCAACAGGTCAAATTCTAGCTTCTGGAAAATTTAAAGAGGGTATAATTACTGGTATTTGGAATGAATTTTCAACTTTAGGGAAAATTATAGCAACAACTAATTTTGATTAATCTAATTAGTACTCCCCCTCGCACCTTAAATACAAGTTTGTAAAATTCTTCTCTGTCTCAGTTTCCATAACACAGAAGATTAGCATCAAACGATGAACGATGTGCGTTTTATCCTTCATAATACAACTTAAATGCCCACCGTAAACAGAACTAATGCAGTTTGTTAACATAATAATTAGAAAAATATCTAGTTGATAATCAGAGCTAATAGGTGGAAAGGATAAAATAAATTCAACTATAATTTGTAGGAGTTAAAAATACAGTTACATTTGCAGCCGCTTAAGACAACGGTTTTATAAAAAGGCGTAAATAAATCGATACAATTTTGGGGTTAATAAAAGAAGGAAAAAATATTTTTCTAAAATAATTAGCCAATTGTTTGGAGGTTTAAAAAATAGTTGTACTTTTGCATCCCTCAAACAAGGAAATGTCCTTGAAAAAATGTTTGAGAAGTATTGAAAAATTTATAGTTCTCTATATAATTATAGTGTTCTTTGAAAATATTGAAGATAGAAAAAAATTAGGTAAAGTATCCTTGAGAAAAGAATTCAATTTCTTTCCGAAAGTGAAACAATCTTAAAAACATTTAAGATAAATTACAACGGAGAGTTTGATCCTGGCTCAGGATGAACGCTAGCGGCAGGCTTAACACATGCAAGTCGAACGGTAACAGGTGTAGCAATACATGCTGACGAGTGGCGCACGGGTGCGTAACACGTATGCAACTTACCCCTAACTGGAGAATAGCCTTTAGAAATGAAGATTAATACTCCATAATATTACAGAGTGGCATCACTTTGTTCTTAAAACTCCGGTGGTTAGGGATAGGCATGCGGCCTATTAGTTAGTTGGTGAGGTAATGGCTCACCAAGACTTCGATAGGTAGGGGGCCTGAGAGGGTTATCCCCCACACTGGTACTGAGACACGGACCAGACTCCTACGGGAGGCAGCAGTGAGGAATATTGGTCAATGGACGAAAGTCTGAACCAGCCATGCCGCGTGCAGGATGAATGCCCTACGGGTTGTAAACTGCTTTTATATAGGAAGAAAAATCCCGACGTGTCGGGAGCTGACGGTACTATAAGAATAAGGACCGGCTAACTCCGTGCCAGCAGCCGCGGTAATACGGAGGGTCCAAGCGTTATCCGGATTTATTGGGTTTAAAGGGTCCGCAGGCGGGAAAATAAGTCAGTGGTGAAAGCCTACAGCTTAACTGTAGAACTGCCATTGATACTGTTTTTCTTGAGTGTAGATGAAGTGGGCGGAATGTGTCATGTAGCGGTGAAATGCATAGAGATGACACAGAACACCGATTGCGAAGGCAGCTCACTAAACTACTACTGACGCTCATGGACGAAAGCGTGGGGAGCGAACAGGATTAGATACCCTGGTAGTCCACGCCGTAAACGATGATTACTCGGTGCTAGCGATATACTGTTAGTGCCTAAGCGAAAGCGATAAGTAATCCACCTGGGAAGTACGGTCGCAAGATTGAAACTCAAAGGAATTGACGGGGGCCCGCACAAGCGGTGGAGCATGTGGTTTAATTCGATGATACGCGAGGAACCTTACCTGGGCTTAAATGTAGATTGACAGATTGGGAAACCAGTTCTTCTTCGGACAATTTACAAGGTGCTGCATGGTTGTCGTCAGCTCGTGCTGTGAGGTGTCGGGTTAAGTCCCATAACGAGCGCAACCCCTATCTTTAGTTGCCAGCGAGTAATGTCGGGGACTCTAAAGAAACTGCCGGTGCAAACCGTGAGGAAGGTGGGGATGACGTCAAATCATCACGGCCCTTACGTCCAGGGCTACACACGTGCTACAATGGCGGATACAAAGGGCAGCTACTTGGTGACAAGATGCTAATCTCTAAAGTCCGTCTCAGTTCGGATCGAAGTCTGCAACTCGACTTCGTGAAGCTGGAATCGCTAGTAATCGCGTATCAGCAATGACGCGGTGAATACGTTCCCGGGCCTTGTACACACCGCCCGTCAAGCCATGGAAGTTAGGAGTGCCTGAAGTCGGTGACCGCAAGGAGCTGCCTAGGGTAAAACTAGTAACTAGGGCTAAGTCGTAACAAGGTAGCCGTACCGGAAGGTGCGGCTGGAACACCTCCTTTTTAGAGTAAGTTTGTTTCTTTTCCGATTTATCGGATTGATACTTTCCTAATTTTTCTTCTTCATATTTTTACCCAAAACAAGCTCAGTTAGGGCTTTTGCCTCGAGCTATGATTTTTACAGTCCTATAGCTCAGTTGGTTAGAGCGCTACACTGATAATGTAGAGGTCCGCAGTTCAAATCTGCGTGGGACTACACTTGTATTTGGGGGATTAGCTCAGCTGGCTAGAGCGCCTGCCTTGCACGCAGGAGGTCATCGGTTCGACTCCGATATTCTCCACTTATTCCTTTATTGTAAGGAAAAAGTTCTTTGACATCTTGAAAGAAATTAAAAAATAAAATTTATTGAATTAGTTAAGAAAGTAACTAAGAGCGTATGGCGGATGCCTTGGCTCTCAGAGGCGATGAAGGACGTGACAAGCTGCGATAAGCTACGATTAGGTGCAAATAACCTGTAAGTCGTAGATTTCCGAATGGGGCAACCTAGCTGGTTGAAGACCAGTTACCACGCAAGTGGTGCTAACCCGGTGAACTGAAACATCTAAGTAACCGGAGGAATAGAAAACAATAGTGATTCCCCTAGTAGCGGCGAGCGAACGGGGATTAGCCCAAACCAATAATGTTTCGGCATTGTTGGGGTTGTAGGACTACAATGTGGACTTTAAATGTATAGTAGAATCTTCTGGAAAGTTGAACCATAGACGGTGATAGTCCCGTAAACGAAATGCATTTAATACCTAGTAGTATCCTGAGTAGCACGAAACATGTGAAATTTTGTGTGAATCTGCCAGAACCATCTGGTAAGGCTAAATACTCCTGAGAGACCGATAGTGAACTAGTACCGTGAGGGAAAGGTGAAAAGTACCCTGAACAAGGGAGTGAAATAGAACCTGAAACCGTACGCTTACAAGCGGCAGGAGTCCGTCAGCTGACGGATGACTGCGTGCCTTTTGCATAATGATCCTACGAGTTACTCCTCACTAGCAAGGTTAAGCATTTTATATGCGCAGCCGAAGCGAAAGCAAGTCTGAATAGGGCGCATAGTTAGTGGGGGTAGACGCGAAACTTGGTGATCTACCCATGAGCAGGTTGAAGTCTCAGTAACATGAGATGGAGGACCGAACCAATATACGTTGAAAAGTGTTTGGATGACTTGTGGGTAGGGGTGAAAGGCCAATCAAACTGAGAGATAGCTCGTACTCCCCGAAATGCATTTAGGTGCAGCGTTGAGAATTATAGTTATAGAGGTAGAGCTACTGATTGGGCTAGGGGGCTTCACCGCCTACCAAACCCTAATAAACTCCGAATGCTATAACTTTTACTCAGCAGTGAGGGCACGGGTGCTAAGGTCCGTGTCCGAGAGGGAAACAACCCAGACCATCAGCTAAGGTCCCTAAATATATACTAAGTTGTTCTAACGTGGTCCGATTGCTTTGACAGCTAGGATGTTGGCTTGGAAGCAGCCATTCATTTAAAGAGTGCGTAACAGCTCACTAGTCGAGCGATTGGGCGTGGATAATAATCGGGCATAAAGTATATTACCGAAGCTATGGATTGCAGTTTACTGCAGTGGTAGGGGAGCATTCTAGTTGCACAGAAGGTGTATCGTAAGGTATGCTGGAGCGGCTAGAAAAGAAAATGTAGGAATAAGTAACGATAAAGCAGGCGAGAAACCTGCTCACCAATAGACTAAGGTTTCCTGATCAACGCTAATCGGATCAGGGTTAGTCGGGACCTAAGGCGAACCCGAAAGGGGTAGTCGATGGACAACAGGTTAATATTCCTGTACTAGCATATATTGCGATGGGATGACGGAGTAGTGAAAGGTCTGCGTACTGACGGAATAGTACGTTGAAGAGTGTAGGTATTGGAACTGTAGGTAAATCCGCAGATCTAGCTGAACTTGATAGTACCGCAAGCCTTCGGGCAAGCGGATAATGACCCTAATCAGACTTCCTAGAAAAACCTCTAAGCTTCAGATATATGCTACCCGTACCTCAAACCGACACAGGTAGTCAAGATGAGAATTCTAAGGTGCTCGAGTGAATCATGGTTAAGGAACTAGGCAAAATCGCCTCGTAACTTCGGGAGAAGAGGCGCCCCCGAGTAATCGGGGGCCGCAGTGAAAAGGCCCAGGCGACTGTTTATCAAAAACACATGGCTTTGCTAAATCGAAAGATGATGTATAAGGCCTGACACCTGCCCGGTGCTGGAAGGTTAAAAGGAGATGTTATCTTCGGAGAAGCATTGAATTGAAGCCCCAGTAAACGGCGGCCGTAACTATAACGGTCCTAAGGTAGCGAAATTCCTTGTCGGGTAAGTTCCGACCTGCACGAATGGTGTAACGA
>Ga0210044_10006694_pt1 | contig 15059 bp, 11 predicted proteins | sample CryGey13umfilter_2_FD_183959 | JGI IMG/M metagenome (GOLD analysis project Ga0210044, IMG submission 183959) | Groundwater microbial communities from aquifer in Utah, USA - Crystal Geyser 4/9/14 3 um filter (SPAdes) (version 2) | ecosystem: Environmental > Aquatic > Deep subsurface >...
CCAAAAGTCCAGCGAGTAAGCTCGTGCGCAAAAAAGCCAAATCCGAGGAAAGCGGATTAACCAGCTTGATGGCTTCAGCCCCGCCGGATTTTAAAAATGAATAATTGTACGCTTCGGTCATTCGCGCGCCCAAAGACAAAATATTTTTTATTTTTCTTTCCAAGATTTTTTCCTGGTTTAAAAACGGCGTGGCCACCGCCGCTTTGGGCATCACCGACGTTATCTTATTAAAGCCGTAAATTCTCGCCACCTCTTCCATAACGTCTTCGGCCAGGCTGATATCGCGAACCGCCCGCCAACTCGGAATGGTAACGGAAAATTTTCCAGCTTTTTCTCTGACGCCAAAGCCCAATTTTTCCAAAATTTGTTTAACTTGTTTGGCGCTAAACTCCGCGCCGACGCGCTGATTTAGCCAGGCCAGACTAAAATCAATCGGCCCTAACCCCCTTCCGTCCCCCTTTAAAAGGGGGATTAAGGGGGTTTGTTTTTCATCAACCAAATTGCCGGCCAACCGCGCGCCCGGGCAAATTTTTAAAATCAGTTCCACGGCGCGCTTGAGCCCCAGTTCGGCCAGATTCGGGTCCAGGCCTTTTTCAAAGCGCATGGACGATTCGGTGCGCAAAGCCAAAGTCTGCGCGGTTTTTCTTACCGAGTCAAAATTGAAATTAGCCGATTCAATGATAATTGCGCTGGTGTCAGGATTAATTTCACTATTGGCCCCGCCCATCACTCCGGCCACGGCCACCGGCTTAGCCTGATTGGCGATTACCAGCATCTCCGGTTCCAGTTGGCGCTTTTGGCCGTCCAGAGTTTCAATCGTTTCGCCGGCTTTGGCACGCCGGACAATAATTTTATCTATGAAATTTTTGTCAAAAGCGTGCAGCGGCTGGCCTAATTCCAGCATGACATAATTGGTCACGTCCACGATATTGTTTATCGGGCGCAGGCCCACGGCCGACAGTCTGGCCTTTAGCCATTCGGGCGAAGCCGCCACTTTTATGCCCGTTAGCCCGACCGCCAGGTAGCGCGGACACAATCTAAAATCTTCCACCTTAACGCTAATTTTCTCCCCCCTGACAAGGGGGGTCGGGGGGGGTAATTTAACCGGCTTAAATTTCGTGTCCAAAAACGCGGAAATATCCCGTGCCATCCCGTAATGCGACCATAAATCCGCGCGGTGGGTGATGCTTTTATTGTCCACTTCAAAAACCACGTCGTTTAATTTCAAATAATCGGCCAGCGGCTGGCCGGCTTTCACCCCCCTGACAAGGGGGGGCAGGGGGGGTTGTCCCAAAATCACGATGCCGGCGTGGTCCGAGCCCAGCCCCAGCTCGTCCTCGGCGCAAAGCATGCCGTTTGATTTCACTCCCCTGATTTCCGCGGGCTTGATTTCCGCGCCATTGGCCAGCGCGGCGCCAACCAAGGCCACCGGCACGAACTGGCCGACTTCAATATTGGGCGCGCCGCAGACCACTTCCAATTTTTCCGCGCCGACGTCAACCAAAGCCAGCTTTAATTTGTCCGCCTTGGGATGCGGCTTGATTTCCAAAATTTTTCCCACCACCACCTTTTTATATTTATCCGCCTGTGGCTCCACCTTTTCCACTTCAACCGTATGCAAACTTAAAAGCTGGCCCAGTTTTTCCGGGCTCACCGCTTTGGGAATTTCCACGAATTCTTTTAGCCAATTTAGAGATAGGAGCATAGTTATTGTCATTGCGAGCGTCAGCGAAGCAATCTCACGAACATAAATCTTCACTTAAATCTCGCCACCTTGGATTAATTGTTTTTATTAAATCAATTTTCTTTTTTAATAAATTATTGGTTACCAATGACAGAATGTTTTATTCTAATTTTAAATTAAAAAGCAGGTTCGCCTTATCATTTGCTTATCAATTGATTAGCAAGATTTCCGGTATATAATACTGAATTCCATTTATTGGTATTAATATAAACATAATAATATTTTTCCTCCTTCATGTGATTACTCGCCATACGTGAGATTGCCGCGCTCCCTTCGGTCGCTCGCAATGACAGTAGTTGGTTAAAACTGCTTAAGGAACCTTAAATCCCCGCTATGAAAAAGCCGGATGTCATTGATGGCGTACTTAAGCATCGCCAGCCGGTCCAAGCCGTAGCCGAAAGCGAAACCTTGATATTTTTTCGGGTCAAGACCGCCGGCGCGTAAAACGTTGGGGTGCACCAGGCCGCAGCCCAAAACTTCCAGCCAGCCGGTATTTTTGCATAAACGGCAGCCGCGGCCGGCGCATAAAAAGCAGGAATATTCGCCGTTGGCGCCGGGCTCAACAAAAGGATAATATTTCGGGCGCAGCCTTAATTTAGTCTCCGGGCCGAATAATTTTTTGCCGGATTCTTCCAGCACCGCTTTAAGATGGCTGAAATTTATGCCCCGGTCAATCATCAAGCCTTCCAGCTGGTAAAAAGTGTGCTCATGGCGCACGTCCGTGGCCTCGGAACGGAAGCAGCGGCCCGGCGCCACGACCCGTAAGGGCGCGCCGTATTTTTGCATGGCCCTGATTTGCATGGGCGAAGTTTGCGTGCGCATCAGCAGGCTCCCCCCTGACAAGGGGGGATTAAGGGGGGTTTCAACATAAAAAGTATCCTGCATGTCGCGCGCCGGATGATGGGGCGGAATGTTTAAGGCCGTGAAGTTATAGAAGTCGCTTTCCAGCTCCGGCCCCTCTAAAACCATGAAACCCATGGCCGCGAACAAATCTTCTATTTCATTTTGTAAAATTGTAATCGGATGCAGGTGTCCGGACTCAATTTTCTCTCCGGGCAAAGTGGCGTCAACAAAACTTTCTTTCGCCTCTTTTTCCAAAGCCGCTTTAACCTCGGCGAATTTTTCCTGAATTTCTTTTTTTACGTCATTGGCCAGCTTGCCTAAAGTCTTTTTTTCCGTGGCGCTCAAATCGGCCACGGCGCGCAAAATTTTCGTCAGCTCGCCTTTCCGGCCCAAATATTTTATTTCCAGGCCGCGCCGAGCGTCAGCGCTATTGACTTTTCCCAACCCAGCTAATATCTGTTGTTTTAATTCTTTTAATTTTTCTTCCATACTTATTTTTGTCCCCCTTGCAAAGGGGGATTAAGGGGATTAATTTTATTCCGGCCGTAGTTTAATAGAAAAAACTCCAGCGCCGACAGCCCGACTATTAAAATTATTAAATTCAGCCAATTTAAGAGGCCGTGGGCCAGCAGCGCCAGCAGCGCCACCACAAAACCGGAAAACAAAAATGACTGGCGGAAAGCGATTTTCACCTTTGCCATCGCCAACTCATGGGCGAGGAAAACAAACCTGACTAAAAAACCGATAATCGCCGCGGCGCCGATTAAAGAAAAAAACAGCGACAAATAAAACAGAAAAAAACCGGTCGCGTTGGTCGTTTCCGGATTGACCAGCCGGCTGACGTAAATAAAAGCCAGCCAGCACAGCGCGGTGAGCGCGGTCATGATAAACAGATATAGGCGCAAAGACATAAAGATAGAATTACTTTACCATTTATTTTGTTAATTTTCAATTCCTGAACTCGCAGATGCCGTTAAAATCGCACCAATCGCAAAGCTGGCCGGGCTGGGGCGGAAATTTGCCTTGTTTAATTTCCTCGACTACGCCAATAATCTTGGCTTTGATTTTTTCCAAATCTTTGGCCGAGCCCAAAAATTCCGCCTCGGAGTTGTCGTCCAAATAATAAAAGGCCAGGGCTTTGACTTCTTCCCGGAATAATTCGCCGGCCGCCAGCTGATAAATCAGGAGCTGCTCTTTGTCGCTAAAAGTAAGCTTGTCTTTGGGCCGGCCGGTTTTGTAATCCACCAGTTTTAGGCCGCCTTCATATTTGTCAATCCGGTCAACCGCGCCGCGGACGATATAGTCCGCTTCGCCGCTGGTAATTTTCCAACTAAACTTTTTTTCCAAATGAAGCGCTTCCGGCCAGTTGCCTTTATATTTTTCATAAAACGCTTTTAAAATTTCCTTGCCCTGCTGGCGACGTTGCTGTTTTTTCTTTTTTGACTCATACCAATCGTCAACCCAGCTTTGCTCATATAGCTTTAAAATCTCGTCAAGAGTTACAACCCCCCTTAATCCCCCCTTGTCAGGGGGGAAAACTTGACGCACCCCCCCTGACAAGGGGGGGGAGGGGGGGTTGCCGAACAGCTCCGCCTGCCCCAGGCCCTTTTTTTCATTAATCAAAATAAACAGCTTTTGCAGAGTGGCGTGCATGGTCTTGCCGAAAGAAAACGTTTCTTTTCCCCTGACGGGAATTTTTAAAATATGAGCAAAGCGGTACTGGTACGGGCAAGCCGAATAGGCCGCCAGCTGGGAATAGGAAAAGTGAGAAGGTATTATGCCCCCTTTAACAAAGGGGGTCGGGGGGATTTTAAGCGGTTCTTTTTCCATTAACTTTAAACCCCCTTTATCCCCCTTGTTAAGGGGGACTATTTTTTTTACCAGCCCCAACTCCGTTAAAAATCTTGACGCTTTCTTTTTGACTTTTCCGCCATAGTCCGGCGCCCAGGAAAAATAAAGGCCTTGTTTGGCGCGCGTCATGGCCACGTAAAACAGGCGCCGCTCTTCTTCCAAATGAATATCGCCGGCCGGCAAAATTTCTTTGACCAAAGCGTCCGGCAGTTCAATCGGCTCGCCCCGCAGAGTAGTGGGAAAGCGCTTGTCCACCAAATTGGCGATAAAAACATATTTAAATTCCAATCCCTTGGCCCCGTGCACGGTTAAAAGCCTCACCGCCTCCGGCCCGGCCTCTAAATCCGGCGCCAAACTGCCGGCTTCGCCGGCTTCCCTTTCCAAATTTAGTTCGGCCAAAAAGGCTTTAACCGATTTATCGTCCGAGGCGCTCGCAAAAGCCGAGAGGCGTTTTAAAAATTGGTTTAATAAACTGATGGCTTCCAGGTTTTTTTGGTTTTCAGTTTTGGCCAAAAACTTCAGATAGCCGCTATCCTCTAAAAACGCCGGCAAGACTTCCACCGCGCTTTTCTCGCGCGCCAAGGCTGAATGCTTGGAAATCAGCGCCAAAACCGGCTTGATTTTTTTTGCCAGCGCGCCGTCCAGCTTTAAAGCCGCGCCATCGCTGATTACTTCATAAAGCGACCGGGCGGTTTTGGCCGCCAGCTGGTTCAGCTCAACCAGCTCGCGCTCGCTAAAAGCGAAAAACGGCAGATTCAAAATCCGCCAGAGCGCCGCGCTTTCGTGATAATTATCCAACAGCTTAAAATAAGCGATAGCGTCCATGATTATCGGCTTGGCGTAAAGCCCGCGCGAAGCCCCGAAAATATAGGACAGGCCGCGACGAGCCAGTTCGGCCATAAAATCGTTGGCCGAATCGTTGGCGCGCACCAAGATGGCGAAATCGTTTAAGGTCGCGGTTTTATCCCGCTTTTTTAGTTCCACGATTTTATCAACCACCAGCTTAACTTCCTCGGCCAGGTCCGCGCCCTGGATTACTTCTATCGCCCCCTCGCCCTTATTTTGAGCGACCAGTTTTTTATTTAATTTTCCCGACTCAGCCAGCTGGCACTCCAGCCGGTTCGGATTATTCCGCTTGATAAACTCATAAGCCAAATCCAGAATATTCTGGGCCGAGCGGTAATTTTTTACCAAAACAATCTTAGCCGCTTCCGGATAATCTTTATTAAACTGCAGAATATTGCTCATGGACGCGCCCCTAAATCGATAGATGCTCTGGTCATCATCGCCGACGACTACCAGATTATTAGCCGGCGCGGCGAGAATTTTCACCAACTCATACTGCGCCCAGTTAGTGTCCTGAAACTCGTCCAACAGGATGTATTTAAACTGCCGGCGGTATTTTTCCAAAATGGCCGGCCGCTCCCTGAATAATTTTAAAACGTAATTTATCAGGTCGCCGAAGTCCAAGTAATTATTATCCAAAAGCAGCTGCTGATAAACCTGGTAAACGTTGGCCACTTCGTTAAGGCGCGCGATTTCCTGCTCCGCTATTTTATCATTGCCGCTTAACATTCCGTCCAAATTTTCTTTTAAGCCTTCGGCGTACTCCAGATAAGCCGCCGGCGAGACGTCTTCGTCCTTGGCGCGGGAAAAATGTTTGAGCAGGGCGTGGATAAACTTGGTCGGATTGCCCAATGGCCGGTAATAATCCAGCTTAAACTTGTCCAAATTTTTTTTCACCAGCGCCCACTGTTCAAACTCGTTCAATAATTTAAAATCTCCGGGCAAACCGATGGCTAAGCCATGCTCTTTTAAGAGCCGCTCGGCAAAGCCGTGAAAAGTGGAAATCCATAAATCAAAATAGCCGTAAGGCAACCGGCCTTCCGCCCGCTCGGCCATTTCGGAAGCCGCTTTTTCCGTGAAGGTCAGGGCTAAAATTTCTTCCGGTTTGGCCTGGCCCGACTCGATTAAATAAGCGATTCGCCGCGTTATCACCGTGGTTTTGCCCGTACCGGCGCCGGCCACGATTAACCTGGACCCGTCTTTATGCAAAACCGCCTTGAGCTGCTCGGGGTTTAAATTTTCCAAAAGATTGTTCATAAACTCCTGTCATTGCGAGAAGCCACGTACTCGTGGCGACGAAGCAATCTCCGGTAAAAATCCACATACATTCCTCTAAACCAGAGATTGCTTCGCTTCGCTCGCAATGACGATTTTAAATTATAATTTTAGTGGTTTTACGTACTTTTCTTCATCCCGATACGGCCCAATCACCGCCAGATTCAGCTTGTCGTTTCTGAAAATCTCACGCGCCGCTCGCCTAACGTCAGCGGCCGTTATTTTTTTCACTCGGGCGAAATATTTTTCCGGAGTTAAAACCTTTTCCCGGCTGTTTTGCTCTTTTAATAAAATCGCCTGCCGAGCGTACCAGCTGGCCAGATTGTCCGAAGTTTCCAACTGCAAAGCCAGCCGGCCGATTAGGCACTGCTTGGCTTTCTTAAGCTCGGCTTCAGCCACCGGCGCCGCGGCCAGCTTGCCGTATTCGGCTAAAATTATTTTCACGGCGTCATTCAATTTACTAACCGGCACGCCGGCTTGGGTGGTCAGGTAGCCGGAATCCGTATAGGCCTCGTTGTGCGTGCGCACATAATAGGCCAGGCCGCTTCGTTCGCGCAAGCGGATAAACAGCCGCGAACTCATGGAGCCGCCTAAAATTAAAGAAAGGATTTTTAGGACCAGCTCGTCCGAGTGGCCGTAAGGCAAAGCGCGCGCGCCCAGCGACAGGTGCGCCTGGTCGGTTTTCTTAAAATGCAAATTTATTTTCGGCGCCGACTGCCGGTCGTCGGTCGGCGGCTTGTCTTGATAATTTTTTTCAGAAAATTTTTTAAAATAATTTTCCGCCAATTTAACCGCGGCCGGGCCGACCTGGCCGGAGAGGCAAATCACGGCCTGGCTAGCGCTGTATTGCGAAGCGTAATAATTTAAAACTTGGCCTCGGGAAAAACCAACGATGGTTTTTTTACTGCCGACCGTGTCGCGGCCGGCCGGCGTGTCGCCGTAAAGGCAGTTTTCAAACAAGTCTTCAATATAATAGAGCGGATTGTCCAAATACATGTTCAATTCCTCAATCACCACGCCCTTCTCCCGCTCAATTTCTTTGGCCGCGAATCGGGAATTTAGGAGCATGTCCGCTAAAACGTCCAAAGCTAATTTCAGTTGCCCGGACTCCACTTTAACGTAGAAGCCCGTGTATTCCTTGCCGGTAAAAGCGTTGTACTCCCCGCCCACTTTATCCAGCTCCGAAGAAATCGCCAAGGTGCTGGGCCGCCGGCCGGTGCCTTTAAAAAACAGGTGTTCCAAAAAATGCGATAAGCCACTGTCTCTCTTGGTTTCAAAGCGCGAGCCCGCGGCCGCCATAAATAACACGGTCGCGGTTTTCGTGCCCGCGATCGGCGCGCTGATTATTTCCAGCTGATTTGGCAGTTTGGTTATTTTATACATGAAATCTTGCTAATCAATTGATAAGCAAATGATAAGGCGAATTGATATTTTTATTTATAATCAGCCTAATATTATTTTTCATACTCCAGAATCGCCTTAAGCACTTTGGAATCGGCTTTCAAGGGCTCCATAAACAGCACTTGCGAGCGCACTACGTTAAGCGAGCCGTCCGGACCATGGGTTTCTTTGCCGCGCTTAACTAAGCGCAAATTGCCGGTTTCTTCCGCGGTCTTGCCCGCCTCTTTGGCCTTGGCCTGGTCGTAGTCATAATAGACATTGTTGATTACCACCGGGTCGGCCTTAATATCCATAATCTGGCCGTAAAAAGTTTCTCCGTCAACTAATTTAACCGCGTACCAGCTTTGAGCAACTTTGCTGGTCTGGCCTTGGGCAAAAAACAGCTTATAGGCGACCAAGCCCAAAACCAGCGCGGCCAGAACGAAAACCGCCAGGCGAATCTGCCGGCCATAATCTCTTTTAGCCGCCGGCTGGCTGATTTTACTAAAATCTTTTTTCACCTCCGCTTCCGGCTGGTAAATTTTTTCCAGCGGTTCGGGCGATTTTCTCTTCTTCTCCGGTCTTTCCCTTAAATCCACGGTTTGTTGAAAATCAGACATATAATTTTTTCTTATTTCATAATTATTACCATTTGTCATTGCGAGGAGCGAGTGAAGCGTAGCGCAACGAGCGACGCGGCAATCTCCGGTTCAATGACAAGTACGTGGATTTTAACCAGAGATTGCTTCGTCGCTACGCTCCTCGCAATGACAATTAAGGATTAGTACTCTCGGACGCGGCTTCGGGTACCGGTTCTGGCGTTGGTTCGGCCACCGGCGCGGGCTCGGCTGCGGGTTCAGCTTCGGGTTCAGCCGCCGTTGAGGCGGGCAATTCAATAATATCCACGCTGGCCGGTTCGGCAATCAGTTCTCCCCCTGACAAGGGGGAGCCAGAGGGGGTTATAACGGGGGCGCTATCCACCGGCGTGGAAGTAGCTTCGGCCACCGGCGTGGAAGTAGCTTCGGCCACCGGCGTGTTAAACAAATCCGGGTGCTCGGCAATATAATCGTTATAAATCCGCGTCAGGTTGTCCGCGCTTTGCCCCCCTTCTAAAAGGGGGGTAGGGGGGGTTTCTGGCCGGGCCAGAATAGGCGCCGGCAGTTCCCGCTTCTTCACCGGCTCATAGCCGGGAAAAACTTTGGCCGCTAAATTCAAAGTCTTGCCGATTAAACCCGAATACTCGGTTACTTCCACTCGCTTCTGCTCGCCCGCCGACTCGGCCAAACTTTTTTCTTGTTTTAATTCTCTAACCCGCGCTTCATAATGCTTGGCCATAAATTTAGCCATGTATTCACCGACGTCCTGCTTTATTTTCTTGCTGACTTTTTGCGTTTTTTGGCTTAACTGATATTGCCATAGGTTATCCGCCTGCGTTAAATCCAAAAAACCGTAAGTTACATAATAGTATTTTTCGTCTTGCTGAACATTTTCAATCTTAAAATCCATATTAAAGGCGGTTAAGTCAACGGCTAGTAAAGCCGCATTATCCACGCCCTCGATACTAGTCTGTTTTTGCCCGATATTTTCCGGTCCGGCCGCCAAAGCGCCGCCGCCCAAAAGCAGAATAACCGCCAAAATCACCACCGTGGCATTGTTGTACTTAATAAAATGTAAAATTTTTTCTAGCATATGTTTAATTAAATATTTATAATATTTTACAATAATTTATTAGCACCGAAAAGATGCCTTTCCGCCTTTAGAAAAACCGCCTTCAGCCAATCCCTATATTCCTTCGCTTCTTTTTCTGAAATTAAAACGCCGCCTTCGTATAAATCCGTATTTCTCTTTTTTCTCATTTTATTGCCTACTGAATAAATATCTTTATCATCCAAAATCAAAGCCATTTTTTCCAAAATTTTTATATGGTGTCCGCTTCGGCTTTTTACTTTATAACCGAGGCGGCTTATTAAAGCAATTCCTAATTTTATCAAGGCATTATAAGCGAATTGAAATTCCACCTCGGCCACGCCGGACTGGTTGGTAATTTTTAAATCCCGATAAGCCGCTTGCAGGTATTTTTCCGTTTGCTTAGGCTTAAATTCAAATTTTTTAAAATATTTAGAGTCAAAAACTATCATATTAATTTAATAATTTTGCCGCTTAGCGCGTTGGTTAAAAATTCTTCATTTTTTTTTCTGCGAAACTCGTCTTCGGTCATATCAACGACATTAATCTCCCGATCTATCCGGCTTTGCAATTTTATAATCTCCCTCTGCGCGTCCAAAGATTTATGGGAACCGACCAATAGCAAATCAATATCGCTTTCAGCGCTTAATTTATCTTTAGCGTACGAACCAAAAATAATCGCGGTTCTGATGCCCTTTATGCCCTTAAGGCTTTCTTTTAATTCATTTTCCAAGCCGAAACTTTTTTTGAATATCTTTTTTAATTCCGGCAAAAATGGATATCGGCGATTAACCGTGTAAAGGCTTAAGTTGCCTTTCTTATTTTTTAACAATACGCCCTCTCTCTCCAATTCAGCCAGCTTTCTAACCAAATTTCCGCGGTCTACCTTGAATTTTCTAACCATCTCGTTAAGATACATCTCCGCCCGGGGATTAATGAAAAAATAACCTAAAACCGCTTGGGTGATTTTTGCTTTAAAATTTATCATTTTCTTAGTGTTAATAACTACACTATTTAGTGTATCTTCTTGCACTTCAATCGTCAATCTTTATTTTATTTCCCTAATTTATCCTCCCCTACTTCAATATCACCGTACTTCCCGCGCTCGCATACGGCGCGGCCGGCGGCGTGAAATTGCCCGTCCCTGTGCCGAATTTATCCGTCGTTGAGCACCGTCCCCTTTGGGACTATAAGGGACGCTTGCCAAAGGCCGGCGCAAAATCGGCATTGGGATGCTCAATGTATTTTTTCCAGACTCGCTGCAGGTTTAAGGTCTTGCGCCTGATAAATAAATATTTTTTTATCAGCTCTTCAAAAAATTCATGCTCTTTGCCGGTTTGGCAGATGTCGCGAACCTGTTCAACGTAAACCACCATTTTATTGCAGTTGACCATGACTTTTTCCAAGAGCACCAGGCAATCCGTGCCCGTGCCGAAACGGAACGAGTGGGCTTCGGCAATCAGATGCGGCAGGCCTAAAGCGCAGGGCAGCATATTATGAAATACTAAACTTTTTGCTTCCATTATTTCTTGATCTTTTTTCTTGGTGTCAATTTTAATTGAAATTCCGGCGACCGCCACGCCGGCCGCCAGCGCTTTCTGATAAATTTCCAAATCCATAAAACTCTTAACCGGCTTCTTCATCCCGCTGCCGAAATTGCCCGGGCGTTGAGCCGCTGGTCCCCAAGACTGATTATTATATTTTTGATAATTATTATAAGGCATAAACGGTATTTACCCCCTTGATAAAGGGGGCTGGGGGATTTTTCCCTCAATAATATTTATTACTTCATTCAACCCATTAAAAATATCATCATTATAAAATCGTAAAACTTTTAAACCTAATTTTTCCAGTTCTCCCGTTCTCTTTCTATTATAATTAATGTCATGATTTTCTAAATGGGTCGCGCCATCAACTTCTATAACCAGCTTCAACGCCGAGCAATAAAAATCAACAATGAAATTTCCAATCGGTTTTTGCCTTAACCATCTATATTCAGTCTGTCTTAAATATTCATACCATAACTTCTTTTCTGCCGCGGTCATTTCATTCCTCATATTTCTGGCTCGCAATCCAAGATTCTTATTATACGGTAGATATTTATGTTTTATCATTTTTTAATCCCCCTAGCCCCCCTTTATCAAGGGGGTATTTTTTAAACAACCGGCCTTAAATTTTCTATTTTATTAACCTGCTCGTTTAAATTATAAACTCCTTCTTTATCAAGGGGGTATTTTTTAAACAACCGGCCTTAAATTTTCTATTTTATTAACTTTTTCATTTAAATTATAAATTCCTTCAATAGTTTTTATCCGCTTGCGGCCGCGGTTCCGCTTGTAGACTACGTGCAAAGGAAAAAATTCAAAATAATCTTTTTCATCAAACCAAGCGCACTTAAAATGAAACAGGCGCAAACCGGTAAGGCGGCTTAAGGCCAGAGCGTACAAAGTAAGCTGTTCAATCGGCCGCTCTTTAGCCGCGCAACCTTTGTAATCCAGAATATGAATGGCGCCGTTTCTGATTTGTAAAAAATCTATGTGGCCGGTGATTAATTTCGGTATCTCGTCATCCCCTTCCAGAAGTTGCAGCTGGTCTTTGACCTCGTCCCCGCCGCTATTGCTTTTAGAACCTTTTATGTCAATCCCCCTAGCCCCCTTTGTCAAGGGGGTATTTTTTTTATACATCTTAAACCCCAATTGCGTCCTCATATGCGTTAAATCCTCCCGCCTTAAATATACCGGCACTTCGGTGGCGACCGTAACCGAATCGTTGGCGATAAAAAATTTCTGCAAGGCCTCATGGCGCTGTTTGTTGTCGCTCACGCCCTGAAAAACCAGTCCGGCCAGGGCCGTGGCATAATTTTTTTTGGCTCTGACAATCATCTCGGTCTTGCTAAATTTTAACGGCGACTCGGAGGCACGCTCGCCTTGCTGAAAATACTGATGCGGGGTTTCAGCCGTAACATTATCTAAAAATTCTTTCATGGGCTTAAATTTAAAATGCTTAAAATCATCGGCCATAATCAATTTGGTTTTAGCTTTATGGTAGCGGAAGCGGTAAAGCTGGCGGTGCGCTAAAGTGCAGGTTTCAATTATTTCATAAGGCGAATACATTTTCATGCCGAACGACCGCATGCGCTTGTAGGCGCATAACTGCCCGTACTTGTCCAGCCAAGCCGATATCGTTGAGGGTTGGACCGTCCCCATTCCGAGATTGTCCTGGCCTTTGGCCTCGTCCCCGCCGTCATTGCTTTTGGAATCTTTCAAATCCCCCTTACCCCCTTTATTAAAGGGGGCTTTTTTCTTTAAAATCTGACTGACCTGCTCCAGGGAAAAACCCAAATTATAATAACTCATGGCGTCTAAAATCACCTGCCAGCCATGCTGGCGGCCTTTAAACCAAACCGGCGTGAACGTGCGCTTGCAGGCGCGGCAGAGATACAATTGCGTCTTGCCGCTTTTTTTCATGCGCATGCCGCGCTTGACGAAATCTTGGCCCTGGCAGTAGGGGCAAGACAAAGTAAGAACAGAACTCTTTATTTCTTCGCCTCCAATTCGGGACTTGCTGCAATTAGCCGCAACATCGGTAGCGGGACGTGACAAATTTTTAGTATCTGATATACTGTTATTACGAATGGCAATTCCCGATCTCGCGCCTGCTGAGGCGACAAAAGCCATCTCTTTTTTCAGAGGTGGTTTTTTGTTTGCCAATTTTTTCTTCTGCTTAGCCATTTCTTTTATCTTATCAATAGGCGTGCCTTTAGCCCCGGACTTGATCCGGGGAATCTCTGGTTCAGTGGCACATACTCGGAGACAGCCTTAAACTTACTTCGCGCACCTAAACCCGATAGTCTCTGACTGCTCGCTGGGCGCGTGCGACAGGTCCAAACCGTAAATTCCGCCCTGGCCGCGCACGAAGCCTTTTCGCCCGGGCGCTGAACCCACGTAAATTTTCCCGATCTGGTTAGTCGCGTCGGTCAGATAATAATCCGGCGCGATGTTCAGGCCTTTAAAGTCAACCACTTCATTATATTCAAACCAACCGTCTTTGGCCGGCGTTATGGGCAGTCCGGCCGCGGTTACATTTTGATTGGTCCACTGGGCAATAGCGCCGGTAAGATTATTTATAATATTATCATTGGTCAGCTTATGCTGGCTCCCCCCTGACAAGGGGGGTTGGGGGGGTTGGGGGGTTTGCAAAATATTTTCCGCCAGGGTCAGCCATTCGTTTTCACCCATTAAATGATAGCCGACACCGATTGAATTGCAGGCGTACTGCGCTTCGCCCTGCGAAACACTTGTCTGGGGTTCTCCCCCTGACAAGGGGGAGTTAGAGGGGGTTTTCATTAAATCACCCATTACGCAAAAACCCGGCAGGGTCCCATACTTAGCCGAACCCGGCACCCAAACATAACCGTCTTCGCAATAGCCTTCAAAAGCTCCGGCCACGACTTTGCCTTCAACGCCCAGGTCAGCCCTGGTTTCGTCCACGGCCGCATCTAACGTATCCGAGCAGAAACCGCCGGCGCAAAGCATAATCCTACCGTCTACTAACAGAGAGCCCACTATTTTAACCTGGCCCTGGTGAGCAATATTCATAATGCTCACGCCGCTGGCTTGGAAATCAGCGACTTGGCCGTCGCCTTGTTGATTAACCACGAAAGCGGTTTGGGTTGAGCTGGCCGTAATGGTCGTGATATCAACTATCTCAACCTGTCCCCCTGACTGGCTCCCCCCTGACAAGGGGGGCTGGGGGGGTTGGGTTCTACCAATCACAATCTTCCCACTCTCATCAATCTTAATATTTTCCATTAACGCGGTGGTGCTGGCTGACTCATTCCAGGAACTTTTGCAGACTCCGCCTAAGCATAAAGCGGCTTCACCCCCCTTATCAAGGGGGGTAAGGGGGGTTTTACCGATTATAACATTGCCATTTAATAAGATGTTTTCGGCGGTGAGAGCGATCTCACGGTTTGGCAATGCCTCTATATCACGACTTCTGGAAAAAATGGCGGTTCCTTGCGAATCCGTGATATAGAAACCCGAACCTAAAGCGTTCATTTGAGAATTGATATTTGAAATTTCATTGGAAATTAGAAATTGGAAATTAGAAATTTGACCGCTTACATCGTCAAACTTTATGGACAAAACCTGATCAAGTTTCCCGGCTTCTTCGGCCGCGATTTTTTGGATTTTCGGGTCAAGATTCAAATTGTCAACCGCCTGTTTAATCATGGCCTGGACCTGGTCTTCAATTTTCATGTTGGCGATTCTTTCCACGACTAAAGCTTCTACTTCTTCAACCGCCAATGATTTATTGCGCCGCGAAATTAAAACCTTGATTTTTCCAGTACCGCTGTTTAGCGGCTCTAAGGCCACTCCCACTGTAGAATCGCCGCCATCGGCGCGCATAGCGTAGCCTGGCGTGCTTGAAG
>Ga0210044_10006698_pt1 | contig 15056 bp, 19 predicted proteins | sample CryGey13umfilter_2_FD_183959 | JGI IMG/M metagenome (GOLD analysis project Ga0210044, IMG submission 183959) | Groundwater microbial communities from aquifer in Utah, USA - Crystal Geyser 4/9/14 3 um filter (SPAdes) (version 2) | ecosystem: Environmental > Aquatic > Deep subsurface >...
TTCTATATTTGTTGTCATATATACTACTATATAACATTATTCTACTTTTTTCCAACGTCTTGGTCGGCAATTCATCCCTGTGAGTCCTGCGGGACATCACAGGGAGTTCTTGCCGTCAGTCCTTAAATATGTGTGTTTATTTCTTTCCAGATCATGTCAGCAATTACTTCTGGTGGTAAAATCTCATTATCTTCGACACATTCAATAACTTTGAATTCAGGATAAAGTGTGGCTATTTCTAAATAAGCTCGTTCAGCATCACGTAAATGATTCAAATCATCTTCGTGAATATCTCTTTTTTTACCATGTAAATATTCTCTGGACTCTTTTTTATCCACCAATTTTTGTGAGACTTCTGGCGTAACATGTAAAATAACATTTATATCTGGTTTTGGTATACCCATAATATTATATTCCAAATCATAATTCCAACCAAAATATTGTTTTCTTTCTTCGTCATTTTCTATCTTACCACCTTGGTGTCCCATATTGGAAGCAACATAACGATTGGCAATCACAATTTCTCCAGCATCAATCCAATTTCTAATTTTGCCAGCTGCTGCAAATCTATCGACCGCAAAAAGAATAGAGGCTCTTTGTGATCCAACTTCTTTTGCACTACCAAACTTCCCATTCAAATAATCTTCTACAAGAGAAGCGCTCGGCTCACCATATTGAGGAAAACTTATTTGTTGAACTCCTTTACCTTCTTGTTCCAATTTTTTTAACAACATTTCTGTTTGCAAAGTTTTACCAGAACCATCTGTACCTTCTATCATTATAAATAATCCTTTTTTCATAAACTATCTTCTTTAAAAAATTATCTCAACTGTATCTCTATCTTATACAAATTTATTTACGAATATATCTCACAAAACTAAAACCTTCATGATCTTCTCGTTCCACTTCCTGCCACACATTTTTATCAATCTCTGGAAAAAATGCATCACCATCTACAAATTGATGAACTTCTGTAATAAATAATTTATCAGCTTTTTCAATTGTTTGTTTATAAATACTTGCCCCACCAATTATAAACAAATCTTGCTTTTTATATTTTTCAAGTGCTTCATCAATGGATGAATATACTTCAACACCTTTAGGCACCATATATTTTATATCACGTGTAATCACAATATTTTTTCTATTTGGCAGTGGACGAAATTTTTCAGGGATTGATTCCCAAGTATTACGTCCCATAAGAACGATATGTCCACTGGTAATATCTTTGAAATGTTTTAGGTCTTCAGGAATATTCCAAGGTAAATCATTTTTTTTACCAATGCAATTGTTTTGTGCTACAGCAGCTATAAGTGAAAGCATAGTGTTTATAAATTAACTACACAATAAAAAGATATAATAAAATAATTAATTGTTCTTCCAAATTAAGTCGAGAAGGTTCAAACCTTCTCGTCCCGACTTTGTCGGGATTAAACAGCAATATCAAATTTTATTCTATCAAAACTTTCGTAACCAACGACTTTGGTATCTTCAGCTTTCCAATCAAAAATAGAAGTAAAGTTTGTAGTTTCTAATTTTGGTAATTGATATTTATCTGAATCACGACTGAGTTGTTCTTTGGCACCTTCTATATGATTTTTATAAATATGAGTATCACCAAGAAAACCAACAAGACGACCTTCACCAAATCCAGACTCTTTTGCTAAAAGATGTAATAACAAAGCATAGCTAGCAATATTAAAAGGAAGTCCAAGCATTGTATCCACTGATCTTTGATTCCACATTAGATTCAATTTGTTATCAGTCACTGTTACTTGAAAAGCGTAATGACACGGTGGCAAAGCCATTTTACCAGCATCCATAGGGTTCCAAGCACTCACGACCATTCTTCTATCATCTGGTTTGTTTTTCAAACTGTCCACGACATATTTGAGTTGATCAAAGCCTTGTCCTGTATAATCACTATCATAATTATAATAAGGTGCGCCAAAATGTCGCCATTGAAAACCATAGACTGGTCCCAAATCTCTTTCTTCTGCCATTCTTTTTTTACTTATCTCATCATGTCCATAAGGTGCTTTTTCTGGATTGGCCCACTCATCCCAAATATGACAATTCCTAACAATCAACCATTGTTTGTCAGTGATTCCTTTGATAAAAAATTCTAATTCTGTGGCAATCACTTTGAAAGGCATTTTTTTGGTTGTTAAAAGCGGAAAACCAATATTCATGTCGTGTTCAAAAATAACACCTGGTATAGAAATTGTGCCAGTTCCTGTTCTGTCTGTTTTTTCTATTCCACTATCTAATATTTTTTTGACAATATCGAGGTATGCTTTCATATTATAAATCCTGAAGCGTAGTGAGGCCTGCCTGCCGGTAGGCAGGGATCTGTAGACCCTGCATACATCTAAATTAAAATTATTTTTTATAAAAAATTTTCCGTGTTTATCCGCGTAAATATCAATAATAATCCGCGTCAAAATGAACCTGTGCTCCCAAAGCCCCCCCTATCACTCTCTTCCATTTTTTCTACTTCTACAAAATTACCACTATCAATACGGATAAACATTCCTTGAGCAACACGCTCCCCTTTTTCCACAACAACTTCTTCGTCGGTAAAATTGTAAACTGATAATAATATTTCATCATTGTCACCGCAATAATCTCTATCTATTGTGCCCACGCCATTGGCAAGCATCAGCCCTTTTTTCTTAGCGAGACTAGATCTGGCTGACAAAATGAGTCCATGACTTTCTGGTGTTTTGATAATAAAATTACTAGGCAAAAGTGCCAAAGATTTTGGCGCAATTTTCATTTCCTCACGAGAATACATATCAAAAGCAATTGAGCCTGATGTTTTATATTCTGGCAATGGTAAACTTTTGTCAACGCGTTTAATTTTTATGTCCATAGTCTGCTAAAATATTTTCTATCTGAGAATAAAGTTCTTCAACACTACCATCGTTATTAATTGTTTTTTCGGCTTTACCACCAAGCTCTTTTATCAGCATATCTGCTTCAGCTTGTTCGTCAAGCAAAAACTGCTCAAAAGTTTTGTCTTTTTCATCTGGATTTTCTTGACGCTTGACCATTCTTTCCCAACGTGTTTTTGGTTCAGCAGTGATATAAATAAGATGAAAACCTAATAAATTTTGTAAATAAGTAATGTCAGTTGGTCTTCTGATACCTTCTACTACTACCAATTCATTTTTGTCATTTTCAACGTCTTTGGAAATGACAGTACTCATCACATCTTGTCCAAAATTTTCTCGCAATATTTTGGAAATCAATTGCAAATTTTCTCTAGAATTTTCAACATAAATTCTATTTAGAATATCACGAAGCATGGTTGAAAATCTATAAGTATTACAATGATATTTTTCTTGTAAATATTTTGCAAGTGTTCCTTTGCCAGAAGCAAGATCTCCAACAAAACCTAAAATTATTTTTGACATATTTTTTATTATTTATTTTTTGTTTCTTCAGAAACAAACTGACGACAAGTTACACCAGCAACATCCAAAATACGACGAGAAGCTACAAAGATATCTTCGTCATGATATTTATCACTTTCAAAGACCACTTCGGTAATTCCGTTTTGGACAATTGCTTTGGCACATTCATTACACGGAAAAAGCGAACAATACAACTTACAACTTTTTGGCTGTTTACTTGAGTTATAAATGGCATTTTCTTCAGCATGACAGACATAAGCATATTTAGTATCAGACAATTTTTCACCTTCTCTTTCCCAAGGTAATTTATCACTCTCAATACCTCTAGGAAAACCATTATAACCAAGACCTATTACTACGTTATCTCTGTCAGCGATTACCGCCCCAACTTGAGTAGATGGATCCTTGGAGCGCAAAGCTATGACATGGGCTATACGCATAAAACACTCATCCCAGGAGATAAAATCTTTACGAGGTTCTGTAGACATAAAAAAGTTAAAAATATAATTGAATTTTAACAAAATTCAACCACTACTGCAAGTAACAAAACTTATATAAAACAAAAACCCCCCGAAAAAGAGGAGTTTCTGTGGCCATACAGATAGGGCTAAAATAAATTATAACCCTTATTTGAAGTATTACTACTTCAATATTATTGAATACAAGTTACGAAAGGTATTAACCTTTTTCGCAATATAACTCAATAATAGAAACATTATACACAAAAATTAGAAAAAAGTCCACAGACACAAACCAAACCTGTGTATATTTCTATTTTAGTCAATTTTTTGTGAGATAAAATATATAAAAACAAAAAACATCAACCAATTAGCTGATGTTTACTTGAGCGGCAGACCGGATTCGAACCGGCGACCTCTTCCTTGGCAAGGAAGCGTTCTACCAACTGAACTACTACCGCATATTGTAAACTATTTTGTGAACGTGATTTGAAATTAACTTCTTGGACAAACGTTCTAACCCCAGCCAGAGGCTGGTCAGCCTTTGGCTGAAACTGAACTACTACCGCATTTTTGCGAAATCCATTTTACCATATTTACAAAAAATGTAAATACTTTTGTTGCGGGAGCCGGATTTGAACCGGCGACCTTCGGGTTATGAGCCCGACGAGCTTCCTGGCTGCTCTATCCCGCGATATGTTTATAGCTTAATAAATTTGTTAGGCGTAGTTCCGACAAAGCAGAGACCAAGCCTGGAGCGGATGACCGGAATCGAACCGGCGTCATCGACTTGGAAGGCCGAGATAATAACCATTATACGACATCCGCACATAAATGGAACTAACGGACGGCTATGATTATACCTAACAATCGTTTTTTTGTCAATCTTGGCTTAATATTTGTAAAGGCTAAATAGAAATGGTTTAAAAAAACACTAGTTATCAACCAGTGTTTCAAATTTCTGCGTAAATCTGCGTTATAAATCAGCTTTATTCTGCATCAAAGAATTCCAATCACTCACAAACTTCTCTAATCCGGCATCAGTCAACTCGTGTTGCAAATTATAATCAATAAAATTTTTATCCAAAGCAATATCCTTGTATTCAATATCTTTCAAATCTTTTTTATCATAAACAAAATCACTACCAGGCAATTCCAAATCATGTTTCCACCATTCTTCAAGAATTTTTAATGGGGCAGTGATAATATCTACTTCCAAAACTAAACAAGCTAAAAAATGTTCATAACTACGAATACTAGCAGCCAGTAATTCTACATGTCCATCACCTTTTTTATAATTTTTTTGAATATTTTCTATCAGACCCATCCCATTTTGTCCTTTGTCATCCAGACGTCCAATAAATGGTGAAACAAAAACATCACCTTTCTTGGCACCACTACTTATATTGTAAACCGCAGTGGCTTGTTCTTCCGAAAAACACAAAGTCATGTTGATATGGATACCTTCTTTTAATAAATCATGCTCAGCCAAGAGACCTGCTTCGGTAATTGGCAATTTGATATGAGTATTTGGAATCCAAGTATTCATAATTCTTGCCTGCTCCATCATTTTTTCTTTGTTGGTATTTTTGTCAGCATAGACTTCTATTGATATTGATCCGTCTGGAATCATGACTTGAATTTCTTCTATCACACTTTTATAAAAAGAGTTTACTTCTTCTGAACTAAGTTTTTCTCCAGCTGAAATCTTGGCCTGCAATTCTGGATTCTTGGCAATCAGACTTGGGTTAGTAGTCTGTCCGTCAAGAAAACCAAGTAGCTTGATAGCTTCTCTAGTCTCCACAGGATTACCACTGTCAAGAAATATTTTTGTTTTGAGATTTTGTGGACGCATATATTTGGATTATTAGTTTCAGCCATAGGCTGACCAACTTGTGGTTGGTATTAATTGATTATAACATGATAACAAAAAACTCTCCAATAAAGAGAGTTTGCGGTGTCATTATATCATTTGCTCGAACTTTTTTTGAGCGAGAATGAATCGTTCCGCCACTGCCTCGCAGAGCCTCGGCAACCCCGAAAGAAAAACACTCCTTGCATTTCTGATTTGGCGGAGGTAAAATTTCTTTTGAAAAAGGAAAGGGTGTTTTTCTTTCGGGGTTCTGCCTTCCAAGTATTCAGGCAGGTGGCGGAACAATGCGGACGAAGTTTTGGCAAAACTATTTTTTGGGGAAAGGATTTGCCAAAACTTCGGCTTATTCGTTTTTGAATTCGGGGCGGGCTAAAAATTTTGACTCTCCGTCTGGGACAAAGTGGAAACTTTTTTATTAAAAATTGAAATTATTTATATTTGAAATTCACATCACGTTGTTCGGCAGGAAGCTGATACCCATCAATTTCGAAAGGATAAGCAAGCACCCCGCTGGGGAAAGTCGCATCAGGGCTATAACTTTTCCAATAAAAGAACGAGCCAGGTTGAACAAGGTGAAGATTTTTGTTCCCATTTTTAATGTTTGGATTTACTGATATATCCGGTACATCAAAATAGAAGCCAGCAAAGGAATGAGAACCCTTCGGTGAAGGTACAGTCCCAGCAAATCCGATTAGTTCCCCGCGTTTTACCTTGTGTCCGATTAGGGCACCGTACGAAGCTGCATTGCCCTGGGGCGGGAGTGTATAAGTCCCATCCCAAAATATTTGGAATCCCTGAGCTGGTGGCGCCATGAGGTCGTTGCTTGCCCTTTGAGTGTGTCCGGTCAATAGAGGTGAGGTCAATAAATGATATACGGTCATATATACTCCCGGCCAATCAGGGCTTGCAGACTTGAAGAATAATTTCACGTCGTCGGAATGGGCAGATATTCCTCCCGACACAACCTGAGTGCTGGTATCCCGAAAGCCGACCAGCACCATATCGAACGGTGCGAGTACCGGCGAACCGTCTTTATATGCTTCAAAGCTCATGCCGGGCTTATACTGATAAGGTTCCCAGCCTGGATGGCCGCCAACCTTTGGCCCCAGTGTAATTATGTCAGGGTCAGCACCTGTACCATATAACTCCGTATGAGTATTAATACCTACCATACTGGGTGGCGGTGAAATTATCGCGGATGCGCTTGTTTTAGACACGCCTAGGATAGGTAACTGCGATGGCGTCGGGATAGGAGTTGGTATTGGTGTCGGAGGCGGAGGATTTTGTTTTGGTTTTGACGTCGGTGCAACTGAAGGTGTCGTAGTTTGTACTACAACAAGGGCTGGTTCCTGTTGTAATTCCAGTTGTGTTTCGGGATTTGGTATTTGAGTCGTTTTATCGGAGAAAGGAATTTTCTCTTCTGGAAATAAAAAAAATATCCCAACTCCGACCAAAACAAGAGCAGTGACAAAACCCAATAAAATAATCTGAGAAAATCCTTTTTGTTTCATAATTACATTGTATCAAATTTCTAGTAAAACTTGAACAATTTTATTTGGCTCCCGCAAAATCGCTCCATATTCTTAATTCCGACAATGTTTCGTTTGGTGGACCGTACTGGATTCGAACCAGCGACCTCTTCCATGCCATGGAAGCGCTCTAACCAGCTGAGCTAACGGCCCATGTTTTTTTATTTCCTTGTTTATCATTTCTAATCGGACAATTCACTCTAACCCCAGCCAGAGGCTGGTCAGCCTTTGGTTGAAGCTGAGCTAACGGCCCCTTAAAAGACTACAACACCACTTAAAAACGTAAAAATATATTAACAAATCCAACATTTTTTGTCAAAGCTCCTTAATTCAAAACCCAAATAGCAAAGTTCAAAATACTAGCAAATGAAACCCAAGCCAAGTAAGGGATCAGTAAATAAGAAGCAAACTTTGAAAATTTGTGAAACTTTATCATAGTTATAGCAATTGAAATCCACAAAACTATTATTTCAGCAAAGGCTAAACCCGGATTTAAAAATCCAAAGAATATTGCACTCCAAAAAATATTCAATAATAATTGTAAAACAAATATTTGCAAAGCTTCTTTTTTCTTTTTTTGATGAAACATGGTTTTCTTGGTCCAAACAAGATAAACAGCAATACCCATGAGTAAAAATAAAAAAATCCAAACAGGTCCAAAAATCCAGTTTGGGGGATTGAAACTTGGTTTATTCAAAGTGGTATACCAAGTAGGGATAGAAGTAAAATTAAAAACAGAACCTACGACCCCTGCTAACTGTGTACCAATAATTGAAATTGTTAATTTTGTGAATTAACCCTGTGAGTCCTGCGGGACATCACAGGGCGTCTATTCATTATTGTTAGTTTATTATAATTTGAACAGTTTCAGTTGTTTGATATCCTCTATTCGCCCCTGGTTCTCAATATATTTCTCTACAACATATTTAACTATTATTTCAACGTCTTGGGCGGCAATTCATCCCTGTGAGTCCTGCGTCGGACATCACAGGGAGTTCTTGCCGTCCTTTCCTTAAAATTTATTTTCATAAATTAGTTGTTAATAAATAGTTAATTTTCTGTGTTTATCTGCGAAAAAATCCGTGTAAATCCGCGTGTTTAAAAACGCTTGGTATAAAAATGACAATAAGGTTCGTGACCATTTTTTTCATAATATTTTTGATGATAATTTTCTGCTTCCCAAAATTCTCCAGTTGGCAAAATTTTAGTAACAACATCAAAACCTTTTTCTTTCAAAATTCCAATCAATTTTCCTGTTATTTCTTTTTGTTCGTCATCGGCTACAAAGACTGCGGACAAATATTGTTCTCCAATATCTGGACCTTGTCCATTTTTTTGAGTTGGATCGTGAATCTCAAAAAAATATTTACACAAAATTTCAAAATCTATTTTGTCTGCATTATAAACTACTTCCAAAGCTTCTAGGTGTCCAGTATCTCCACCACAAACTTGTTTGTAAGTTGGCTTTTGTCTTTCTCCACCCATATAACCAACAGTCGTTTTGACCACACCTTCCAACTTATCAAAATAATATTGCACTCCCCAAAAACAACCAGCAGCAAAATAGGCCTTGCCTGTTTTTTTAAGAATGTTCATAATTAATTGTTATTTTATTTACTAAAAATATACTCAATAAATAGAGATAAAATTTACTTAAACAAATATAAACAATTATCTCTATTTTATCTCTTTAACTCCACTTATTCTGTACCAACAAAGAGATAAATTGAGATAATAAAAATTATTTTTAGACAATTATTCCTTTTCAAAAAGTAGCGACAACGAATTCACACAATGTCTCATATTTTTTGGCGTCATACCTTCACCTTCAAAGACATGTCCCAAATGTGCTGCACAATTGGCACACTGTATTTCAGTTCGTAATCCATCAACGTCAGGTAGTCTAACTATAGTCCCTCTTATTTCATCATCAAAACTTGGCCAACCACAACCAGAATCAAATTTGTCATCTGATTTATAAAGTTTAAGTCCACAACGTTTGCAAGTATAAACACCTTTATCATGATTCAAATTGAATTCACCAGAAAAAGGAGCCTCCGTACCTTTGTACACAATAATTTTTTCCTCCTCAGGTGTTAATTTTTTGAACATAAATTATTTATTAAAAAATAGTTTGTTTTTCTTCAAAATTTTTATTTGAAATAAGGTCGCCAAAACCTGAATAGTACCCATAATCAAAAATAAAATAACAAAAGACGAATACTTCAAAATAACTCCACCAATTATGATAGCAAAACCAGTTACAATACTAGCAGCCCCTGTTGCCAATCCCCACTCTAAGCCATCATTTTTTTTGTCTTCATATTTGGCATAAAGAGAATCCCAAGTTGGGGTAGCCAAGGCAGCTGCCAAACCAAGCCCAGCCTGAACCACAAATAATTTCAAAGAGGAATCTACAAATAAGTAAGTAAAAGTAAAAAAAGCATTCAAAGCATAACCGAAAATCATGATTTTTTCTTTATTAAATTTATCAGAAATTTTACCAATATAGATTGTGAGAAAACCAGTGACCAACATATAGACAGCCCAAGCCGAAGTAATATCCAAGATGTCACCACCTATTCTCTGTGTAAAGATAGCCAAAAGGGGTCCAAACATACCTTCAGCAAAATACCACAAATTACCCCCAAACAATAATGATTTTATTTTTTTATTCATATGTGAATTAACCCTGTTAGTCCTGCGGGGCATCACAGGGAGTTCTTGCCGTCAGTCCTTAAAATACTTTAGTTTATAAACTATCAAAAATATTATACCACAAATAGCTCAATTTGAACTTACATAAAATCTTTATAATTTTTTACAAACTCGTAAATTTCCTTTTGCAATTCATGAGGATTATTCAACACCAAAATATGATTGGCTTCTGGTATCACGTTCAATTTAGAATTTTTGATAAGACTATGTATTTTCTTCGCCTCAATCATATTGAAAATACTATCTTTTTCACCTTCAATAATCAAAACTCTTTGTTTGATACTTTTCAATATTTCAATAGCATCAAATTTGGCCATATTTTGATAAGTAAAAATCCAAGACTTGAAAGTAGTGTGCGTAATATCCGAAAAAATTCTTTTGACATTCCAATCTCCTGTGCCCACATACTTTTCAAAATCAATATGTAAAAAATTTTCTTTGTCGTTTTTTCTATTTTCCAGAATGTAATTCAAAATGAAAAGAAAAAGTTTGTTTGCTTTGAAAAAGTAACGTATTCTCTTTGGTGCTTTGTAAGCTGTGTCCACCAGAACATAGGCCTGAGCCAACTTAGGAAATAATTTGTGGAAAATAGCCACCACCATTCCTCCAAAACAATGACCTATCAAAATAAAATCTCTTATTTCTTCCTTTTTCAAAACTTCAAACAAATCCTTGGCAAAATTTTCTAAGTCATAGTCAAAAAATTTTTGTGGCCTAGCAGATTTACCATGTCCTCGCATATCCAGAGCCAAAGTAGAAATCCCTTTTTTGTGAAAGTAATGAAGTTCCTTATTCCAAGCTGTTAGATCCCCTCCTGCACCATGCAAAAAAACCAAAAAACCAGTACTTTTTTTATGTACAATATCATAATTTATTTTAATTCCATCAAACGATTCTATTTGTTTTTGCATATTTTTGTAGCACTTTTGATATTATACTACATTTCTACAGTTTACACCAAGCAAAATTGACAAATACCAACCCCAACAACGGCACAAGCAATTGCATACAAGAGACTATAGACAAAACAAGCTATTTATATTCGTATTACTAACTATATATTGTATATTATACGAACTTATTGTATAATAATAGCAAGTTAAATATTATTAGTATTATGACTACAAAAAACATTTTGAAAAAGATAAAACAAAAAATGTTAGGCAAAAAATATAGTGAAAAAACGATTACTACTTACAGTTTTTATATCAAAAAATATTTAGACTTTTTGGAAACTAAAAAATTAACAGACGAAACAAAATCAGTAGAAAAATTTCTAAACTTACAAAAAGAAAAAAATATATCCAATCAAACCTACAATCTTATTTTAAATGCTTTAAATTTCTTCTATACAAATGTACACACTATTGTAGACAAACTAGAGATAAAGTATAGAAAAAAAACCAAACAAAGACTACAAACTCTAACCAATCAACAAATCAAAAAAATTCTGGACAATACCAAAAACACTAAGCACTATTTAATTTTTGCTTTATCTTATGGCGCAGGCTTACGTCTAAATGAAATCACCAAACTAAGAGTCAAAGATCTAGATTTCAAAAATAATGTTATCAAAATTTGTAACAAACAGGGTAGGCAAGTACGCACAACAATTTTGCCAGAGTCTATAAAAAATAAACTAGAGGAATATGTCTTTGACAAGAGGGTATCAAACCTAGTGTTTATCAATAGTTATGAGAAAAAAATGTCAGAACGCTCTTTGCAACAGGCTTTTACACTGGCCAGGATGAGAGCCAAAATAAATAAAAAGAGCTCTTTTCAGTCTCTACGCCACAGCTTTGCGACACATTTGTTAGAAAGTGGTCTAAGTACCAAAAGCCTGCAACAAGTACTTGGACACAAGAATATCCAAAGTACTCAAATTTATCAAAAAAATATAAGCACCAAAATAGTCAACATAAAAAGTCCACTATAAATTGTTTCACGTGAAACAATTTATTTTAGTGATAATAATCAGTGGAAAAAAATATATAATGTTTCACGTGAAACATTTCATATAAATAACAAAAAATGCCTTAATAGGGCATTTTTGTATATATTTGTATACAATGGTGTGTACTTTTATCTTTTAACTTTACTACCTCGCCAACGCTTTATTTGTTCTTCTATAAAAACTAAACTATGCATAGCTGTAATAAATTTTTCCAAGTCTTCTTCCAAATCAAAATAATCAACATCACCCAGTTCCAACTTCAAAGCATCGATTTTTTGCTGTTTCTCTAAAAGCACCCTTGATAAATGTTTATTTTTCGTAATAGATAAACCTTCAATAGCTTTTTCTGAGAGTTTGTATTCTTTGTACTTATACAATTTTGTCTGATATTCATCCACCTTTTTTATTACAAATTTCAATATTTTGTCTATTTCTCCTTTATAAAAAGCCTCTAAAAAAAATCCTTCATTATTTCCTGTCTTTTTTTGTTCTTCTTGTATTTTTTCTAAGACGAATTCAGCATTCACAAAATTCATGGCCCAAAACTTTTCTTTATCAACAAATTTATTTTCTTCTTCCTCGCCCTTAGCAAGATGGACTTGATCACCAAGATAACCATTGAGTTGCCAATCTCTTTCAAACACCTTACCTTTCTTGTTATGTATATTAGCAACAATACAAAAATCTCCGACCTTCCTTGGTAGAACTTCAGTGTTTATCTCTCTTTCTTGTTTTAATTCCCAACCTAAAAGTTTTTTTCTTTGGTCATCACCCAAAACAAAATGTGGGTCACCAGTGTTTCTTTCGTCCATAAAAATGTAAACAAATTGTATAATATCTATATTATAGCACAAAAAACCACTTTTGTCAAGCTGAAATATGTCTGTTTGTATATACTACTCTATACAAATACATCAATTTATAGTTGTGCCCCTGACAAGAATCGAACTTATGTCTAGACGTTAGGAGTGTCTTGTTCTATCCACTGAACTACAGGGGCAGGTCAATCATCCTGAGTCGGCGAAGCACGACGTGAGGATCTTTCCTAAATAAAAACGTCTTTATTCAAAAAAGATTCCGCCCTGATTTAATCGAGACAAAATGACAATATCTATGTATTTTCAAGTACAAATATGCTATAATATTCTCACTAATTCACTTAAATAACTATGAAACATCTTATACACCCGATAGTTGGCTGGTATGGAGCAATCACTATACTTATTGCCTTTGCACTTGTTAGTTTTGACATCTTAGGTGCTGACACAATACTTTATCAATTAATGAACGTCACAGGTGCCCTAGGTTTGGTCTACTATTCTAGCAGTAAGAAAGACTACCCAACAACTGTTTTGAACGTTTTCTGGGCTTTCATCGCCTTTATTGCCATTATTAAGCTATTTTGATATGTTATCTATAATAATCGGTATCTTCGGAGTCATTGCGATAGCTATTGTAGCGTTTTTTTTCGGGAAAAGCAAGTGACAACGTCATCCTGAAAATAAATTTATGAGGTACGAATAAATTTATTGAAGGATCTTTCCTAAATAAAAACGTTTTTATTTAGGAAAGATTCCTCGCCGTATTTTATCGGCTCAGAATTAATAAAAAAATATGCAAACATTTATATTAGTAATATTAGCAATCTTACTCCTCGCCACTCTTGCCGGCATTTTTTTTCTTTATCAAAAAGTACAAGATTTGAAAAAACCAAAAGAAGGAGAAGACAATATGTTTATGCTTTTGCAACAACAAATGCAGGAATTAAACAAAACCTTGGACCAAAAAATGTCTGAAACACACAAATCCATGAATGATACACAATTCAATATAAACAGAACTATTCAAGATCAATTTGGACAAAATGCCAAAATAATTCAAGGCATTTCTAGTCAAAGCAACAAAATGATAGCGGACATCACTGAAAAATTAACTAGTCTTGATAAAACCAACCAGCAGGTTATTGGCTTTTCTGAACAACTTTCAAATCTTGAAAAAGTATTGAAACACCAAAAACAAAGAGGTAATCTAGGTGAAGCTGGTTTGCAACTCGTGATGGAAAATATGTTGCCACCCGGAGCATACGAATTCCAACACAAATTTGACGACGGCGATATAGTTGACGCACTTATCATTACCAAAGAGGGAACTATCCCAGTTGACGCCAAATTCTCACTTGATAATTATCAAAGACTCTTGCACGAAGAAAACGAAGACGTCAGAAAAAAATTGGAAATAGATTTCAAAAATGATTTGAAAAAAAGAATTGATGAAACCAGTAAATATATCAAAACCAAAGAGGGGACGCTTGAATTTGCCTTCATGTTTATTCCATCAGAAGCAATCTACTATGATTTGCTCGTCAACGAAGTAGGCGCGGTGAAAGTAAATACTCGCAACCTGATAGATTATGCTTTCAATGAGAAAAAAGTTGTCATAGTCTCTCCAACCACTTTTGCAGCTTACTTACAAACAGTCTTACAAGGTTTACGCGCGATGAAAATAGAAGATGGTGCCAAAGAAATTCGCAAAAATGTGGAACAACTAGGCAAACATCTCAATGCTTATGAAGACTTCATGAAAAAACTTGGTATCAGTATGACGACAACCGTCAATCACTATAATACAGCTTACAAAGAACTTGGTAAGATTGACAAAGATGTTGTCAGAATTACTGACGGAGAAAAACATATTGAGCCCGAGTTGTTGGATAAACCAAGGATGGAAATAGAGTAAATAAAAAAAGGAAAAATCAACAATCTATATAAACGTTAAATTAACAATATGAAAACATGCAAAAAATGTAACTCTTCAATGTTCGATATTGACATCAATGAAAAAGGTTTATGCCCTAAATGTTTTAAGGAAGAACAACTAACAAAACAAAAGTATGAAAAAAATAAAGAAGAGATAAACAAACAAAACCAAGAGGACGAAGATAATTGTAAAAAATGTGGGGAAAAAATGAAAAAACTTTATGTGAATTAACCCTGTGAGTCCTGCGGGACATCACAGGGCGTCTATTCATTATTGTTAGTTTATTATAATTTGAACAGTTTCAGTTGTTTGATATCCTCTATTCGCCCCTGGTTCTCAATATATTTC
>Ga0210044_10006699_pt1 | contig 15055 bp, 9 predicted proteins | sample CryGey13umfilter_2_FD_183959 | JGI IMG/M metagenome (GOLD analysis project Ga0210044, IMG submission 183959) | Groundwater microbial communities from aquifer in Utah, USA - Crystal Geyser 4/9/14 3 um filter (SPAdes) (version 2) | ecosystem: Environmental > Aquatic > Deep subsurface > Groundwater...
CAAGAATACTTCCTAAGACATCATTCGATTTTTTAAGAAGTGACAGAGAATATACTGGTGTGTGCGTCTTTTTTGATAATTCTTATTATGTATCGAGACGCGGACCGGCAAACACAAGTAAAGTTGACCCTGATAATGTGATTTTAACTTTCGGGCAAATTAAAGTATCCAATGGAGTTTATAGAGATACATTAACGGGAAGAGTTCCGCTGCTTGAACCATTGGGAACAGGATTGATGTCATCCAATCAAATAAGCTCATTGACTGCATTTAAAGGTAACAAGTATGATATGATTGTTACAATGATAGGTAATAACAGTTTCAAAAGTCAGTGGTTGCGATATGTTTCAAATCTTGATTTCACCGGTTATGAAAATTATCTTGAACCGTTTTATACTAACATGATGAAAGTAAATAAATTTGGCAAACCTGAAGATGTTGCACTTGATAATTATAACAATATTTACATTGCTGATGCAGAGAAAGACAGCATTTTCAAATTCAATTCATTTGGTGATGAACTGCAGTCATTTGGCGGGAGTAAAATATTCAAATCTCCTCATGCCGTAGCTTTTCATGATAAAACATTATATGTGGCTGACACGGAAAATAACAGAATTCTGAGATTCATTTTATCAACCGATATTGACTAATGAAAACACGTATCGTATTTGCGATATTTCTTTTTATTTTTTCAGTCACTAATTATGGACAGGAAAAAGCAAGAATAATGACATATAATATCTTGAATTATCCTGACCTTTATACTTCGAGAAATCAAAGATTTAAGACTACATTGGATTATGTCCGTCCTGATATTCTGGTCTGTCAGGAAATGACAAGTCAGTATGCTGTCAATTTGTTTTTATCGAATGTGCTTAACAATAAATATAAAGCTGCAACTTTTATAGATGGATATGATACTGATAATGCTTTGTTTTATAAGGATTCACTTTTTGAATTTATCAGTAATGTTCCGATTGATACTGATCTGCGTGATATTTCACAGTTTACTTTAAGACATAAAATTACAAATGACACACTGCTGATTTATTCAGTTCATCTTAAAGCAAACAGCGGACAGGAACAGGTAAGATTAGCAGAAGTTTCGAAGTTAAGAGCAGTAACCGACAAACTGCCTGTAAATAAAAATTATATTGTACTTGGTGATTTTAATACTTACACTTCTTCAGAACCTGCATTCCTGAAACTTTTGGATAAAACAACAACAGGCTATTTTATTGATCCTATAAATGCTGTTGGTAACTGGAATAATAATTCTGCGTTTAAATCAATTCATACTCAATCCACAAGGTTGGAAGCTCTGCCGGATGGCGGTTCAACCGGCGGACTTGATGATAGGTTTGATATGATTCTGATTTCACAGGCAGTGAAAGATGCCGGCGGAATTAAATATGTTCCAGGTACTTATACAATTGTTGGCAACGACGGAAATCATTTCAACAAATCAATAAATCTTCAGCCAAACAATGCTGTCTCATCTTCTGTGGCAGAGGCTTTGTATTATGCTTCGGATCATCTTCCTGTTTATGCTGAGTTTGAATTTCAGGGAGCTGTTGATGTTGATGAAAAAAATATTTCAGTTGCTGATTTTTCACTCGGACAAAACTACCCCAATCCGTTCAACCCAAGTACTACAATAAATTTTTCAATTCCCAGTAGCACAGAATACTATTCTGTGCTACAAAATATATCACTCAAAGTTTACGATATTCTCGGAAATGAAGTGGTAACATTGGTAGATGAAAGCAAACCTGCAGGGAATTATTCAGTAAAGTTTGACGGAAGTAGTCTTGTTAGCGGAATTTATTTTTACAAATTGAAAACTGCTTCATTTGTTCTGACAAAGAAAATGTTATTGCTGAAGTAGATAGACCGCTACTTCTAATGATTTTATATTATTTAAACTGATAAACTCTGCAAAAACTTCCAAGTGACAGTAAAAGGATTTTCTAACTCAGCCTCAAAATAAATCATAAATCTTCGATTGCTTCAATTACAGCATCATGAATTGCAGGTCTGAAATCACGGATTGATGCAGTATCATCGGGATAAACACGATTTGTTAGAAGTATGACAAAAATTTTTCTTTCAGGGTCAATCCAAACAGAAGTGCCTGTGTATCCGGTGTGCCCAAATGAATTTGCCGAAAAGAATTTGCCTGCTGATGTATATCCGTGCAGTTCTTTTGTATCAAATCCAATTGCACGCGAGCTTCTTGCAGAATATCTTTTCGTAAAGAGGGAAACAGTTTCTTTCTCAAAATATTTTTTGTTTTGATAAACACCATCATTCAAAATCATGCGGCAGAGTTTTGATAAATCTTCAACTGTAGAAAACAAACCTGCATTTCCGGATTTCCCTTCAAGTGCTCTTGCAAGCGGATCATGAACAACTCCCCGTAATTCAGGTGTTGTTGGTGCACATTCTTTCCTTAATTCAACAGGCGGAATGAACATAGTCCTTTCCATCTGCAACGGCTCAGTGAAATTTTCTTTATAATATTCTATCATTGCTTTATCAGTAATTTTTTCAACAAGCAACATTGTAGTTACAAAATTCAGGCAGCTATAAACCGTTTTTGAATTTTTTCCATATACGGGTTTTTTATTCAATACTGTATCTATGACAGTTTCACGCGATTCGTCAGGTTTTGGCGAGTAATATGCAGGTAATCCGCTTTCATGAATGAGTAAATCAATTACTTTTATATTTTTCTTTTCGCCAAATTCATATTCAGGAAAATATTTTGTCAGCGGGTCTTTTAAATCAAGTTTCTTTTCATCATAAAGTTTCATAATACACATTGTCGTTCCAAATACTTTCGTAACGGAAGCTAAATCAAACATGGTTTCTGCATTCATTTTGGGAGAGGTTAAGTCGTAAGTAAAATTTCCAAATGCATTTTTATATAAAACTTTTTCAGAGTTACCAATAAGAATAACTCCGCCCGGGAATAGTTTTACGTCTATTCCTTTTCCCATTAATTCATCAACTTTTGAAAAATCTTGAGCGAAAGCACATGCAGTTAAAAAGATTATTAATAATGCAGATATTTTAATATTTTTCATATGTCATTCTTAATTATTTTCGGATTAAAAATACAAAAGTTTCAAATAACTCAAAAAGGTATTTATGAAATTGTTCAGGTTTTTATTTTTGCTTGCATTTCCAATCTTTGCTCAAAGTGTCTTAGTAATCAAATCTGAAAAGGTTACTTCGGCAGAAGATGGAATTTTCTTTTATCCAAAATTTATTAGCAACTCACAGATTGTTTTCACTTCTCCAAAATACAAAGGATTGTGGCTGAAGAATTCTGATTCTGGTATCACTGAGTTAAACAATTATAACGGCGCTGGCTATGATTTTCAGTATTCATCTACGGATAAATCACTTTTATACCGTGTCGATAAATTTGTCGATGGATTAAGATTTACAGATTTAATAAAACATAATCTGATTGACAATTCAACCGAAATAATACAGAAAGACCTGCGAAATGTACAACTTCCGAAGTATCAGAAAAGCAGTACAATTGGTTATGTGAATCAAAACGGAATTGTGAAAGTTGAAACATTAGCAAAAAATAATTTGGCTGGAATTTCAGTTACAGCGGATGCAGAAGGAATTCATCTGTTCATTGGTGAAAAAGAAAAAACTCTGAAACCGCTTGGAGACGGGAATTATATCTGGTCTTCTGTTTCACCTGATGGCGAAAAAATACTTTTTAATTTCCCCGGAAAGGGAAGTTATGTTTGTGATTTATCGGGCAGGTTACTTTTCAAAGTTGGCTTTGCAAATTATCCGACATGGTCGCGCGACGGCAACTGGATTGTTTATATGAAAGATTTTGACAATGGAAGCGAAATCACCGGCTCTGATATTTACATTAAAAAATATTTAGGTAAAGCAGAATTTAATCTGACAAATACAGAAGATATAATTGAACTATATCCTTCTTATTCTCAATATGCTGATGAAATATTGTATAATACTGCAGATGGAATTATTTATAAATTATCACTAAAGTTTAATTAGGAATGAATATGCAATCAATAAAAATTTTATCACTGATAGTATTAATATCTGCAACATTAAATGCACAGTCATTAAGCGGAATAAAAATTTGTATAGATCCTGGGCATGGCGGACATGATGCTGCAAACGACAGACACGTGATGCCTCCAGATTTCTGGGAATCTGAAAGTAATTTCGGAAAAGCTTTACATGTTAGGGAAATCCTTCAATCTCTCGGTGCGACGGTTATTCTGACACGAAGTGGCAATTCAGATGCTGATGATATTTCACTTTCTGCAAGAGATGCGATTGCAAATGCAAATAATGTTGACTACTTCCATTCAATTCATTCTAATGCAACCGGTACGGCAAACAGAGTAAATTTTCCTTTGATACTTTTCCGCGGATATGACAACGCACCTGTTTTTCCTGCATCGAAAACTTTTGCAAATATTGTCTGGCAAAAAATATACGAATGCAGGTCAGGAACATGGAGCAATTCAAATCTTTATGTACGTGGTGATTATGACTTTTATGGTTGGACAGACAATAATGGGAACCCGATTGGACTTGGAGTTTTGCGATATCTGAATATGCCCGGTACTTTATCCGAAGGCTCTTTTCATGATTATATTCCGGAAGCGTGGAGATTGAAAAACACATATTATCAGCGTCATGAAGCTTGGGCAATCACCCGTGCTTTCCTTGATCATTTTAATAAAGGAAAATTAACAACGGGAACCATAGCAGGAATTCTGCGTGATCAAAATGAAACTGTCCCTTCGTCATATCAGCCGCTTTCGGGAACGAATGACAATAAGAAACCGATTAATTTTGTGAAGGTTACTTTAACCCCCGGAAATATTGTTTACAATGGTGATGATCAGAATAACGGATATTACTTTTTTGATAATGTTGCACCGGGACAATACAAATTATATTTTGAAGCAGAGGATTATGCAAAGGACTCGGCTACAGTTACAGTTGTAAATCATAAATCTGTTTTTGCGAACAAGATGATGGTTCTTCAGCCAAATTTGAATGCACCAAATGTGGTTGCTTCTTCTCCTTCAGACCAAAATGTGGATGTACGTTTATCTTCAAAGATTAAAATTGATTTTGATATTAGGATGAATACAAGCTCAGTTGAAAGTGCGTTCAGTATTACTCCCGCTCTGTCGGGTACATTTGTTTGGAGTAATAATTCCAAAACTGTTGAATTCACTCCAAGTGCATTATTACAGGCTGGAGTGAATTATCAGGTTACTGTCAGCACAGCAGCAAAAACATATTTTAATATTTCACTTGCTCAGCCATATAGTTTTAATTTTACGACGCGAAGCAAACTAAATTTTGTGAAGCATTATCCGCTGAATAATTCGGATAATGTAAGTCCTTCGGTAAAAGTAAGTTTGCGTTTTGATTCGGCGATAAAATCATCTACACTTCCGGGAAATATTTTGTTCTTGAATAAAGACAATAAAAATGTGGATTTAACAGTTGACCAGAATTCATATTCAAAAGGCAGAATTGAATTTGAACCGAAATCTCCGCTTAATCCGGGCGAACAGTATAAAGTTGTTGTTAAAAGCGGCGTTGGTGATACTGAGAACCTGAAGCTCGGAAGTGATTATGAGATTTTATTCACGGTTGATCCAAAACAATATCAGGATGGAACAATAAAAGATGATTTCGAATCAGGATTCAGTTGGGGAAGTCCGTTCGTAAATTCAATTGGAGTTGATTCAACAAATACTTCATTTGCCCAAACAACAGCAAAGAAATATGGCGGCTCAAGTGCAGGTGTTTTGAATTATTCATTTAACTCCACAAACGGTTTCTGCAGAGTTGAAAAAACAAGTCCGGTTTTGTTGGGTTCGAATGCTGAAACAAACTTTGGTGTTTGGGTCTTTGGTGATTTCAGCAATAACCTTCTGCAATTTGTTTTCCGTGATGCGTTCAATGATACTTTTGTAAAGACGATTGATACGTTAAACTGGACTGGCTGGAAACTCAAATCAGTAAAGCTTGGAGAAGTTACCTCTTCGACTTTAAGTTTTTCAGGTTTCTCCATTGAACAAACTGGCAATTCTGATAATAGTGGAATAGTTTATTTTGACAATGCACAAACTGATTTTACAACCGATGCGAAAGAAGATAGAATCAATTTGCCTTCTTCATTTTTGCTTGAACAAAATTACCCAAATCCTTTTAATCCAAACACAACAATTGCATTTGAGATTCCCAAAGCCGGTAATGTAGTTATAAAACTGTATAATATAATTGGCAAAGAAGTTATGACTTTGGTAAATGAATTCAAGCAACCAGGAAAATACAAAGCTGTGTTTGATGCCGATAAATCAAGGCTGAGCAGCGGAGTTTACTTTTATAAAATGAGTTCCGGGGAATTTTCACAGACAAAGAAAATGGTTCTGCTGAAGTGATAATATTATTCCGGTATTATTCAAAATATGTTGTGAAATTATTTTCTGTTTTTATCCTGATTGTCAGTTGCACGCAAATAAAACAAGTAAAAAGTAAACCAGAATATTCTGATGTTGATTTTAACTCTTTTTCTTTGATTGAATTGACTTCGATAAAAGAAGGCCCCTTTGTAAAGCCAAAATTCTCGCTTAATAATAGTGCAGTGTTTTTTCTTTCAGATAATTTGTCTTCTCTTTATTATGAAAAATTGGCCTCTGGTCAGGTTATCAATATTTATTCCTCCGAAGAAAAGATTACTGAATATTTACCGATAGGCAGCAGCGATTCCGCTTTCGTTGTTGAGAGAAACTACTCACCAAAATCACAAATTAAATCCAGTTTGATATTTGTAAAAGAAGGTAAGGTAATTAAAATTGAAAAATCTTCAGAAGTGATATCGAATCTTTCATTAACTTCAAAAAACAATCTGGTATTCTTTGAAGGCAGCAGGATAAAATTTTATGACGCAAAATCTGATAAAATAAATGACAGAACAGAAGATGATTATGAGGCTGTGTTTATTGATTCAACTAACATTCTCTTCTACGCAAAAAACAAGACTGATAAAATAAATCTTACTAATCATCAGAACGTTTCCTGGGTCAGTAAAATATCAAACGACTCGCTGCTGATATACAGCGGCGAAGACAAATTAATTTTACTTTCATTGAAGCTGAAAGACATTGTGAAAATTGGCGATTATACATCTCCGGTTTACAATAAGTTGTATAAAAAAATTGCTGTACTTAATACCAAAGACAATGGAATGAAAGAATTGTCATCCGATATTCTTCTGCTTGATTTGAATGGTTTGAAAATATCAAATCTTACCAAATCGCCTGCAAAGATTGAATCAAATATTCAATGGTCGCACGACGGCAAAAAACTTGCCTTCGATGAATCGGGGCAAATTAAACTAATCAGTTTTGGTCAAAGAAATCCGATTACCAAATAAATTAATGTTGTAATTAAACCCGCTGTAATTGCGTATGGCAATTGTGTTTTTACATGATCAATGTGATCACTTGCAGAAGCCATTGAAGCAATTATTGTTGTATCAGAAATAGGCGAACAATGATCACCAAAAACACCGCCACCCAATGCTGCAGCAATTGTTATATAAACATTAGCATCCAATGTCTGAGCCATTGGTACGGCTATCGGAATCATGATTGCAAATGTGCCCCATGATGTCCCTGTTGCAAAAGCAATAAAACATGCAACAAGAAAAATAATTACAGGAACAAAATTCGGTGAAAGCCACGCTTTGCTCAATTCTGCAGTGTAAATCCCTGTCCCGAGTGCTTTGCAAACATTCCCGATTGCAAATGCAAGCATCATCAATAAAGCCAATGGAATCAAGCCGCTGATACCTTTGAATATTAAATCGATCGTTTCTTTGAATGTGAATATTTTCTGTGAGCCGTATAAAAAAGCTGAAACGAATATTGATGTCAAAACTGAATAGAGAACTGAAGTGGATCCCGATCCTTTTCCGATTGCTTCAAATATTCTTAAGTAGTAGGGAAGTGATTCAATATTTTCTACTTGATTCCAACCCGTATAAATCAACATCAACGGCATCATTGCTACCATTACAAAAATCGGTATCAGCATATTTCTCGATTTGGCTTTTACACCTTCTTTCTTTTCCATCGAAACAACCTCAGCCGAAATTAATGGAACAGCACCATCGCGGATAACTTTCCCCGTCTTTCTTGCACGTTCTTCCGCTTTCTTCATTGGCCCAAAATCTTTTTGTGATAAAATAATAAACAGCACAACTGCCATTGCAAACATCGGATAAAAATTAAATGGAAAAGCATGCACCAAAACATCAAACGGATTTGCAAAACCTTGTGCTGCAATCAAGCCCATTATATAAGCTCCCCATGCATTCAGCGGAATTAATATACATGTCGGTGCAGATACTGAATCAGCAATGAAAGCTAATTTTTCACGCGGTATTTGTAATTTGTCAAATATTGGTCTGAATACTGATCCGACTGTCAATGCATTTATGCTTGATTCAACAAATATCATCACTCCAGTAACCCAAGCAATTAGCTGAACAATTACTCTGCTGTTTCCAAATTTTCTCGCTTCAAGTTTTTCTAAAAATATATATACTTTATTTACAAAACCTTCAACTCCGCCTGAATGCTGAATGAATGCTATTAATGCACCTACAAGGCTGCTGAACATTATTGTCCGTGTGTTTCCCGCATCTTTGAATACATCAACTAATGCCTGCACGGTTGCTGTGGTTCCGTTAATTAAATTGCCACCGCTTAAAATTATCCATCCAAACCATATACCAAAAAGAAGTGAAACGAAAACTTGTTTTGTTTTGATTGCCAAACCGATTGCGAAAATTGGCGGGAGAAGTGACCAGAAACCAAAATTATCCATTGTTACCTCTTGTTTGATATTATTGTGAGGTGCTATAATAAAAAAAAATATCGCTAAGCCAAAATTTGACTTAAAAATTCTCCGATAATTTTTTCGAGCTGCTTGAACTCAATCAAAAATGCATCATGCCCGTGTATTGATTCTATCTCTTTGTAAATTGAATTTGGGATAATTGACTGAATGAATTTCTGCTCTTCGGGCGGATAAAGTATGTCGCTCGATATTCCAATGACCAAAGTCTTTTGCCTGATTGATGATAAAACTTCTTTCAAGTTACCACGGTTTTTTGCAACGTCATGCTTGTCCATGGCTTTAGATAATGCTATGTATGAATTAGCATCAAATCTTTCTATTAGTTTTTCTGCATGATGGTCTAAAAATGTCTCTATTAAAAATTTTCCTTTCCGGTGATCTTTATTTCTGTCAAATCTGACTTTAAATGATTCATAGCTCCGGTAGCTAATCATTGCAATTTTTCTTGCAACAGATAAACCGGCAGCTGGCTGATTCTCATAGTTGCCATTCATCCAGTTCGGGTCTGTCATTATTGCTTCGCGTGATAAACGGTTGAATGAAATTGCCCATGGAGAATGCTGAACTGATGAAGCAATAGGAATTATTGATTCGACTAAATCAGGATACATGATTGCCCATTCGATTGCCTGCATTCCTCCAAGTGAACCTCCGACTACAGTGAAAAGTTTTTTTATCTCAAGGAAATCAATTAAATATTTTTGAACTTTTACCATATCGCGTACTGAAATTCCCGGGAAATCCATTCTGTAGGGTTTACCAGCAAATAATGTCGTTGGGCCGGTTGATCCGTAACAACTTCCAAGAATATTTGGACAGACAACAAAATATTTTTTTGTGTCGAATAATTTATCTTCACCGATTAATTCATCCCACCAGCCTGATTTGTTTGGATAAAGCTGTGAATATCTGCCGAGCAAATCCGGACTTGCATTTTTGTTTTCTTCAACTGAGGATAGAATCCCCGCTGCATGTGCATTTCCTGTTAAAGCATGACAAACCAAAATTGCATTTGATTTGTCTCTGTTTAGTTTTCCGTAAGTCTGATAAGCAATCTGAAGATGTTCTAATTTCCCTCCGCCATCAAGAAGCAGAGGCTTTTCAGTCAGCGAAAGTTTCAGTATTTCTGTTTTAACATTCATGTTATATTTTATTCAACGCTTGTTCAAAATCTTCTGTTATATCATCAATATGTTCAAGTCCGACTGACACTCTAATCATTTCAGGTAAAACGCCGGATGAAATTCTTTCTTCTTCTGATAATTGCTGATGAGTAGTTGAAGCCGGATGAATAACAAGAGTTTTTGCATCTCCAACGTTTGCAAGCAGGCTTGCTAATTTTACATTGTTGATAAAATTTTTCCCCGCTTCAATTCCGCCTTTAATTCCGAAACAAAGCATCGAACCAAACAATCCGTTTCGTAAAAATATTTTTGCATTTTCATTATAAGGATGACTTTGCAAACCCGGATACCAAACCCAATCAACTTTTTTATTTTGTTCCAACCAGTTAGCAAGTTTGATTGCATTGGAACAATGTCTTTCAACACGAAGCGACAAAGTTTCCAGTCCTTGCAAAAGCAAGAATGAATTAAAAGGACTTAAACACGGACCGAGATCACGCAAACCTTCAACTCGGGCGCGGATAATAAAAGCGATATTGCCAAAAGGAGAATTTTTCCCGAATATATCTGCAAACTTTAATCCGTGATACCCGGGCGATGGCTCAGTGAAGACAGGGAAGTGTCCGTTTGCCCAGTCAAAGTTTCCTGAGTCAACAATTACACCGCCGATTGATGTTCCGTGTCCGCCAATCCATTTTGTAGCTGATGCAGTAACAATATTAGCACCATGATCAATTGGACGTGCAAGAAATCCTGCAGCGCCAAAAGTATTATCGACAATCAGCGGAATACCATGATTATGTGCTACATCAGCAATGTTTTTTATATTGGGAATATTCAAACGCGGATTACCGATTGTTTCGATATAAACTGCTTTGGTTTTACTGTCGATTAATTTCTCGAAATCTCCCGGATTATCACCAGCAACAAACTTGACATCAATTCCGAGACGCGGGAATGCAACTTTGAACTGATTATATGTTCCGCCGTATAACAAACTTGTAGATACAATATTTTCACCGGACTGTGCGAGCGTTGTGATTGCCAGAAGCTGTGCCGCCTGTCCCGATGAAGTAGCAAGCGCTGCAACTCCACCTTCCAATGCTGCAATCCTTTTTTCAAAAACATCTGTTGTCGGGTTCATAATTCTTGTATAAATATTTCCGAACTCTTTTAATGCAAATAAGTCTGCAGCATGGTCAGCCGAATTAAAAGTGTATGATGTGGTTTGATAAATAGGAACCGCACGTGAATTAGTTGCAGAATCAGGTTCTTGTCCTGCATGAAGTTGAAGTGTTTCATATCTATATTTTTTGTTGTTCATAATAACTCCTGTATAATATGTTAAAAAAAAACCTCTTTGGAAAGATTTCCTAAAGAGGTTAAACTTCTTTTCTCATCTTCCCCAAAACTGGGCAGGAATTAGCACCTTGAAAATCAGGTTGCTAAGGCTTCAACGGGCCTGTCCCTCAGCCTTTCTCGATAAGAGATATTTAATTTTATTAAAAACTAACACGAATATAAATCTTAATTGAGTTTATGTCAAACACGATTCATTTTATCAAAGGTTCTCTAAAAAATAATTTGTAATTTTATTATAAAGATGAAGATTGTCTTTTCCACCAACACCATGCTGATGTCCGACATACGGATAATAATCCAGTGCTTTGTTCATATTCATTGCCTTCTTTGCAAAGAGTAATGTATGCTGCCAGACAACTGTCGGGTCACTTGTACCATGAACCAGCAAAAGTTTTCCGTTTAGATTATCAACATAATTAAGCAAACTTGCTTCATTATATCCTTCCGGATTTGTTTGCGGTGTGTCCATATATCTTTCAGTGTACATAACTTCATAGTATTTCCAGTCAATAACAGCACCGCCGCCAACTCCGACTTTGAAAGTGTTGTTTGTTCTCAGCATTAAAGAGGTGGTCATAAATCCGCCGAAGCTCCAACCAAAAACACCAAATCTGCTTGAGTCAACATAGCTTAAAGTTTTCAAATATTTTACTCCGATCATTTGATCTTCAACTTCAATCGTTCCTAATTTTCTGAAAGTTGCCTGTTCAAATTTTTTACCGCGATTAGCAGAGCCACGATTATCAAGTGTAAAAACAATATAACCGTTCTGAGCCATTTTCTGTGCCCAGAATGCATATCTTCCATATTCCCAATTGTTGAAAACAAGCTGAACTCCCGGTCCGCCATAAACATAAAAAATTACAGGATATTTTTTAGTTGAATCAAAATCAACAGGCAAAGTCATTTTACAATATAAATCTGTACCATCGTTTGCTTTTATTGAGAACAATTTTGTGTTTCCGGTTCTGTATTCACTTATAGGATTTTCAGATTTATGAATAAGTGTGTAATTTCCTTTATAATCAATTACCCTGATTTCACGTGGTGTATTTTGATTTGAAAATTTGTCTATAAAATAAAATCCGCTTGAATGAACCTTAATTGAGTGAACGCCGCTGTCTTTCGTTAGTTTTGTCATTTCATTTGTTTTTAAGTTTACTTTATATAACTGTCGCTCGGTAGGACTGTCTTTTGTGGTAATTATAAAAATATTTTCACTGGCTTTATCGAAACCTAAAAAGTCAGTTATAACCCATTCACCTTTTGTAATTTGCTTCAATAATTTTCCTTTGGTATTATATAAATACAAATGATTCCACCCGTCTCTCTGTGAAAACCATAAAAATTTATCGGGGGAGTTCGGTAAGAAATGCAATGGATTTTTCGGTTCAATAAATTTCTCATCCGATTCTTCAAATAATACATCTACAGGTTCACCCGTGTACACATCATACTTGATCAGTTTCAATGCATTCTGATCGCGGTTTAATTCTGCCGTATAAATATATTTCTCATCCGCACTCCACGTTATACATGAATAATACATGTCACTTTTGCTGCCAAGATTCAGCCAAACAGTTTTCTCCTCGGCAATGTTAAAAATACCGATTGATACTTCCGTGCTTTTTCCTCCCGCCATCGGATATTTGATGTTCTTCACTTTTGCCGGCAACTCATTAACATTTAGAATCGGGTAGTCAGTTACATCCCTTAAATCTTCTTTGTAAAATACAGCAAAGTTGCTTTTTGGTGACCAGAATATTCCGCCATCTATTCCAAATTCATTCCTTGATACAGATTTGCCGTATGTTAAATCATAACTGCCATCATCGGAAATTTGTATTGACTTATTTATTCCAAGCGATAAATATAGATTGTAATCTTTTGTGAATGCAGCATACTTTGAGTTTGATGCAATTGTAATATCCTCCGCACCGGCAATTACTTTATTTATTATCTCTAATTTCTCTGACTTCAAAGACATTTTTAATAAATAGTTGTTGTTCTGAAAAATAAAACTGTTGTCGTCAGTCCAAGTTATTTGAGGAAAAAAAGATAGCCCTTCCAATTCTAATTTTAACATCAATGAGTTTAATTTTTCCAGTGAAATTAAATTTTCCTTCTTTCCTGAACTTGCAAAACCTTTTACCAGATTGAAACTGTCTTGATCTTTTTCAATGAATGAATATGCAGCTTCAGTTGGCATCCATTGCATTGCTCTTAAATCACTGGGTGCTAATTTTGAATATGAATTGAGTACTACATCTTCAATCGTGAAATCCTTCTGTTGAGCAATTGTATAAATAGAAATAAAAATAATGATAAATATTTTTTTCATAGTCGTACCTAATATTTGATATTTAATATTTCCAAAATACTAAAATCCAAAACATTTCGTCACTTTTTGAATTCCTTAGTGAAGCTTAGTATGACATTAGTGAGCTTTATTGTTAAATCTTTTCGCTTCATATTAAACTCTTCATTCTTAGCTTTTTATTGCTTTTCTTGACTGCTTCCTGCTACCTTTTAACTAGTTTTTTACTCTTAATTTTTAATCCGTCACATCTTTTACCTCGCATTTTTTCTTCATGCAAAATTTTTATATTTTTACTTATCTTATATAAATTATTGAGGGAATAATGAATTTTAAAGAACAACTCCTGCAAAAAATCGAAAATAATACTGCAACTGTAGGCATTCTTGGACTTGGTTACGTTGGCTTACCGCTTGGGCTTGAATTTGCCGAAAAAGGATTTAAAGTAATTGGTTTAGATATTGATGAACGTAAAATTCCGATTTTAAATAACGGGCAAACATATATTAAACATATTCCGGCACAAAGAATTAAAGCAGCAGTCGATTCAAAGAAATTTGAGGCGACATCAGATTTTTCTCGGATTCCTGAATGCGATGCTGTAATTATTTGCGTACCAACTCCACTCGATGAACACCGTGAACCTGATCTTACATTTATTGAAAATTCAGGCAAACTGGTTGCAAAATACATTAGGAAAGGGCAGCTTGTCTCTCTTGAATCATCTACATATCCAGGCACGACAAATGAAATTTTGCTTCCACTGCTCGAAAATAAATTTGGTCAGACTCCTGATACCGCAAGCAAACTAAAAGTTGGGGAGGATTTATTTGTAGCATTTAGTCCTGAAAGGGAAGATCCGAATAATCCGAATTTTAATACATCAACAATACCAAAAGTTGTTGGCGGTGTAACAGAAAATTGTTTGGAAGTTGCTGCAAAATTGTATAATAAAGTTATAATCAGAACTGTTCCGGTTTCATCCACGCAAGCTGCGGAAGCTACAAAGTTGCTTGAAAATATTTATCGCTCTGTAAATATAGCACTCGTCAATGAATTAAAAATGGTCTTTGATAAAATGGGAATAGATGTTTGGGAAGTTATTAATGCTGCTAAGACAAAACCCTTTGGCTTTCAGGCTTTTTACCCTGGGCCAGGTCTTGGCGGCCACTGTATTCCAATCGATCCTTTTTATCTTACATGGAAAGCAAGAGAATTTGATATTAGCACAAAGTTCATTGAACTTGCTGGAGAGATCAATACTTTTCAGCCATATTATGTTGTT
>Ga0210044_10006700_pt1 | contig 15054 bp, 10 predicted proteins | sample CryGey13umfilter_2_FD_183959 | JGI IMG/M metagenome (GOLD analysis project Ga0210044, IMG submission 183959) | Groundwater microbial communities from aquifer in Utah, USA - Crystal Geyser 4/9/14 3 um filter (SPAdes) (version 2) | ecosystem: Environmental > Aquatic > Deep subsurface >...
AACATGTCGAAATGGGAAACCCTACGTCGGAAAAGTCCTGAAAATATCGCATCACTCGGAAGAGTCTCGACCCGACCCCGCCGCCATCTCTGATACCCATGAAATATCCGGTAGCGCATAAGGCCGAAACTTCTCCATCTGCCCCAACTCCTCGCAGAATAGAATCGCTCGCTTCAATCCCAACTGGCTGGCGACGATCGAATCAATCAACGCGCTCGAATCGGATGCTCCCATCTGAAACAGCACGCGCGATTCGAATTGCCGCAGCGCCGTGCGATCGAGCATCCGCTCCAGCGTCGCCGCCGAATCACACCACATGACGGTGTGAATCCCGAAGACGGGTCCGTCCCTCAGAATCGTCGTGAGAATCCGGTCAGGCGTCGCGGGTTTATCTTCATCGTCATCCGCATAAGACGAGAATCCGAAATCATCATCCTTCTTGCGCAGCATGCGGAATCGTTGAATCCCGTGAATGAAAAAGTAAATCCGCTTGCGATTCGTTTCGTTTGCTTGCTTTCGGCTTTCCAGCTCCGCCCCGATTCGCCTCACCACATCCTCCGCGCCGCTCCAGCCCGAAACTTCAATATCCCTCGCAAGCGTTTCACCCAACCGCTTGAGATATTCCGCATTCGGCGCTTCTGGAGGGGTTCCGTCCAGAACGCAGATCACGTCGCGCTCACCTTCGCCGTCCGTCTCCATCGCGCGTTTCCGAAATGCGTCCAGACTGATCAGCGCCGACGCCGATACCGATAGCGCACTCTCATCATTCTGACCGACCACCAAAACGTTCCCCCCGCTTTGCCGACGAAACGCCGTCGATGTCGGATCCTTGATGGCGATCGGTTCCCCGATCCACGCCAGCGGGGCATCAACCCGCAATGACGACGCCGATCCGGCGATCAGATTCTGCAGCAGACGATTCTGGCGAATATCGGCGGGCACGCTGCCTTCGAAAACAATCGGAGCCGGATACGCTTCCCGAATCTCGCCGTCCTGCGCCATCTCCTCAACATATCGCAGCGACTCCTCCCGGCTGTCCTCCGGCAGCCACGCAATCTGAAACGGACTATTCGCACCCACCACACCGCTCGAATCGTTGTAGATCGCCTCTCCCGGTCTCGCCAGCAATCGCGCTGCGGAGTTATCCTCATCCATAATCAGAAACGAATCCGCCTCGCTGCACTGCAACGCAATCCGTACCGCCATCTGCCCGATCGTGCTGCGCGCCAGTCCGTACGCCCCGCCCAGCGTCTGCGAACCCAGAATAATATGAATCCCGAAGGCACGCCCCTGCCTCACCAATCGATCAAGCAACAGCGCCGCGTCCTGCGCCAGTTTGTCATCCTCCGTAAAAAACTCCTGAAATTCATCAATGATCAAGAGCGTGCGCGGCATCGCCTCCTCCGGAACCGCCTGACGAAACCCCGCCAAATCCTGGGCTCCCACACGTCTGAATCGATCGCCTCGACGCTTCAGTTCCGCATCCACTCGATGCAGAACACTCACCCCAAACTCCCGATCACTCTCAATCGCAACCGCTCGAACATGCGGAACCTGATGCGTCGCGTACGTTTTGAACTCAACGCCCTTCTTGAAGTCAACAAGATACACCTCCACCTGATCCGGGGCGTACCAAAGCGCCAGATTCGTAATCAAGACATGAAGGAGCGTCGATTTACCCGACCCCGTCTTGCCCGCAATCAAGACATGCTGCGCTGTACCGTGCCCCAGCGTCAGCGACTGCAGTTTCGTCGCGCCCGATCGCCCCAACTCCACGCGAAATTCCGTCGCACTGTCACGGCTCCATATTTCCACCGGCGTCGGACAGATCCGATCAAACGGAACCTGCACCCGCGATGCGTCCCGCGCTCCTTCCCCGATCTTTGTGAGGATCTCCGTCATGAATTCATCACCAGGAGGACCGTCCACACTCAACGGATACGACTCGAAATCCGCATCCGCCCAATGAAAACCGTTCGCGTCGCTACGAAGGTGAACCGCACCTCGGCGCAAATCGTCCACTTGCAGAGCCGGCGGAACTTTTTGTCGAGTATCAAACAGAACCAGCGTATATACCCCGCAGCGAACGCCGCTGTTCACAATGCTCGTCAATCGCCGCGCCGCCACTTCCGACAGATTCGCCGGACAATCCGCAAACACAAGAAATCGGTACGGCTCAGCAATCTCGCCCGCCCGCTCGTTGTATTCCGCAATCGTCTCATATTCATTGCGCAAATACTTTTGAATTACCCCTTCCATATGCTCCGTCAAATCAAGCAATCGCTGATCGATATGCCGCGACTCCGTCCATATCCGCTCCGAAACCAGTGCCTCCGTGTGGTCCGCCAGATGCATGAACCCCGCAAAGTTCTGCCCGAGTCCCACCGGATCAAAAATCGTAAACCGAACCTTGCCCGGCGGAATCGAGACAAGCAAACGAAGCATGATGTTCTGCAGACATCGAATGCTCGGCTCCCGACCCTCACCATCCGATTCAATGAATACCGAACACGGCTCAGGGAAATTCAACCACGTCGGCAACTCAAACACCGTCGGATATGAAGTCTGCAACCGCTCATCCGTCGGAACCCCGCCCGGAAGCGCCGACTGATCCACGTTGATCGATCCGAATCGAACGACCGGCAGGAATCGATCGATCGGCTCCCAATCCTCCCAAATCGATTTGTTCCATCCGGGAAAATATCGAGAATCCTGCGCTCCGATTTGCTCGACCAGATGATGAATCCAGTCCATTCCACGATGCCAGTTGGCTTCCAATTGCTCCCAACGCTCTTCGAACTCAGCGTTGACACGAGCCGTCGCCAACCGATGCTCCGATGCCGACTCCTCCTCGGCCCCATCTCTCCACGCTTCGACTTCCGCCATGCCATCCTGATAACGGCGCTCGACCTTTTCGCGTTTCTCGTCCCAGTCTCGCTTCAATTCCGCCAACCGCCGAGGGTATGTTTCGTTGTGCTCCTTGGACGCGCGTCGGCGCTCCGCACGAATGCTCGATATCATTGGAACGAACTTTGCTTTCGCCCCCGTTAATTCGTCTTCACGTTTACGAGTGAGTTCCATCTCTGCCCGCAGTCGCCTCCTCGCTGCAAGATCAAGAAGACCAGCGATCGACGCGCGGCCTCCGTCGATTTTCTGACGCAACGGAACGTAGACTGAAAGAACTTGCGACCGAGCAAGCCGATACAAAAGCCAATAAACCACTCCGACCGATACGACGCTCAAACCGAGCGCCACCCCCACGAGTGCGGTCACCTGCCAGTTCTGCAGCCACGCCGTCCCGATGACGGCGCCTGCAACAATAAGCAATCCCAGAAAGCCCATCTGCGGGCCTCGGAACAAACGCGCAACTCCAAGCCGGCTCAGCCGCTCCAATTGCTCGCGCCCTTGGGCAATAATCGCACGCACCTCCGCCTGTCGACTTTCAATGACATCATCAAGCGATTGCCCGGCCGGAATCCGATCCAATTCCGAATCATCTATCGCGCTCCCCGCGTTTCCCCATGCGATGCTCTTAACCGATACACCCGATTCATCTGGCGCATCCCCGGCCTCGAGAATCTGCTTCGCCTCTGATTGAGAGATCTCGTCAATGAAATCACGTTTGAGAATTGCCGATTGCTTGAACTGCTCAACCAAAGTCGATGCCTGAAGGGCCAGAGACTCGATCTCCTCTTTTCGCTCCGCCATCTCCTTCTGAATCTGCTTAAACTGCTGTGCGGGTATCGGTTCACTGGCTTCGAAATCACTTTCTATCAGCCATATTTCATTCTTCCACGCCTTCTTCGCCCATTGTTCATTAGCTTGAGCGCGAGTGCTGATCTCCGTTCGAACCTGGTCCGATTCTGTCTGTGTCTCTCTCAAAACCCGGTCGTAATAAACTTCCAATTCATCGATCGACTGACGATACTGCCATTCGAGCGCTTCACGATCCGTGTCGTATTTCTCCGCGATCGCTCGCTCACGCTCTGCAAATGCTTCCGCCAGCGACGCACGCGACTGTTCTATCCATTCCGCCAGCGACGACTCCGTTGACGCCCGCCACTCGCAAATCTCACGCAGACGGCGCAATAAAATGCGCTCACGCATAAGGGACGGCTCTGCGGTTTCACTCTCGGCGGTTTGGACCCACGCCGGCTGATTCATTCGCCAAATCTCCAGTTGTTGCCGTCTAAGAGTTCCTAACAAAATGTTTTCCGGAGTTGGCCGGCTGCGGTTTTGCATGTCATTGTCGAATTCCATTGACAACGCTTTTGGCTTTGCCTGCTTCATTCTCCGCAACCGACTCGCCTCGCCCGGCCTTGGTCCGACGACCCCATTTGTTAGGAACTCTAAGTCGATCCCGCCTTCTCACATCGAAACGCCGTATTCAACACAAATCGGAGGCGGTCCTGCCGTCCACCGGAGTTGCATCGTACACCTGCCTGCGGAGCGCCCCTGTTCTGCTCATCGACATTTCGCCACCGCTCTCAAAACCAATCGCCCGCAAATCTCACTTGCATTCACGACGAACTCGGTTCAAGAGGTCCGCAATCTGGTCAAGGGTCGGAATCACCGATTTGATTTTGCGCTCGAACGTCACGATCACCTCCTGTTCAAACCGCTCACTCACCGGATCACGCCACGAATGGCGCACTCGATCCCAGTTTCGACGAAGGTCCTTTCTGGCCTCCTCAAGTTGGGCTCGCCCGGATGAGACACTCATGATTCAATCTCCTCGGATCCACCAATAGGCGTTTCCCCCTCCGATTCCGTATGAATCTCAACCTCCTCCGGCTCCGTCGATGCGGATCGTTTCGGCTCAATCGACGGCGCCTGCAGCGCCAGATACGACTCCAGCGATTTCAGGATCTCATCAAGCGAACTCACCGCCTGCGGGCCGTCCCGATCAATCGAGTGCGAAAGATGCTGAACGCTTCCGATCAGTCGATCGAGTTCGTTGGGAAGCATCTTGACCCACTTTTGAACCACTCGCACCTTCTGACGCGCCTCCTCCAGTTGGCGCTTCGCCCGTTCGACCGCCCGACGCTCATCAAGGGTCCGATCACTCGTCAACTCCTTGCGATTCAAGTCGTTTCGCGCCTGTGAAAGTTCCTTGGTCCGACGCTTGACCATACCTTCCCAATAAAGAAGTTGTTCCCGCTCCACCCACGATTGTGTCCGGCTGATGTCGGAACGAATCAGCATCAGCGCCGTTCGGCAGTCGTCGATGAACTCACAAATTCCGACTCGAAATCGACGCAATTCATCAATCGAATTAACACGGGCTCTCTTCGCCATTGGCACTTCGCAAAACGTCTATCCGCCGCCGAGATGATTCCTGGTCCGTTCCTCCATCGTAGAGCTCAACGTTGATCAAGGTAATCCTGAGCCCGTTGGGCTTTACGAAGCAGAAACGGGATATGCTGATCCGACGCGGTCACGAACCGGTGAAGAACGCGAACCGTTTCCTCGAATTCCTCAGCAAACTTGCGATGTTCCTGATCCTTCCACGTCTCGCCCAACGCCGACAGCCGACCATGCAAAGCCGACATCCTCCCCTCAAGTTCGCGGTTGAATCGCTTCAATTCCTGCGCGAACATGCGAATTTCTTCCGGATCGACTATCGCCTTGGCCATGATCATGAACTCCGTCCGTCGGATCGGTCTGCATGCAAAATACGAAAATCGAACGTCGAGATTCGCATTTGATTGTATTTCGTCCCTCACCCGAAGTTGGCCACGACCGAGCAATGCCGGATGCAATTGCAAATATGGCTCGAAACGACCCCGAACAGACCATTCCTTGCCGAGATCGACGGCTCGGCGTCAAGATTTCTTATAGATCAAAAAGTAGCGCGGCCTCGGGCAATACAACGTCCCGAGACCGCGCCGGAGGGGTGTCAAATTAATAATCCGCGTTCCTCGAACGCGATCGCGAATGAACTCCTATCGCTGAAGTTCCCAGAAATCGCGACCGACTTCCTTCTTGTTCTGCCCTTCCGCATGCCAATCCGCAAGCAATATGTTCGCACCGCTCGGATGGCGGTAATCAACCTTCTTCTTGCTCCCCTTGTACGAAATGTTCACGCCCGTGTACTCTGCATCGAACAGAATGACCGTCGCCTCGGTGGCGAGAATCTGATCGGGATCAAGAAACGGTGCGGCGTTTGACTCCAACTTGTTGTTCATGCGGTACGCCTTGATGAATGACGGCGCTTCCTGGTCGACCTCAGGGCAAACCTGAATCGGTGAAACGTAATCGCGAGAAATATTCATGTAAGGCATCGACGCGTTGAACCAGCAAATCACGGCCGGATCCCCATCGTCTTCGTGCGGCAGTTTACCGTAATCGAGAATGTATAAATTGAACGCAATTCCGTACTGTCGCAGATTCGACAGACACCCTCCCGCACGAGCGCTCATTCTCGCCTGCGATAACGCCGGTAACAAGAGTCCGATGAGGAGTGCGATGATCGAAATGACGATCAATAACTCGATCAACGTGAACCCGCTCCGCAACGATCGTCGCTTACGCTCTGCAACTAGGTTGTGGTTTTCATTTTCTCGCATGACTCGGCTCCTGAAAAAGGCCTCTTGCTGACCGTACACCATCCGTTCGATCATCGCACGAATTACTGGAAGGTGTGTGTAACGACGTTAGTGATCCGGCAGGTATCGCCTTCATACGTCTGGAACAACACCTTCACACCGCGCGCGCTTCCCGGAATGGGTATCGACAAGACTGCAACACCCGATCCGTCCGCCGTCGCCGTCCCCATCTTCTTCGCGTTCTTCAGCGAAAGCGTGATGTTCGTGCACCCCGGGACACTGCTCGAACCTGCGCCCAGACCGTACATGAACGTCGAACGTGAACCCGGCGTCCCGCCATTTGCCGTAAACGAATTTCGCTGGCCAGCGATTCCCGGGACCGGTCCTGACAAGACATACGCGCTGCCTCCGTCCGGAATCAGAAGCACCGCATGTACACTACCACCGTTCAGTTTCCCGCGAGCGACGATCACTCCGCTGTCGTTGATGCCCCTGGCTTCCTTGATGTTCCAGCCCGACGTTTGTGAAATCAGATCATTCAACGCCAGCATCACACCGTTATCGTAGATGAAGCCTCGATTCACGCCGTCAACATTCTCCGACATTCCCACAATTTGTCCCGCCGAATTGATGTCCCACGCGACGCTCTTGTTTCCGTCCAGCGTGCCCAGATCAACCGGGTTGCCGTTCTGCCACAAACACGCGTGCGATGGACCGCTTGACGTATGGGATTCTCCGACGACATCTCCGTTATCGTTCACTGCGTAAGCCCAACTCTTCGGCCCGCCGAGCGTACCCAGTTCCGTCATCGTGTTATTCGAGAAGAAAAACGCTCGAGTCGATCCGCCGTTGACCTTTGAAAAGCCCACTACGTCTCCCAATGAGTTGAGGCCGTGCGCCTCGGAACTCACTCCTCCGAGCGTGCCCAAATCCGTCATCACCCCGTTCTCCCACAGAAACGCATGCGGCGCCCCGTTTGATAAATCAGCCCAGCCGACAATCTGCCCGTTGTCGTTGATCTCGTACGCCGAACTCTCAAATCCGCCCAGCGTGCCGAGATCGGTCTTCACCCCGTTCTTCCATTGAATCGCATGCTGGAACCAGTAGTTGTAGTCCGCTCGACCCACGATCACGTCCGCGTCGTTGACGTCACGCGCATTGCTGTCACGCCCGCCCAGCGTCCCCAAATCCGTCATCACCACGCCGTCCCAGAAAAACGCATGTTGATCCGTTCCGGACGAAACGTCTGAAAAACCGACCACCTTGCCCGCCGAATTCAGGTTTCGCGTTTCACTCGTCAGGCCGCCCAACGTCCCCAAATCGACCACGCTGTACGTCGCCTGACCGAAACAAGGCAACCCAAAACCCATCCCCGCGACCGTGGCGGAAAGGAGAATACTCGCAAAACCGTTTTCAACTCTTCTAAACATCAGTCAACTCCTCGACAATCAATTCTCAAATCAATTCTTTCTCCGGAAATGCACGCGAGTCCATTTCTCGCAGCCCCTCCGTTTGAATTACTTGCACCCCTCCGCCTTCATTGGTGCAATGACGTTTTATCTATCGCTTCACTCCGACCGCCGTGCTCTCTGCCCCTTCCGGTTCGGGTAACGCACCGTGCGGCAAGCCGATAGTCGTTTCCAACCATTCGACCGCCGCATCGGTCGCGCAACCCGGATTGAAGAAGAGATCGGCAACCATGGTTTTTCGAATATCAGAGAATTCCGCCGGATTCGCAAACGATTCCTCAATGGCTGAAACCACCAGCGAAGGCGAATCAACGATCCGACCGCCGCGTCTTCCCCAGGTATCCAAGTCCACCATCGAACCGTCTGCCGACGACGCCTTCTGAATCAGATTCGGAACATCGAGAAAAAGTATCGGCCGGTCCAGAAGCGAATATTCGTTTGAAACCGAAGACGCGTCCGTAATCAACAAGTCCGCCAGGTACAAAAGCGGTATCACATCCTGCTCTTGCGTGACCTTAACATGCTCCCCTTCGAGCGTGCCCAGTTCACGATAACAATCTGCGTCAGGCCGCTTCGGATGATCATGCGTCTTGATAACGAGATCAAATTGATTCGACTCCGCAATCTTCCGGATCACCTCAATACCCATCGTCTCCAGCGAGTTATTCCTCTGCCCCGTTGGAGCGTACAAAAGCACCGGCCGAGATCCGTCCAGGCCGTGCCGCTCCACGATCGACCGTCGATCAAGCGTCCCGTTGATCAGCCGATCCGTCTTCATGAATCCGACGTTCAATCCCCGAGGATCATCCAGCGGGATGATTCCCGACTCATCAAATCGACGACGCATGTAAGGCCCGACCATGAAATAATGATCCGCGTTCGCGTTCTCCGCCCGCACCGCCTTGTTCCGGAATGAAATCCCGTGGAAAATCTGGATCTTCCGACCCACCTCACCGGGCTCGATCATCTTCGTGTTGCCTGCAAACAAGAAATCAAAACTCCGATTACGAATCTCCGAAACCGGGAGAATGTGTTCGCGGTCAATGTCAAACGATTTGTACAAGCCGCAACCATCGTAAATGAGACCGTCATCCGTCGGAGTGCGCAGACCGCCCGATACGAATACATCAACCCCCTCCATCTTCCGAAGACGCTCATAAAGCGGCATGAAACAGAGAAAGTGAACCGGCGCATAGCCCGTGAAGAGAATTTGAATTCCTGATCCCATCAGTCCTGGTCTTTCTCACCCGCAGTAGCAGGTGCATCATGAGTTCAATCGAAACGTCCCTGATTCCTACGCGACCGGCCATGCCGGTATGCGATAAATTGACGCGGAGGCCGGACTGCCTCCCCCGCGCAGAAGATTTTTCAACCGCTCACTCTTGAGATGAATCTTGCCAGCCTTTGAATTCTGCTTTCTTGAGTCACGTTGCCCGTTGGGCAATTCATTTTTCACCTCGTTCCACACCGTCTTTCGCGCGAATTCCAAGTCTTCCGGAAAATCGATTTCCGTCCAGGAGAGATCTGCAATATCAACCGCTTCAAATCGGTGTTGATGCGCAATACCGTCAATCGCCGCCGGCGACCAATGCGAGGTCTTACCTTCCCGCACCAAACGATCCGCCTCAATGAGCACGCTTCTCGCTTCCTCTTCCTCAAAATTCAAAATGCCGACGTTTTCACCGGCAGAGAGTTTGATCGGAAGCGATTTGCGAATCGCCCGAACCGCCCCGTCCTCAATCTGAATCTTCATATGCTCCTCTTGCATCCCCGATGAGGAGTCGTACGCCAGACACGTCTTTCCAGAATTAAGGATGCGCTCGTAAACCTTCGGATGCGCAATCAAATCACTGTTCATCATCGCAAACGGGCCGTCCACCCAAGCACCCGCAAGCCAAAGCGAAAACAGTGAATTTGTGTCCGAATACCTCGGATTCACCACGAATGAAATTTCATCATCGAGCGATTCATAAACATACCCCGCGCCGTGACCCACCACAACGCAGATACGCTCAATGCCGAGCGATCTGAGAATCTCAATCTGATAGGAAATCAACGGGCGACCGCCGACCTCCAGAAGACACTTCGGCTTCCCGTTGAGAATCGATCCCAATCGCGACCCCCGTCCCGCCGCGAGTATGACTGCTTGTCTCTGTTTCATTTTGATCCTCATCTGAATTACTTTTGATCCTGCTTTCCCAAAATCGTTCCGAACCAACCTAAACACCGACCCGTTTGGAAACCGAACCCGAAACCGCAGAATCCGACTGATCTCGCCACACCTCCGGCGAACCATCGAAAATACATCGCCCCGAACGCAAGTGAATAATCCGATCGAATTGCGACAACGATCGCGCCACCGTCGAGGTCACGATGACTGTTCGGTGCTGCGCATCGTTCGTGATCGCCCGAAGAATTTGACGACTGTGTTTCCGCGACATCCCCGAATGCGGTTGATCAAATAACAAAACCGAAGGTCCCGTCAAGAGCAAGCGCGCCACGATGATCGTCTTTCGTTCGTTGGAAGACAGTTGATTCGATCCCAGTTTCGTATCCAACCCTCGTTTCAGGCGACGAACAATCCGCTTCCCGCCCAGCCGTTCAATCAATCCGCAAACCTCCTCCGTCGAATGCCCGGCAGTCGGATCAACCAGTCCCCCGATCCGCTGACGAATCCACCGCGCGCTGTCCGACATCATCGCGACCGCACTTAATCGTGTCGCATTCGATAACTGCGAAAAATCTCGTCCGTCCCACAAAATGCATCCCTCAACCGGCGCAAGCGACCCTCGGATGGCGCGAAGTAAACTCGTTTTACCCGATCCCCGTTCGCCGAGAACCAGAACGCGCTCGCCGGCGTTGATCTTCAGCGAAATCGGTCCCGCCAACCGCTTCCCGATCCCCCCCGCTCGAACCACGACTTCATTCAATTCAAGCGTTTGCGAAAGCGATGTAATCTCCATTTCCGCTTCGCTCGCATCCTCAGTTTCGCCGTTACAAATGATGTCATTGATACGAACCAGGCAAGCCACGATCTTTCCTGTGCGTGCGCCCTGCCGACTCAACTGAACCATCGGAGCACGCAGCATCATCGCGTACAACACGAATACAACTACATCACCCGGATCAAGCGTCCCCGCCTGAACCTCACGTGATCCAAGTATCAGGCAAACGACAACCCCGATTCCGAACGCCGCATGACTGAACCACGTCGTCCGACCCTGAATTTGCGTCAGTGCCGCTTCGTGATTCCCACTCTCCCGACTTCCCGTCGAAAAATCTGATGATCCCGAATGTTGATCCGCCGTCGCATGTTGGATCGATTCCGCAAGATGGCCTTCCTTCTGCCGATATCGACTCGCGCGCTGGTACGTCGCCCACGCGCCCCACATCGTCGCGCCAAATATCGCAAGCCCCGCCGCCGCCATGACCAGGCCCACTTGGAAACTGACCATAAAAAGAACAACAATAACACCAATCAGGAGCATCCCGTTCGTCGCAACATGAACCAGAAAGCCCTTCAACCCAGCCTTGAATCTCGCAAGATCGCCGATCAGACGGGATACCAGTTCACCCGTCCCAACCCCGTTCAATTGACGTCGTCTCACCGCCACTGCCGAATCAACTGCCCGCAAACGAAGATCATGCGCGATGTTGATCGAAAACCTTGCGAAGAACCATCGTTCCCAATAATCCGCCCAACCAAGACTGACAACCAGAAGAAAAAACACGACTGCGTTCACAACCGTTACATTCCCACCTCCGAACCAACTTGACGAGTCCGGTGTACTGCCCGACTTTCCAACCCACTGATGAAGAATCACTTTCAGCGGCCACGGGAACGCAATACGAATCCCCACAACCATCAATGCCAGAATCCACCCGATCGCGAACAATCGCCAGTTCGCGAAAACGAACGGCTTGATCGTACTGAAGACGTTCAGATTGTTTTTCCTCAGGTCAACTGAATTCATCACTCATCTCAAATACGGTCAAATTGACTTGAATCACTTGGGTAGATGGGTAGGACTGATTCGCCCAGACCAATCAACCTTCTTGTTCGACAGCCATCACCCTCATCCATCCACCATCCATGAGTCGTCGCGGCCTTGAGTTCGAACACGACGGGCCATGAACTTACCCAAGGTTTACACGAATCAAACAGAAAGAAAACAAAAAGATGCCCGTGCACACGCAATTATAACCTCGAAACCTTAAATGGTTCGAATTTCGTACAGATGTGGCCGAAATCGCGCGCCTGCGTGCTATTTCAACCGGTTCTCAAAGAGTTGTTTATGTGGTCATTCCGGCCAGGAGAGAGTGATGGCGCCTTGTTGAAGCACAAGAAGTGCTCGCTCCGGCATCATTCCCGGCACGATGAAATTTGGCTGATTGCTGCTCAACCGCCCGCGTCAAGATGGGCAAGACGGAGAATCTTCCGCAATGCCCGCAGATCGCTCCGATCAATGATCCCATTTCGATTCAAATCGCCCTCCGGATTGAATCCCACATCATTCAGACGCAACCCAACCAGCGTCCGCAGCAATAAAAGATCCTGTACATCAACCTGCTGATCAGCATCAATATCCCCGTGACGCCCCGCACCCAGCATGCGAAGATCACCCGCGTTCACCCGCCCGTCATAGTCCAGATCAAATAGCGAGAAATCGAATCCGAACGATGGAACGGTGAATTGTCCGTTGACCATCCCGTCCGCATCCGACCCGCTCCCGTCGTTCTGCGCTACATAGGCGCTGATTGCATCCCGGTCGGTGCCGTTCACCGAGCCGTCGCCGTCAATATCACCCTTGACGAATTCGAACCCGACATCCGTCCAGACGTAATGTGCGGTCGGCTCCTCCACACTGTATGAGGTTCCGAAAATCGCGTTGACCTCCCACGATGTCGGGTCAAGAAAATCAATCAGGCTTTCATGGTCCTCGTCACGCCAATTGCGAAGCAAGTCGAATGAGGTTCCCTTACCGGGATCAAACGAATTCACTGCTGCGAATCGAATCTCACTCACCATCTCATGAATGCTCGTCTGATTCCCCGCGTTCAGATCGATCGGCTCCGGAGAGGCCCCCGCCAACTTTCCCGCACCGTTCTGAGTCAGTGCATACACCAGCGAAACCGTCGTTTCATCTCTGGCCGGATCATGCGCAAACATGAGGTAAACTTCCGGATCGTATTCGCCCGGACGCGAACCACCGAACGCAAACGAATACTCGACAAACGCATGCGATCGGTGAATAAACCTCGCGGAAACCACCCATTGATCACCTGCATCAAACGAATTCGGGGTGGAATCGCCGAACGTATTCACCACCGCCAATGGATCGCACCCGCATAAACTCAAGTGCCATTCCTCCCCAGATCGCTCAACCAGTGGCTTCGTCAGCAAATCCCCGTCAAGGTCCGCAACCGAGGTAGCTGCACGTTGCCCCAGTTCGGAATCAACCCGACCCCCGAAACGAGAAACATTTCCCAGAAATCGATTCCATACGTTGTCGATATCACCACCCGTATGAAGATTCTCATCAAGATCGAATTCAAGAAATCCGTACACCGGACTCGGACCGTATCGATACGGATCAAACGTTGGTTCGTTCAAACCGATCGGACCCGGCGGATTCAACAGACCGTCAAAAACAATATCTACTCGAAACAAGCCCGTGTTCTCCGGATCGTCCCATGACCCGTTGAACGGATTGGTCGCCGCCGATTTCGACTTCCATCCCCCGATCACCACCCCGATCAAATCCGGCAAATTCGAAGCAGGATTAATCAATCCGTCATTCCCCACATCCGTACGCCGCGCAACCGCCTCGCCGACATGATCGAAGAAAACCTCGCGATCATCCGCTCGGACCGACAGCGCCGCCCCGGCAACGATCCCTATTGCAATCACGAGAATGAAAAATCGCCGAATCCCGCTCACGTTGCCATTTCCTCGATCAAATGACGCAGATCGTGACGCTCAATGCGATACCGAAGACCGCTTCGCGTCATCCCTACCAATTTCGCCGCCTTCGAAATATTCCCCCCGGTTTGCCGAATGGCCGCCTTTATTAATTCCTTCTCAAGCATATCCAGTTTTATCGGCCCCGTGGAAAATTCAAATCGCGTTCGCTGGGGATTCGTCACCGTCACCATTTTGTTCGTCGCTCGACCCGGAACCTCTTCCTCATTCCCCTTCGCTTTCACATCTGCGGGAATGGCAAGATCCTCAGCCGAAATGGTCGATTCATTGCATAAAAGCGCGGCACGCTCGACCGAATTGCGAAGTTCCCGAACGTTGCCCGGCCACGAATGAAACCGCAGCGCCGCCAATGCATTCGGCGAAAAGGCCAGTCCGGTTCGCCCCGATTCCCCGCCGTGCATCGCCAGAAAATGCTTCGCCATCAAAACCACATCATCGCCCCGGTCTCTCAACCGAGGTAACGAAATGGCAAACATGTTCAGCCGAAAGAACAAATCCTGCCGAAAAGTCCCACCCTCAATCTTCTTCGACAAATCATGCGAACTCGACGCGATCAACCGAATGCTGGCCGTCTCAATACCGTTCTCAGGCCGCTCCGACTCCTCCTCACGTTGAACCAGAAGCGCAAGCAATCGTGATTGAAGCGGCATCGGCATCTCCGTAATCTCATCCAGAAAAATCGAACCCCCACGAGCCAGATCGAACAACCCCGACCCGAACGTCTCGCCCCCCGACGAACCGAACAACTCACGTTCAATCACCTTCGCCGGTAACGCATAACATCGAATGTGTACGAACGGACCCGACTTCTCCGCTGATTGCCGATGAATGAATCGAGCCATCGTTTCCTTGCCCGTTCCCGTTTCACCCAACAGAAGAATCGCCGCCAGCCCCGAGGCACTCCGCGCCGAGGCCTCGGCCGTCCGCTCCGCAAGATCGACCGTTTCCGCCCAGACCTCGCTCTTCCCCACCATCGCTTCTTGAAGATCCGCCACCTGATCAACACGCTCATATAAATTAAGACGATTCGCCATCCGACGACGCTCAATCGTTC
>Ga0210044_10006701_pt1 | contig 15045 bp, 15 predicted proteins | sample CryGey13umfilter_2_FD_183959 | JGI IMG/M metagenome (GOLD analysis project Ga0210044, IMG submission 183959) | Groundwater microbial communities from aquifer in Utah, USA - Crystal Geyser 4/9/14 3 um filter (SPAdes) (version 2) | ecosystem: Environmental > Aquatic > Deep subsurface >...
TCGTCATAGAGAAAATCCTGGCTGCGGGCCGCGCAGGGCCCGGGCAGGGCCTCGCGGTTCGCCTGCCGGGCGATCTGGTCGATACGCGCCATAAAGGCGGCGCGCGCTTCTGGCGAGCGGACCCGTGCGCGGGGTTCGGGCGTCAGCCGCGCCACCGGCACGCCGCGCCGGGTCAGCACGATCTCCTCGCCCGCCTCGGCGCGGCGCACCAGTTCGGTGAGCTGCGCCTTGGCCTCGGTCACGGATATGTGCATCCCAAACCCTCCCGTTGGACCATTGATATGGTCCAAAAGCGGCGGCCGCGCAATCACACCAGCACGGCGCCCGCGCCGCCAATCGCGCCCTCCGTCGAAGAGTCGCCCAGCAGCATCTCGTTGTGCGCCTTGCCCGAGGGGATCATCGGGAAGCAGTTCTCATGCTTCTCCACCATGCAGTCGAAGATCACCGGGCCGTCGTAGGCCAGCATTTCGGCGATGGCGTCGTCGAGGTCGGCGGGGTTTGAGCAGCGGATCCCCTTCGCCCCGAACGCCTCCGCCAGCTTGACGAAATCGGGCAGCGCCTCGGAATAGCTGTGCGAATAGCGCTCGCCGTGCAGCAGCTGCTGCCACTGGCGCACCATGCCCAGCCGTTCGTTGTTGAGGATGAACTGCTTGACCGGCAGGCGATACTGGATCGCGGTGCTCATCTCCTGCATGTTCATCATCCACGACGCCTCGCCCGCGACGTTGATCACCAGCGCGTCGCGGTGCGCCATCTGCACGCCGATCGAGGCGGGGAAGCCGTAGCCCATGGTGCCGAGGCCGCCGGAGGTCATCCAGCGGTTGGGGTCCTCGAAGCCGAGATATTGCGCCGCCCACATCTGGTGCTGGCCGACCTCGGTGCAGATATAGCGGTCGCGGTGTTTCGTGAGCGCCTCAAGCCGTTGCAGCGCATACTGCGGCTTGATGGTGGTCGCGCTGGGCGCATAGCGCAGGCAGTCCACCGCGCGCCACTCGGCGATCTGGCGCCACCATTTCGCCACCGCCTGCGCGCGCGTCTTGCTCCCCCGCGCGCGCCACAGGGCGATCATCGCCGCCAGCGTCTCGGCCACGTCGCCGATGATCGGCACATGGACCGGCACGTTCTTGTTGATCGAGGACGGGTCCACGTCGATCTGGATCTTGCGCGAGTGCGGCGAAAACGCGTTCAGCCGCCCGGTGATGCGGTCGTCGAACCGCGCGCCGATGGCCAGCATCACGTCGCAGTCGTGCATCGCCCAGTTGGCCTCGTAGGTGCCGTGCATCCCCAGCATCCCCAGCCACGCCTCGCCCGAGGCGGGATAGGCGCCCAGGCCCATCAGCGTCGAGGTGATCGGAAAGCCGGTCTCGGCCACGAATTCGCGCAACAGGCGGCTCGCCTCGGGGCCGGAGTTGATGACGCCGCCGCCGGTGTAGAACACCGGGCGCTCGGCCTGCTCCAGCAGCGTCACGGCGGCCTCGATGGCGCCCGCGTCGGGCGTGCGGTGCGGCTGATAGGTGGATTTGCGCGCCTCCTTCGGCGCCTTGTAGGTTCCGGTGGCGAACTGCACGTCCTTGGGGATGTCCACCAGCACCGGGCCGGGCCGACCAGCCATGGCCACGTGGAACGCCTCGTGGATGGTGTCGGCCAGCTTTTCGGTGTCGCGCACCAGCCAGTTGTGCTTGGTGCAGGGGCGGGTGATGCCCACCGTGTCGGCCTCCTGAAAGGCGTCGTTGCCGATCATGAACGTCGGCACCTGGCCGGTCAGCACCACCAGCGGGATCGAGTCCATCAGCGCGTCGGTCATGCCGGTGACCGCGTTGGTGGCGCCGGGGCCGGAGGTGACCAGCACCACGCCGGGCTTGCCGGTGGAGCGGGCGTAGCCCTCCGCCGCATGGGCCGCGCCCTGTTCGTGGCGCACCAGCACGTGGGTCATGTCGTTCTGCTTGAAGATTTCGTCATAGATCGGCAGCACCGCGCCGCCCGGATAGCCGAACACGACCTCGACGCCCTGATCGCGCAGGGCCTTCACCACAATCTCCGCTCCGGTCATCTTGCGCGGCATCGTCCGTCTCCGTTGTTGGGTCGCGTCGGTTTTCAGCAACAAAAAAGGCCCCGGGGAGGGGGCCTGTGCGCGCGGTCGGCGGCGAGGGGGGATCACCCCCTTCGCATCCTCGCGCGCCCGCCAACTACTCCACGCTTCAGCATCAGCCCCGGCTCCCTTGTTGCGATGGAGCGATGCCACAGCAGGGCGGGAGGGGTCAAGGCCCCTCCCTCAAATAATCTGTCGCCAAATCGAGAAAATCGCAAGATTGTTGCGCGTGAATGGTGCGCCACGCAATCATACGATTCCTGAACCATGTCATCTGCCGCTTGGCGTAGCGCCGCGTCTCCTGCTTCACTGCGGCGGCCGCCGTCTCGAGCGGTATTTCGCCGCGCAGGTGCGCCATGAGTTCGCGCGCGCCCAGCGCCTTCAGCGCCGGGGCCGAGGCGGGCAGGGGCAGCGCCGCCACCGCCTGCGCCTCGTCCAGCGCGCCGCCGCCCAGCATCGCGTCAAAGCGCGCGTCACAGGCGGCGTAGAGCCGCGCGCGGTCGGGCGCCAGAACCATCGCCTTCGCCTGCGTGAGCGGCGCCAGCGGCGCCGCCGCGCGCGCGCGCCACGCGGCCAGCCCTGCGCCGGTCTGCGCCAGCACCTCCCACGCGCGCAGCAGCCGCGCGGGGTTGGCGGGGTCGAGCGCGGCGAAGGTGGCGGGGTCGCGCGCCGCGATCTCCGCCGCCAGCCCCGCCACCCCCAGCCGCGCAAGACGCGCCTGCGCCTGCGCCCGGATCGCGGCGGAGGGCGGCGGGACCTCGGCCAGCCCTTCGGTCAGCGCGGTGAAATAAAGCCCGGTGCCGCCGACGACGATCGGCCGCCAGCCCTGCGCCGCGCATTCCGCCAGCACCCCCGCCACGTCGCGCAGCCAAGCCCCCACCGAATAGGGCGCGTCGGCTGCCACATGGCCATAAAGCCGGTGCGGCGCGCGCGCCGCCTCCGCCGCCGACGGGCGCGCGGTCAGCACCCGCCAGCAGGCGAACGCCTGAGAGGCGTCGGCGTTGATCACGCAGCCGTCCAGACGTTCGGCGAGCCGCAGCGCCAGCGCCGACTTGCCCGAGGCGGTCGGCCCGGCGATCAGGATGGGATGCGGCTCAGGAACGGTCATGCTCCAGCGCGCGCATCGCGTCGGCCACGCGGCGCGCGTCGGCGCCGCCTGCGCTCATGCCCGCGATCACGCCGCGCCGGTTGGCCTCGGCGTGGTGCTGGTTGAGCTTCCACACGCCCTCCAGCCGCCCGACCGCCAGCCGCAGCCCGACGATCCCGCGCTTCAGCCCGGCGATGTAGTCTTCCGGCGCGTCGCTTACCGCCCAGGGGCGCGGCTGATCCGCCTCCTGCTGCGCCGTGATCGCGTCGAGGTGGCGCGTGAGCCAGGCGCCGTCGTGCACCGCCTCAAGCCTCCCGTGCGCATGAACGGCGATGTAGGTCCAGGTCGGCACGACGCGCCCGTCCTCGGCCTTGGAGGCGTACCAGCCGGGATGCACATAGGCGTGCGGCCCCTGGAACGACGCCAGCGCCGCCGCGCCATCGCCCGCCGCGCGCCACAGCGGGTTGCCGCGCGCCACATGCGCCTCAAGGATCAGCCCTTGCGGCGTCTGGGTCGCGATCACCGGCAGGTGCGCGGCGGTCAGCGCGCCGTCGCGGGTGACGACGAAGGCGCCGAGCCGCAAGGCCTCGATCGCGGCCAGCAGCCGCGCAGGGTCGGTCTCCAGCGATTGCGCGCGCGCATACATGGCGCTTTCTCCCATCGCGAGGCGCGCCTGTGCTAGCGCCGCTTACGGCCCCGCGTCCAGCGCGAAATAGACGTATCCCCAGGCGTCGCAGGTCGCCTCGAACAGCGCCATCTCCGCGCGCGCCTCCGAAATGGCGGCGGCCAGCGCGGGGTCGGCGCCCGCTGCGATTTCCGCGATATGGGCGGCGAGCGGGTCGTAATAGCTCTCCCACCACGCCGCAGGCGACAGCCGCTCGGCGGCGACCAGCCGCCAGCCCGCCGCCTCGGCGCGGTCCAGCGCGTCGGCGACCGTGCCCATCGCGGGATAGGCTTGCGCCCAATGCGCCGCCGCCGCCGCCGGGCGGGCGGGGCCGAACCAGACGCATTCCGACACCACCAGCCCGCCGCCCGCCCGCACCAGCGGCCGCCACAGCCGCAGCGCCTGCGCAAAGCCGATGGCGTAAGCCGCGCCCTCGCTCACGATCACGTCGAGCGACCCCGGCGCGACCGGCGGCGCCGCCATGTCGCCCAGCACCGGCGTCACCGCGCCGCGCCGGGGCGGATGCGCCGCCAGCCGCGCGGCCAGCCGGTCGATGAACGGCGCGGCGGCGTCGAGCGCCAGCACGTCCCAGCTCCGCGTCAGCGCCAGCCGCAGCGCCGTGGCGCCGGAGCCGCAGCCCAGATCGGCGGCGCGGGCGCCGTCGGCCATCCGCAGCCGGTCGATCATCCGGTCGAGCGTCGCGCCCTCGCCCGGCCCCTGCCGGGGCGCGTCGCCGTGCAGCCGGATCAGCGCGTCGAGGCTGGCGGCGCTCAAGCCTGCGTTTCCTGCGCGGCCAGCGCGATCGCGATCTCCGCCGCCAGCCGCGCGTTGTTCTCGATCAGCGCGACGTTGGCGGTCAGGCTGCGCCCCTCGGTCGCCCGCAGCATCCGCCCCAGCAGGAACGGCGTGACCGCCTTGCCGCTGACGCCCTGCGCCGCCGCCTCGGCCACGGCGGCGTCGATCAGCGGCGCGATCTCGGCCATCGGGATCTCGGCCTCGCGCGGGATCGGGTTGGCGACAAGCTGTCCGCCCGCCAGCCCCAGCGCCGCGCGCATCCGGTGGGCGCGGGCGATCTGGTGGGCCTCGTCCATGCGCAGCGGCGCGGGCAGGCCGCTGTCGCGCGACCAGAAGGCGGGAAAGGCGTCGGCGCGATACACGATCACCGGCACGCCGCGCGTCTCCAGCGCCTCCAGCGTCTTGGGGATGTCGAGGATCGCCTTGGCGCCCGCGCAGACCACGGTGACGGCGGTTTTCGCCAGCTCGTCGAGGTCGGCGGAGATGTCGAACGTGCTCTCCGCGCCGCGATGCACGCCGCCGATGCCGCCGGTGGCGAACACCGCGATCCCCGCCAGCCGCGCGCAGATCATCGTCGCGGCCACAGTGGTCGAGCCGTCGGCCATCAGCGCCAGCCGCGCCGCCAGATCGGCGCGTGACAGCTTGGCGACATCGGTGGCGCGGGCCAGCGCCTCAAGCTGGGCGTCGTCCATGCCCACGTGCACCCGCCCGCCCAGAACCGCGATGGTGGCCGGCGCTGCGCCCGCCGCGCGCACCGCCGCCTCGACGCGGCGCGCGGTCTCAAGGTTCTGCGGCCAGGGCAGGCCGTGGGTGACGATGGTGCTCTCCAGCGCCACCACGGGGCGGCCCTCGGCCTGCGCCGCCGTCACCTCGGCGGTGCGCGCAAGCGCGATCACGCCGCGCGCCTGCGCGCCGCCGCCAGCCCTGCGGCCAGCGCCTCGGCGGGCCGCGCGCCGGTCAGCGTCGCCGCCAGATGCGCGGCGATCAGCGCGTCGCCCAGCCCGGTGACCGAGCGCACCGCGCCCTTGTCGGGCGACAGCGTGACATGGCCATGGGCGCCCACGTCCGCCGCAGGCAGCGGCCCGTTGGTGACCACGGCGCGGCGCACGCCTCGCGCCGCCAGCGCCTCCGCCGCCGCGCGCGCGGCGTTCAGCCCGGCGGCGCAGATCGCCTCCGCCTCCGCCCGGTTGCAATAGAGCCGGTCGAGCCGCGCGAGGATGGGGCGCAGCTTCGCGGCCTTCGCCTCCGACACCGCGTCGGCCATCAGCGGCGGGCGGTCGTCCAGCATCGCCAGCGCGCGGATCACCGGCGCGGGCAGGTTGGCGTCGATCAGCCAGGCGTCGGCTGGGGGCAGCGCGTCGAGCGGCAGGTGCGCGGGCGCCATGGCGTCGAGCGCGGCGAGGTCGGCGACGGCGGCGATCAGCTCGCCGTCGGCGCGTTCGATGCCGACATAGCGCCCGGTCTCTGCGCCGCGATAGGGGATCAGCCCGGCCGCGCTGACGCCCGCCGCCTCAAGCATCGCGGCCAGGGCGCGCCCCTCGGCGTCGTCGCCCACCGCCGCGACCAGCGTCACCGCCACCCCCGCCGCCGCCAGCCCCAGCGCCACGTTCAGCGCCACGCCGCCGGGGCGCGTCACCACCAGCCCCGGCGCGTCGGCGCCGCGCGCGCCGGGGTTGGCGCGGGCGATCACGTCCCAATGGGCCGCGCCGAAACAGACGACATGCGGGCTTGCGTTCATGCGCGCGAGGGTGGCGCCGGATCGCCCCCACCGCAAGCTGTTTCACGCCAAAGGCTTGCGTTAAAACGTTCACACAGGCTTCAGCGCGCCCAGCGCAGCCCCGCCGCCTCGCCCGCCGTGCGCAGGAACGGAAAGCCCACGTCGATCACGTCGTCGGGGTTCTCCGCCACCGGGCGCCAGATCGCCAGCCCGCTGGCGAGGTCGGCGTCTACAAAGACGAAACTCTCCAGCGCCGCGCAGCCGTCGAAGCCCGCCGCCTTCAGCCCCTGAAACACGTTCGCCCAGTCCACCGTGCCGCGCCCCGGCACGCCGCGGTTGCTCTCCGACAGATGGACATAGCCCAGCAGGTCGCCCGCGTCGGCGAAGCCCTGCGCATGGCTCACCTCCTCGATGTTCATGTGATAGGTGTCGAGGTGGATGAAGGCGTTGTCGGCGCCGCTGCGCTCGATCACCGCGCGCGCCGCCGCGCCGGTGTTGAGCAGGTGGGTCTCGTAGCGGTTGCACGGCTCGATCCCGAAGCGCAGGCCCAGCTTTTTCGCCAGCGCGGCGGAACGCGAAACATGGCGCGTCATGGCGTCGATCTCCCGCGTCGTCGGCGCGGCGCCGGAGGTCTGGCCGATCACGCCGAAGGTGACGCCCGACAGCGCCGTGGCGCCCGCGCTGGCCGTGACCTCCAGCGCGACGCGGATGAAGTCGAACGCCTCGTCGGGCCGCTCGGCGACGTTCAGCGTCGCGGGCAGGCCCAGCGAGCACACCAGTTCGACGTCGTGCTTCGCCGCCAGCGCGCGCGTGCCTGCGATGTCGAGCTCCGCCGGGCGCAGCAGCGGGATCTCGATCACCGAGACGCCATGCGCGGCCATGCGCGGCAGGATCGCCGCCCAGAGGTCGGGGCGCCATTCCGGCGCCGCCGCCAGCGCGTGCAAGCCAAGTGACAGCATTGTTTTCTATCCCTTCGATTCATGGGCGGCGGCCTCGGCCATGTCCGCGCCGCCGACGATATGGCGCACCACCTCGGTCATCGAGGTGCGCGCGGTGACAAGATCGGCGTCAACCCGCCCGTGGCGCAGCACCACGATGCGGTCGGTGACGGCGAGCACGTCGTTGAGGCGGTGGCTGATCAGGATCACCGCGATTCCCTCCGCCTTGAGCCTGCGGATGAGGTCGAGCACGCCCTGCACCTCGCGCACCGCCAGCGCCGCCGTCGGCTCGTCCATGATCACGAGGCGGGGGTTGAAGGTCAGCGCGCGGGCGATCGCCACCGACTGTTGCTGACCGCCCGAGAACGAGCCGACCGGGCGGTGCAGCGAGGGCAGCCTTGCGCCGATGCGCGCCAGCATCGCGCCCGCCTCGCGGTCCATGCGCGCCTTGTCCACAAAGCCGGGGATCAGCCCGAACAGCCGCTTCACCGGCTCGCGCCCGAGGAAGATGTTGCTGGCGGCGTCCTGCTGCCCGGCCAGCGAGAGGTCCTGATAGATCATCTCGACGCCGAGGTCGCGCCGGGCGCCGGGGTCGAGCGCGGTGATGTCGCGCCCGTCGAGCAGGATCGCGCCCGCGTCGGCCGCGTGGATGCCGGTGATGGTCTTCATCAGCGTGGATTTTCCCGCGCCGTTGTCGCCGACCAGCCCCACCACCTCGCCCGGCCCGACCGAGAAATCGACGCCGTGCAGCACATCGACCGGGCCGAAGCGCTTGGTCACGCCGCGCACCTCAAGCAGCGTCACGCCCGCGCCCCCCGCGCCTGACGCTGGTCGATGAACACCGCCAGGATCAGCACGGCGCCGATCGCCATCTGCTGATAATAAGACTGCACCGCCATCAGGTTCAGCCCGTTCTGCAACACCCCCATGATCAGCGCGCCGATCATCGCGCCCAGCACCGAGCCGCGGCCGCCGAACAGGTTGGTGCCGCCGATGATCGCGGCGGTGATCGCGGTCAGCTCATAGCTCATCCCCGCCGTGGGGTCGCCCGAGTTCACCCGCGCCATGAACACCATCCCCGCCAGCCCCGCCGTCAGCCCGGCGATCACATACAGCGCGCGGCGGTGGCGCTCGACGCGCAGGCCCGCCGCCCGCGCCGCGCCCTCGCTGTCGCCCAGCGCCAGCGTGTGCCGCCCGAACCGGGTGTAGGCGAGCGCGTAATGCGCGATCAGCGCGGCGAAGATGAAGATGAACACCGGCGTCGGCACGCCGAACGGGCGGCCCTGTCCCAGCCAGACGAGGCCGGACGGCAGGCCATAGATCACCCGTCCGTCCGAGATCACCAGCGCCAGCCCGCGCGCCAGCCCCAGCATCCCCAGCGTCACGATGAAGGCGGGCACGCCCGCGCGCGTCACCAGCTGGCCGTTGATCCAGCCCGCGGCCATCCCGGCGCCCAGACACGCCGCCACGCCCATCGGCGCGGGCAGGCCGAGGGTGACGCAGGTCCACGCGCCCGCCACCCCCGCCAGCCCCATCACCGAGCCGAGCGACAGATCCAGCCCGCCGCCGCTGATGACAAAGGTCGCGCCGATGGCGAGGATGCCGATGGTCGCGGTCGCCAGCAGGATGTTGAGCAGGTTGCCCACCGACAGGAAGAACGGCGACAGGAACGCCATAACCCCGCCCAGCAGCAGCAGCACGACCAGCGACTCCAGCCGCACATGCGCGCGCTCCAGCGCGACGCGCTGCGCGACGGTCCAGCCGTGATCTATGCTGGCGAGGGCGAAGCGCGCCATCGGGATCTCCCGCAGAAGGGCGGCGCCCCGCAGAGCGCCGCGCGAAGGGTTTGGGGCTACTTGACGTAAGCCAGCAGCGGCTCGGTCCCCGCGTCCAGCACCGCCTTGGTCAGCACCAGCGTCGGCACGTGGATCACCGGCGCCACCGCCTCGCCCCGGATCGCCTTCGCCACGTCCACCACCGCCTGCTTGCCCACCAGATAGGGAAGCTGCGCGACCGAGGCGTTCAGCCGCCCGTCGCGGATCGACTTGACCGCGTCGGCGTTGCCGTCCACGCCGATCACGGTCACCTGCGCGCCCTTGCCCGCCGCATGGACCGCCTCGACCGCGCCCAGCGCCATGCCGTCGTTGGCGGCGAAGATCGCCACGAGGTCGGGGTGGCGGGTCAGGATGTCGTTGGCGATGGTGGCGGCCTTGCCGCGATCCCAGTCGCCGGGCAGCGAGGCGACAATCTCCAGCCCCGGCGCCAGATCGGCCAGCTTCGCGGCGAAGCCCTGCGCGCGCTTCTGGCCGGTGATGTTGCCCGACAGCCCCTCGATCACCAGAACCGGCCCGGTCGCCCCGGCGCCAAGCTGCGAGACCAGCCACTCGGCGCCCTGCGCGCCGGCGGCCACGTTGTCGGAGCCGATGCTGAAGGCGATCTCGACGCCCGCGCTTTTCAGAATCTCGGGGTCGAGGTTGCCGTCGAGGTCCACCACCTTCACGCCTGCGGCGTTGGCCTGCGCCAGGCAGGGCAGCAGGTTGGTCGAGTTGATCGCGGCGGTGATCATCGCCTCCGGCTTGCGCTGGAGCATGGTGTTGCAGACGTTGAGCTGCGGCTCGGCGGCCTGGTCGCTCTCAACGGCCTGCGCGAAATAGCGCACGCCGGCCTCCTTCGCGCCATCCTCCACGCCCTGCGCCATGGCGCCCCAGAACGGGTTGGCGAGCGTCTTCATCAGCACGGCGTAGCCGCCTTCCTGCGCCTGCGCGGCGGAGACCGACAGAGCGAGGGCGGCGGCGATCAGGGTCATGCGTTTCATCTGGGTTCCTCCGGTTGCGGCCGGGATCTTGCTGGTCCCGGTTCCTTGGGTCTGTGGTCGCGGCGGTCAGTCTGGCGGCGGCGCGATCGCGCCGCGCGTCTCGAAACGGCAGGGCAGGGCGTGGGCGCGCGGCGCCGCCTTGTCGCCGCGGATGCGCGCCATCAGCAGGCGCATCGCCTCCAGCCCCATCGCGCGCACCGGCTGGCCCACGGCGGCGATGGGCGGATCGGCGAGCGCCATCCAGTCGGCGTCGTCGAAGCTGACCAGCGTCACGTCCTGCGGACGGCGCCAGCCCCGGCGGCGCGCCTCCGCCAGCATGGCCATCAGACCGGGCAGATAAAGCGAGAAGATCGCCGTCGGCTGCGGCCCCGCGTCGATCTGCGCCGCCAGCAGCGGCCCCATCGACGCCTTGTCGAGGCCGCAGAACGCCACCGACGCCTCCATCCCGCGCGCCGCCGCGCGCGCCTGAAACCCCGCGACGCGCGCCGCGATGTTGGGCAGGTCCGGCGTCGAGCCGACCAGCAGGACGCGGCGATGCCCGGCGTCGAGCAGGCTGTCGGCCACCGCGCCCGCCGCCGTCTCGTCATCCGCGCGCACGGTGTCGAAGGCCGCATTGGGCGCCGCGCGGTCGATCAGCGTCGCCTCCAGCCCGAAACCCTGCAACAGCGCGGCGGCGCGCGCGCCGTCGTCGGTGGGCGCGATCACCACGCCGGCCACCCGCCAGTCGCGCATCCGCCCGATCAGCTCGGCCTCGCGCGCGGGGTCCTCCCAACTCGACATCGCCACCAGCGCGAAGCCCTCGCGCTCGGCGACGCTCTCCAGCGCCGCGATCACGCCGCCGAAGAACGGGTTTTCGAAATCCGGCGCGATAACGCCGATCAGCGTTCGCTGCCCCCGGCGCAGGTTGGCGGCGAGCGGGTCGATGCGGTAGTCGAGCCTGAGCACAGCCGCGCGCACCCGCGCGGCGTAGTCGCTTGTCACGGTCAGGTCGCCGCGCAGCACCTTGGAGACGGTCGCGATCGACACGCCCGCCGCCGCCGCCACATCGCGAATCGACGCTCTGCGCGTCATGCCTCTCCCCATATAACGCGCCTTGTTTCTGCGCTGAGAGGCAGGATGAACCGTTTCATATCGGCCGTAAACCCGATTATGTTGGCGAGGACTCATTTCTGTGAGAAGGCCCCGCCGCCATGACAGACGCCCCGCCGCTGGTGATCGCCGCGCCTGCGCCGCGCACCCTGCCGGAGATTTTTACGCCCGAGGCCCGCGCCCGGCTGGAGGCGCGCTATCGCGTGGTCGAGGCCGAGGCGGCGGCGGTCGCCGCGCACCCCGCGCTGGCCGAGGCGCGCTATGTGATCGGTCAGCCGCCGCTGCCGGGCGCGGCGCTGGCGCGGGCGGCGCATCTGCGCGCGGTGTTCAACGTCGAGGGCAACCTGCTCGACAACATGGATTACGCCGCCTGCTTCGCGCGCGGCGTGCATGTGCTGACCACGGCGCCGGTGTTCGCCGAGCCGGTCGCCGAGATCGGGCTGTGCTTTGCGCTGGCGCTGGCGCGCGACGTGGTGGAGGCCGACGCGGCGTTTCGCGAGGGGCGCGAGCGCTGGGGCTTTGACGGCAACGCGCAGGCGCGGCTGATCGGCGGCTCGGCGGTCGGCTTCGTCGGCTTTGGCGATCTGGGCCGGGCGCTGCGGCGGTTGCTGACCGGCTTTCGCGTGACGGTGCGCGCCTTCGATCCCTGGCTGCCCGAGGCCAGCCTGCGCGACGCCGACGTGATCCCCGCGTCGCTCGACAGCGTGCTGCGCGACAGCGACACGGTGTTCGTGGTGGCGCCGGTCACCACCGAGAATCAGGGGTTTCTCGGCGCCGAGGCCTTCGCCATGATGCGCCCCGGCGCGAGCCTGATCCTGCTCAGCCGCGCGGGCGTGGTGGACTTTCCCGCGCTGCTCGACGCGGTGGCGCGCGGCCACATCCGCGCGGCGAGCGACGTTTTTCCGCAGGAGCCGCCGGCGCCGGACGATCCGCTGCGCAGGCTGCCGGGGCTGCTGCGCTCGGCGCACCGCGCGGGCGCGCTGACGGAAGTGATGCTGCGGATGGGCGACATGGCGCTCGACGACATGGCGCTGATGGATCGCGGCCTGCCGCCTGCGCGCTGCAAGCGCGCCGAGCGCGAGACGGCGGCGCGGATGCGCTCGCGCCCGGTCGCGAAAACCTGACGCTTTAACCGGCTGGCGCGGCGTGTTAAGCGCCCGGCGCGCGGCCCTTGCGGGCGGCGCCCGTTTTCACGCCGCGCCGCAGAGCGCCGCTTTTCAGCAAGGACGACCCCGATGGCCGCCACCCGCACGTTCTCGATCATCAAGCCCGACGCCACCCGCCGCAACCTGACCGGCGCCATCAACGCCAAGCTGGAGGCCGCCGGCCTGCGCATCGTCGCGCAAAAGCGCATCCACATGACCAGGGCGCAGGCGGGCAAGTTCTACGAGGTCCACGCCGCCCGCCCGTTCTACGACGAGCTGTGCGACTTCATGTCCTCCGAGCCGGTGGTGGTGCAGGTGCTGGAGGGCGAGGACGCGGTGGCGAAGAACCGCGAGATCATGGGCGCCACCAACCCAAAGGACGCCGCCGAGGGCACCATCCGCAAGGAATTCGCGCTGTCGATCGGCGAGAACTCGGTGCACGGCTCCGACAGCGCCGACAACGCCGCCATCGAGATCGCGTTCTTCTTCGCCGGGATGGAGATCGTCGGCTGAGACGGCTTTTCGCGCCCGCTCAACGCCGGGGCGGGCGCGCCCCTCACAGCATCGAGGGCAGCACCTGGTCGGGCGGGCGGTGGCCGTCGGCGTAGGTCTTGATGTTGAGGATCACCTTCTCGCCCATGTCGAGGCGGCCTTCCTCGGTGGCAGAGGCCATGTGCGGCAGCAGCGCGACGTTGGGCAGCGCCATGAGGCGGGGGTTGACCGCAGGCTCCTTCTCGAACACGTCGAGGCCCGCGCCCGCCAGTTCGCCCTTCATCAGCATCCGCGTCAGCGCGTTCTCGTCGATGATCTCGCCGCGCGCGGTGTTGATGACGATGGCGGTGGGCTTGAGCAGCTTGAGCCTGCGCGCCGACAGCAGGTGAAAGGTCGCGGGCGTGTGGGGCACGTGGACGGTGACGACATCGACGCGCGCCAGCATCTGGTCGAGACTTTCCCACCACGTCGCGCCCACCGCCTCCTCGGCGTCGGGGCGCAGGCGCTGGCGGTCGTGGTAGTGGACCTGCAGTCCGAAGCCGCCCGCCCGCCGCGCCAGCGCCTGGCCGACATGGCCCATGCCGACGATGCCCAGCCGCTTGCCGCCGATCCGCCGCCCCACCATGCCGGTCGGCGCCCAGCCCTCCCACTTGCCCGACTGCATCATCGCCAGCCCCTCGGGGATGCGCCGCGCCACGGCGAGGATCAGCGCCATGGTCATGTCGGCGGTGTCCTCGGCCAGCACGCCGGGGGTGTTGGTGACCACCATGCCGCACTCACGCGCCGTGGCGACGTCGATATGGTCAAAGCCCGCGCCGTAGTTGGCGATCAGCTTCAGTCCGCCCTCGCGCCCGCGCGCGATCACCTTCTGGTCGATGCGGTCGGTCACCGTGGGCGCCAGCACTTCGGCCCGCGCGGCGGCGGCGCCCAGCTCCTCCGCCGTCATCGGGTGGTCGTCGTGGTTCAGCTCCACGTCGAACAATTCGCGCATCCGGGTCTCGATCGGTTCGGGCAGGCGGCGCGTGACGACGACTTTGACCTTGTGCTGCGGCATGACGTTCCCTCTTTCGTTACGCTTGTGATAGAATCTTACGCGAGGCGCGAACAGAGAGAACAGGCGTAAATCATGATCATCCGGGTTCGCATCGCCGTGGCGGCGATGGGCTTCGCCCTTGCGGCGATGGGCTTCGCCTTGGCGGCGGGCGGGGCTTCGGCGGCGGGGGATGCGGGCGAGGCGGAGAGCGCGCCGCGCCTTGGCGCGCAGACCCATCAGCCGCTGCCGCGTTTCGTCAGCCTGAATGTGGACAAGGTGAACGTGCGGCGCGGCCCCGGCGTGTCGCACCGCATCGACTGGGTGTTCCTGCGCCGGGGCGCGCCGCTGGAGGTGGTGGCCGAACATGGCCACTGGCGCAAGGTGCGCGACATGGACGACGCCGAGGGCTGGGTGCATCACGCCATGCTGCGCCCCACGCGCACCGCCGTCGTCATCGCCGCGCCCGACGCCACCATCCGCCGCGACCCCGCGCCCGACGCGGCCCCGGTGGCGCGGCTGGAGACCGGCGTCACCGGACGGCTGCGCGCCTGCGGGCCGCTCTGGTGCCAGATCGACGCGGGCGGCTATCGCGGCTGGGCGCAAAAGGCCGACCTCTGGGGCGTGCGCCGCGACGAGGAGTTCAGATAGCGCCGCATAAGGCCCGGCCCCGGCGCGCCCGAACACACGCCCGAACACACCCCGGCGCGGCGTCTGTCAGGTCGGCGGCGCGCCAATCCGCTTTTTTCGCGACAAGCCCCCCATCCGGGCGCAGTTTTGCGGTTGACCCCGTGTCGGCTCCCGGACTAACCGTAATGCGCGGCACCCGTAGCTCAGCTGGATAGAGCGCTGCCCTCCGAAGGCAGAGGCCACAAGTTCGAATCTTGTCGGGTGCACCATCCCATACCCCCTCAACGGCCTATGCGGCGTCAGGGAGATTCCGAAAATCCTCTGAAAACCAGCTTGTCACGCTCTGGCGACAAGCTGCGGGTTCTCGATCGGGCGACGATCAGGAAGCGCAACGAAAAATGGCGGGCGCAGGTGCGCCGCAGCGGGGACGCCAGACTCGCCCAGCGGCGCCCACCCGATAAATCCCGGAAGAATTGTTCATTTTTTCAGGTGGTTATGTCGCACTCTGGCGTGGCTTCGGAATCCCCGGAGGGGCAACATCATTCCCACTCGAT
>Ga0210044_10006704_pt1 | contig 15042 bp, 10 predicted proteins | sample CryGey13umfilter_2_FD_183959 | JGI IMG/M metagenome (GOLD analysis project Ga0210044, IMG submission 183959) | Groundwater microbial communities from aquifer in Utah, USA - Crystal Geyser 4/9/14 3 um filter (SPAdes) (version 2) | ecosystem: Environmental > Aquatic > Deep subsurface >...
CGATGCCGTTCAGTAAGCCATAGACCGCCTCCACCTCAGCGTCGCGGGGTTGCAGGCTCCCTTGAGCCGCCGCCCACGGCGTGAAAAGGAGCAGAATAGAGGCTGTGAGCAGGAGCGTTCTGAGGGTCTTCATGGCGTTATCTCGACCAAACGGCGTGGGGGGGCGTGGGGGGGTGGGCAATACTGCGGTCCGCAACACTCACGGGCGGATCAGGGGATTGCCGAGGACTCGCAGGATTTGGTCGTGCGAGAAGTTCTGGGTGCGCAGGCCCCGAACCATGGGAAACATGAAATTCTCTTCGTCGGCGCAGGGGACCGAGTCGATGGCGGTGGCGTCGGGACATTCGGGCGTGTCTCCGAACGAGTCGAACTCATACCCGTTGAACTCGGAGGTGTGCGGCAGGGCGAGGAAGTGTCCGGCTTCGTGGACGATGACTGAGGCCAGAGCGTCGTTGCCCGAATACTCCTGGTAGCAGTTGTTCGGCGGATTCTGGGTCCGGCACTCGGAGCGGAAGTTGTCGAAGTCGCTCGAGGTCAACCCGAGATAGTCGCTGGCGGCCACGACCAAACCGCTGTTGGCGATGCCGTGCGCCCCGGCCACGCCGGGCATGGGGGAGATGCCGACGGCGTCGGACCCCGGGATGTCGATGTCTTGCACCAAGAAGACGTTGAGGCGCAACACCTCGCCGAGGTTTTGCGAGAGGGGCGGCTTGGAGAGTCGCTGCAGGGCGTCCAGGTCGTCGTAGGAGCGCGCCACGGTGTAGAGCGCGGCGTTGGTGGCGTCCAAGTCGAACGTGCGGACCGTCCCCAGGATCAGCCCTTGGCGGCTTAGGAGCACACGGAGCGAGGCGAGCATGGCTTGCCAGTCCGCATCGTTCTGCGCCGTGGCTGCGGCGAGGGTCGGCAGACCGACGAAGGTGAAGTTGATGCCCAGCGTGGTCCCCGCCACGGGCTGCTCGAAGACGAAGTAGCAGAACTGGGAACCGTCCGAGTAACCGGAAACCCTCGCCGGACTCGCCGAGAAGGGCGTGAAGGCCGGGTCGAGCCCAGGCATGATCAAGTCGGTCCCGTCGCCGAAGGACGAGAAGGGCCAGCTGCCACTGCCGATGTCCATGGCCGACCCGTCGCCAGCGATGAAGGTCTGGAAGGTGGCGTCGCCCTCGCTCGCGTCGCTGAGCAGCGAGAGCTTATGGGCGAACGTCAGGCTGACGGTGTCTTCGGCCCCGGTCGCCACACAGCGGCGCTCAACCAGGCCGTCGGGGCAGTCGGCGCCGACGCAGATGGAGACCCAAGAAATGGGCAGGGTCGCCACCCGCGTCCGGCCCGAGAAGAAGTGCAACGCGCCGCTGCCCTCCATCACGGCCGTGGGGCTGAAGGTGATGTCGAGCGTGGCGGCCTCGCCAGCGGCGATGCGGTCCACCGGTGAGGTTCCGACTTTGAGGGGGCCGACCTCCAGCGCCACGTCTCCCTCGACGACGACGCCTGCGGGGCTCTCCAGCGCCATCAGCGCCAGGCCGGTGTTCGCCAGGTCGAGTCGCAGCGTCATGCTCTCGCCGACGGCCGCGAAGAAGGTCGCAGAGGCGGGGGTGATTTGCAGCTCGTGCAGGTTTTCGTCCAGCACCCAGCTCAGGCGGACCTGACTCTCGCCGCCGTTCTCGGAGACGATGAAGAGCATGGCTTCGCCGCTCTGCAACACGTCGGCGCCGAGGCTGACTTGGAGCGCGGCGTTGTCGCCGGGCGCCAACCAGTCGATGGCCTCACCCTTCTGAGTTGCGTCGCCGATGGTGAAGGGGGCGTCCGCCGGCTCGAGCCGCCAGTGCGCGCCGTTGGTCCAGCACAGATTGCCGGCTTGGCCTCCATTATTGACGAGGAGCTCTTTGCTGTCCGGTCCAGGTCCAGCGGCGAACTGCAGGGTCAGCGGCGCGGCGCGAAGCGGGCCGGCTGTGGTGGCGCACTCTCGAGCCACGACCTCGGTCGTGTCGTCCACGGCGTCTTGGGGCGTGGGTTTGGCGTCGTCGCAAGCGGCGAAGGCCAAGAGCAAACAAGACCAAGAAAGGGTCGAGAGGAGGCGCGTCGTCATGTCGGCCTTGGTGAGGGCGTGGGGTCGCCGAGGCGTTGTTGCGCGGCCGGGCAGAGCGCGGCAGAGCAAGGGGGCTCGCGGTTTGGAGGATGGCGATTGTGGCGGGCGAAGTCAAACGAGGGTTGGGGGGGAGTCCCAGGGCGGACGTGAGTTCCAGGGCGTTGCCCTGGGCTGGTAGAACGGCCCCTTCAGGGCCGAGGCCCAGGCCGGACGTGGGTCCCAGGGCGCTCACGGTTTGGGAGACTGTAGGTCGCCTGGACGCGGCGTGCGGCGCGTCGATAGAGGTGCAGGTGGTCTTCGCTGGGCGTGGATTTGATGACCGTTGCAGCAGCACGCAGCCAGAAGGCTCTCTCTGACTGCCAGGGTGCGGTGACCGCGCAGTCGATGTAGGCAGCGATGAGGTCGTCTGGGTGCGGGGTGTTCGTGGCGCTGCGCTCGCGCTCGCCTTCGAGGTGGCGCAGGATGCGGTCTTTGGCGCGAACTCGCTCTTCCCACAGGGCGTCCGTGATGACCGAAGCCTCGCGGTCCTGGGCAATGTCGCAAGTGATGACCAAGAGATATCGGACGTCTGCTGTATCTGGCAGATATTTGACCTGCTGTTCGGCCCCCGAAAATGGCGACGGCCTCAACAATGGCGTCGATAGGGTAGCTGGCGATGGCGGTGATAAAGTGTCCTGTGGGATCGTCGAGGTGCAGACGTGCCAGCGCGTCGGCGACATAGGCCCGCATCACGGGGTCTTGGGACGCCGCGCAGAGCGCGCGGGCCGACGCCACCCGCGTGGCGAGCGAGACCGACCCGTACGACACCATGGAAGGGCTCTATTTCAAAGTGGAGATCGACGGCGAGGTCGTCGAGCGCTACAAGTTCGTGGGCGCGATTCGGGCAGCCATTGGCAAGATCAGCCACTGGTCGCCAACCGACTGCGGGACGACGTCGAGCTGTTTGGAGTGTCATCGTGTGCGTCAACTGGTTTCGTAGGGGCGCAGCGTGCTGCGCCCGACCGAGAGTCGTCCCAAGTTTCCTGGACTTGCTCCCCCGCGAGCCGCAGCAAAGCCTGCCGTGGGCCGCGTTCAGGGAACGCTACGACTTCATCGACGCCCTGCACGGCTGCGAGCAGACCTTTGTCTACCATCAGGAAGGTGACGTCGGCGTCCACACGGCGATGGTCTGTGAGGCCATGCGCGCCAGCGAAAGCTATCAGGCCGCACCTGAGTCCGAGCAGACGCTCCTCTTCGCGGCGGCGTTGCTGCACGACGTTGCCAAGCCGGTCTGCAGCCAGCGCGGCGCGGACGGCAAGGTCCGCACGAATGGGCACTCCCGCGTCGGTGCCCTGATGGCGCGCCGAATCTTGTGGGAGATGGACTTTCCCTTCGCCCAGCGCGAGGCCGTCTGCGGCCTGATTCGGGCCCACCAGAAGCCCCTCTTCTTTCTCGAACGCCCGGACACCGAGCGTCTCCTCATCGAGCTCGCCGATACCACGCGCCTCGACCACCTCGCCGCTTTGGCCGAGGCCGACATGCTCGGCCGCATCTGTGACGACCAGCAGGAGCTCCTCGAACGGGTCGCCCTCTTTCGCTTGGCAGCAGAAGAGCTCGGCGTGCTGCACGCGCCCTGGCCCTTCGCCAACGACCACAGCCGTTTTCTCTACTTCCGCAAACCGGGCCGCGACCCGCGCTACGCCGCGTTCGACGACACCAAGAGCCGCGTCGTCCTGATGTCCGGGCTGCCAGGCGCCGGCAAGGACCATTGGCTGCGCGAGAACCTGGGCGAGCTGCCTGTGGTCTCGCTGGACGGCATCCGCGACGAGCTGGACCTCGCCCCGACCGGCCCCCAAGGGCGCGTGATTCAGGAAGCCCGCGAACGGGCTCGGGTCTACCTGCGCAGCGGCGCCAACTTCGCATGGAACGCGACGCACCTCAGCCGACAGGTCCGCGACGAGGTCATCACCCTGCTCGCCGACTACAATGCCCACGTCGAGCTCGTCTACGTGGAGGCCTCGGCCGAGCGGTTGTTCGAACAGAACGCGCAGCGCGAAGAGCCCGTCCCTGTCGAGGTGATCGAGCGCTTGCTGAGGCGCTGGGAGGTGCCGACGCGCGCTGAAGTGCACAGCCTGCGGGTGGTCATCAACCCCTACTAACACTAACACCCATCACCCACGTCGTGTCATCACTTGCACCATTTCTCGAGAATCTTCTCTGCTCCCGGACATCCGAACCCCACAAGATGTCTCTCGCACATCGTCGCGGTGTTGTCCTCGCATAGCTGCGTGTTGTCTGTCGTCCCCTCGATTTCAAATCCACCTGTTGGGACATCTCCCTTCTCCCGCAGGCATTCAATCAACACCTTGTCTTCCATGACCGCTGAATAGAGTGCTGTGTTTTTCTGGCAAATCTCGTCTTTGCAGGCTGGAAGCACGAAAGCGGTCAGAAGGAGGAGTAGAAAGAACGAAGGTCGCATGGTGGCTCCAAGTGTATGGGGGCGGCCGTTTTCGCAGCCAGCTCCAAGCAGGCAGGCGAGGAGAAGCAGGAGCAGCAGGCCCCTGGCCTGAGTTGTTGAGAATCCCACTTGTAATGTCATCAGGGTGTGGCTCCTTTAGTAGGGCTCCAGGAAGAAGCAGCGCCCCCTTTGAATGGCGTTGATTGGAGGATACTCCCCGATGGAGAGCTTCAATCGCGTCGCACAGCAACGCATCAAACTCCCAGGTACCACCTGGACGATCGAAATGGCGCAGGCCATACTGAATCTCCGGCTGATGAGTGTCATCGGAAACGACGAACGCTTCTGGAACGACCCGGACACTGTGCGTTAAACACCGGTGAGGTTCCGCTAATGGCGGGCCCGACCTGGACAAAGATCACTCCCTCCGACGGTGAGAAAGAGATGTATGAGCCAATCCTCCCCGTTCCCCAAGACAGTTCTTTTGCACAACCAGAGCTCTCCGCGCTGGCTTCGGTCTGGAATGATCGTCGGGAGTCCCTCGAGGTGGAGGGGACATTTCAAGAATTCCTTCGAAGAATGCAACGTGAGTGGGCGATTGAAACAGGGATCATTGAACGTCTCTATCAGTGGGATCGCGGTGTCACTGAGCTCCTTATTGAGCATGGAGTCGAGGCCACTATCATCTCGCACCGTGGCGGATTGCCAGAGCAGCGTTCGCGGCATGTTGCGAACGTGATTCAGGACCAACTCGACGTGGTGGACGGTCTATTTGCCTTCGTGAAGGGCGAACAGCAACTCACCGAGCACTACATTCGTTCGATACACCAACAGCTCACCGCTCACCAAGAGCGCACAGAGGCCCGAACCCCCTCTGGGGAGACGGTGTACATCGAGCTGCGAAGGGGTGAATACAAGAAACACCCGAACAGTCCTCGAAAGCCCGATGGCTCCACTCATCATTATTGCCCTCCTGAGTTAGTCACCGACGAAATGCAGCGACTCGTCACATGGTATCAGGAGGCTTCGGACTCAGGCGTCCCTCCTGAAGTGTTGGCCGCATGGCTGCACCATCGTTTTACTCAGATCCATCCATTCCAGGATGGCAATGGCCGTGTGGCGAGGGCGCTTGGCTCGATTGTCTTCTTAAAGCACCGGCTCTTTCCACTGGTGGTTCGCGACAAGGACCGCACTCCATACCTTGATTCGCTCGAGGCGGCTGATCGCGGTGAGCTGCGTCCGCTCATCACTCTCTTCGCACAACGGCAACAGAGCGCCATCCTCGACGCGCTGAACCTCGAGCGAGACGCTCACAAGGCGAAGTACGCCGAGCAAATCCTCGAATCCGCGTTCTTGCGGCTGAAGTCTCGAGCCGCTCGAGAGAAGGACCGTCTCAACGCGGTTTTCGAGACCGCAGCAGAACTTGGAGTGATGGTCCAAGAGCGTCTACTTGGCCTGAAATCCATTCTGGATGAGACGTTGACGGAAATCGGCCAAGGCGATGTCAACTACTGGGCTGACGTCAAACACGCGGCGGACAACGAAGATCGGGCTCATTATTTCTACAACCAGATTGTCGATGCCGCTCGGCAGCTGAACTACTTTGCAAACACAAACACCTATCGCTCTTGGACACGGCTCGCTATCAGCACAAGGCAACGCTTCGAACTCGTGGTGAGCTTCCACGGCTACGGGCACGAGTTTCAAGGGGTCCTAGCGGCGTCCGCCTTTACTTCGTTGCGAATCCCCCGTGAAGACGGAGGCACCGAGTTCTCTCATGTGCGTCCAGCGTCGACGTCACTGTTCCAATTTAACTATCAAGAACCGCTCGAGAGCACGAAGAGCCGGTTCAGTCACTGGCTCGAATCCTCGTTGGCAATCGCCCTGACGGAGTGGTCCAATCTACTGGACACACCCTGAGAGCTTCCCTGCAAAACCTCGAGCCCAAGGCCTCCGAGTGCGACCGACTGCAAGAAAGAAAAGAAAAAGCAAAAGGGGGCCCGGGGGACAAAGTCCCCCGGCGGGCCAGGGCAGAGCCCTGCCTGGCAGAGCCCTGCCTCCCCGCAAACCTAAAACGTACACCCCCCCGTCACGCCGGTGACGTTGTTGATCCGCATGCGCTCGGCGTCGAAGTAGTCCTCGGGCCCGATGGTCTCGTGCTTGCGCAGCTGGTCGATGATCACGTCGGTGAGCAGGTCGCGGGTAAAGCCCTCGGAGTTCGGCAGCGCGACATAGCCGTCGCCGCCTTGGGCGAGAAAGTCGATGGTCGCCAGGCGGAAGCGCTTGCCGTCGGGTTCTATGACCGTCCCGTCGTCGAGCTCGATGCGGCAGACTCGGCTGCCTTCAGGGCGGTTGAGGTCGAACCAATAGCGGAACCCAGAGATCTGCAGGAACGGACCTGCGTCCGGTGTGGTCGACACGGCCACGGAGTGTTCGACGGTGGCCCAGAGATCGGTCCCGGTGATGTCGAGCTCGACGATGAAGTTGACGAACGGCAGCATGGCCTCGACGTCTCCGCGCAAGAGGTTCCACGGCGCAGCGCCTGGCGGGCGCGAGAGCGACGAGTCCTGGGGGATATAGTCGGGCGATGGCAGCGAGGAGCGGATGCCGCCGCTGTTGATGATCGCGATGTCCGGCGAGCTGCCGTATTCGAAGATCATGTCGGCGATGAGGTTGCCTGCGGCCACCTCGCGGCTGCGGATGTCCTCGGTAACCACGTCGAAGTTCCCGGTGATCATGCAGACCTGCTCACTCTTGGCCTCGTCGAGCCGCTGCCGATAGTCGGCGAGCGCCGCTTCGACCGAGGCCTTCGGCGTGACGGCGTCAGCAACCGGGACGACGAACTCGACTCGTCGGTCGGTGATCACTCCGGTCTTGGGCACGATGGTGAGAAAGATGCGCGTGTAGGTCTTGCCCTGTTCGCGGTTCTGCACGAGGAACATGCCCTCAGGTCCAGGCGTCATCGGCGTGACGGCCTCCTGCTGCGGGCCATACGAGCAGCTCGCCGACTCCCCGATGGTGCAGATGAGCGGCGCGGTAGCGGCCTCGCCGATGAGGATCCCGCGGTCGCTCATACCCGCTCGGTGCAGCGCGCCGGCCAGGTCGAGAATCGGCCCCTTCAACCCGCCCGCCTCAGTGGTCTCGCTCCACAGGTGCGCGATCACGACGAACGAGGTGGCGCCGCTGTCCTGGGCCATTTGCCAGGCTTCGAGCACGGCGGGCGCCGGGGCGGTGACGTCCATGGTGCCGAACGAACCCGGGAACACCAAGGTGGGAGCCTGCGGATCGATGACGCCGATGAAGGCGACCGGCACACCGCCGACGTCGCGCACGGTGTACGGCGCGACGCTTCGCAGATTCTGTGGGACCCGCGTCAGATTGGCGGCGAGGTAATCCCACTCGGCGAGGTCGATCATGGCCTGGAGGTGCTCGAGGCCTTGGTCGAAGTTGTGGTTGCCGAAGGTGTCGAGGTCGAGCCCCATGAGGTTCAGGGCGATGATCGCGGGCTCCTCGTTGAAGAACGAAGCCAACGGCGGCGACGTCCCGAACGAGTCTCCGGTGGCGAGGACGACGGTGGCGCCTGGGTAGGCGGCCCGGTCGAGGTCCCAATAGGCCGCCAGCACCGCCGCGCCGGCAGAAGGCACCGACACGCCCGCGATCTTGCCGTTGACGGAGTCGATGTGCGAGGTCCACTCGGACATGGACACAATCTGGAGCTCGACCGGCTCGTCGGAGAGGTCGAGCTGAGCGTGGGCGTCCGGCTCGACGGCCGGGTTGGACGAGCAAGAAACCAGCGCGAAACCTGCCAGTAGCAACAAGATTATCGGGTGAGTCTTCATAGATTGACAGGGGGCACAGACGCGGTCGCCACCAAACCAGGAGAGAGCGTTCGACAAGCAATAAGGTAGCGACCTTAGCGCCAAATGGCGAGGACTGTCATGGAGGCGGCATCTGCCCTTTTGGGCGCCGTGTCGTAAAGCGCACGCTCGACCCGCAACTTGTCCTTGGAGCGCGAAGATCATTGGGCTGGCGGGCAAGACCCCCGCGAGCAGGGTGCGGCCGTCAGGAACCGAACCAAGAGTTGAGGCTCAGCGGCCAACTTCCGCGCGAGGGGCAGACGCAGCCCCCGCAAGTTGCCGGAAATACGTCCGTTCCCCAGCGTCATGAAGAAATCTCAAGAAAGTAGGAAACCTTTGTGCTCGATTGGCCGACAACCCTCTGTCACGAATTGACAGGTGCGCTTCGAGGTCTGCCTCAACCTGGGGATGTGCACCCCTAAACGGAGAATGAGCCATGTACGACTCGATCGAAAAACGTCCTGCGGAACACGTGAATCCGCCGCAGTCAGCGCCGCAGGACGGTGAGCGTGCGCACACTGTTGGACAAGACACGAGCCTCTCGAGCAATCCGAGCAACCTCCAAGCGATGCTCCTGCAAGCCATGGAGGAGGAGTACGGACTGAAGAAACAGGGAGACCTTCGTGAGACCGCCGCGCGAGGGGTCTCTGGCTCTGGAGGCGCGGTCCCTTTTCAAGGCGAGATGGAGGCGCAGCTCGGGGCCGACTTCTCAAAAACCCGTGCGCACGTTGGGGCCAACGCGACAGAGGCCTGCGAAGAGATGGGGGCTGAAGCCTACACTCGCGGCGAAGACATCGTTTTCAGAGACACAAACCCGAAGAAGGCGACCGTGGCTCACGAGCTGACCCACGTCGTGCAGCAACGCGGCGGAGTGAATTTGCCTGGGGGCGTCGGACAGCCGGGCGACGTGTATGAGCGCAAGGCCCAGGCCGCCGAACGAGGTGAACGCAAGCCAGGTGAGTCGCCGGCAAAGGCAGCCGACGCCACGGCCAGCGTCACGGCCAGCGTCACGGCCGGCATCCAGATGAAGACCAGCGAAGACGGCGAGTGGACGAGTGAAGAACGGCAAGTCTCACAGGCGTCGGCGACCTACTACGTTGGCGCGACGACAAATCCGGGCTACACCTTCGACAAGGGAACGGGCAGCGGGTCAGCCTATGAGCGTGGCGACGCCGGCTTCGCCGAAGAGGCGAGCGCTGCAGCCTCGGACATGACGATGGCCGCAGGCAAGACGGGCGAGATTTTTAGCATCCCAAAGGTGTTGCCCTACGGCGACGACCTCAGTAAGGACTCCGATGCGCGGGCCGAAGAGGCCGTGAAGTACAGCGAAAAGGCCAAAGACAACCGGAACTCCATGGGCATCGATCGCTTCAACGAAATCAGCGCCTGGTGTGCGGATGACTCGGAGCAGCTCAAGCTGCGACAGACGGAGCAGGAGAGTCGGTTCCAGGACTACAACGGGTGGACAAACCTCGCCAATCAGTTCTTCGCCTCCGAAACCCGCGTCGAGGCGCTGCTCCAGATTTATGGAGTCGAGGACGCCAACCTTATGGTCGATGTGCTCTCCAAAGGCCTCGACGACGTCGAGGCGACGGCGAAGCTGGACAAGGCCGCGAAGAATTCGGCGGGGGTCACAGAGACCCTCGACATTCCTCAGCCCGACGAGACCCTGGCGGCCGGGCTGGACGACATCGAGATTTCCCTGGACGAGCTGCGCACCGCATATCTCGGCTTCCAGGCCGCGCGCCTCCTCGACGAGAAGGGGGCGATCGGCAAGCAAGACGACGACGCTGAAAAGAGGCTCACTGACATCAAGACGACCAAGGAAGTCATCGGAAACGTCGCGAAGACCATCGATGGAACCATGGGCGTGATGAATGGAGCCGGCAGCGCGATCGCCTCTGGCGCGAACAAGGCGAGAAAAGGGGAGGCGATGCTCAACGCTTACGCCGCAAAACTCGATAGGATGGACGGCGGCACCAGCAACTACGCGACTCAGCACTTGAGCTTCGACGCGAGCGGCGACCCCATCATCAGCGACGCCCTGACAGGCGGCACGTTGAATACGGAGACCGGTGTGCAGAAGTCGCCCGACCCTTACGAGATGAACCAGGAGTCGCTCACGCTGCCCACTGGAGTTGGCGGGGTGCTCGTCTCAGCCGCCGATTTCTATTACAAAGACGAAGTGGATGCCTGCCTGCACGAGATCGCCGTCGTTCAGAAGAAGTTGGACTCCGTGAGCAAAGTGATTGAGGTCACCAAGCAGAAAGCCGCGCTCGAAGCGCTGGCCTCGGCACTCACCAAGACCTCGAAGAAGCTGGCCGCGCTCGAGGCCGCGACGGTCAGCCGCAGGAATCGTCTGAGGATTTTTGGTCAGCAGCTCGACAGTTTTGCGTCTTCGCCGGCGCGCGAGCAAGTGCTGGAGCAGGAACGCGGAGTGTGTAGAGGGGAAGTAGGTAACGAAGCAGCGTCACAAGGGTGCAGCCCGATGTTCGAAGACGACGCAAACTCCCAAGGCACCGAACCTGGGGAGGAGCGCTACGCCGCGATCCTGACCGTGAGCGGAGCACTCGATGAAGCCTACCAGCTGGGAGCACTGGCCGCGGGGAGACCCGGGATGACCGAGGCCGACTGGTCCGAGTTCAACGCGGGCCAACACCGGGCCCATCCACCCTATCCCGGCCTCAAGACGCTGAAGACCAGCACGAAGGAGAGCGCCCAGCTCGTGGCGGTCCGTACACACGTCTGCGAATTCGAGCGGAGGTGGCAGGCCTTTGGTCCCAAAGTCGCTCCGCTCAGTCAAAAGCTCTCCGGAGTCCTCAGCCAACTCACACGGGGGTAGAGCGATGCAGAAACCAATCCCCTATCTTCTGGCAGCGCTCGCGCTGGTCTGCCTCGCGTGCGAGCAGCCTTCTCCGAGCCCCTCCGCCGATGTGCGGACATCGAAAGCACAGAGCGCGGCGGACCTTTCGGAGAGCGATCAAGGTGATGTTTCTGGCACGAGCGACGTCTCGAATGACGCCGACATCATCCCCCCACCCCCCGCAGAGTTCGAGTTCGAGTGTCCGCCGGGAACAACCTACAAGAACCGCAGAGGGGGGGGCTATGTGACTGGCAGGTTCGAGTACTGGTGCGACAATGAGGCGGGAGAGAAGGACGGCATGCTTTTGTACGTGAGCGACTCGAAGTATGTGCTGAGTGAAACCATCCCCTATCGTTCGGGCGTGCACCATGGTCGCTACCAAGCGTGGCTCCATGACGGAGAACTCTTGATCGAAGGGAACTACGTCGACGACAAGAAAGACGGAGTTTGGTTCTGGTACTTCCGCAACGGTGAAATCGAGCATCAGTGCAAATTCAGCCGTGGGGTGGTCGACGCTGGGTACAAAGACGACCAGTTCTGTGTCGACGCCATCACGCCCCGCAAGCCATACCAGAAGCCGCCTCCCTTCGTCCTGCCCGAGCTCGACTGCCCAAAACACACGGCGTTCCGCGCCTACACGTCGTACTACGCCGCTCTGAGCGGCGCGCGCATCATGGGCTCGGAGTGCGGCCGTTCATTCGCTCGCCGCGCGCTCAGGTGGGGCGCCCGCAGGCTCGGCTACTCCCTCGAGGCGCAGCTTCCCGACTTTCGCCATGGTCCTGCCGCAGACTATACCGAAAAGCGTGGAACCAAGGTCTTCGAGGGCCAGTTCGACCACAACCGCCGAGTCGGCAAGGAGACTCGCTGGTTTGCGGATGGGCAGATGCTCAGCGAAGGCAATTGGGTCGAAGGCAAACGCCAGGGCGATTGGACTTGGTGGCTGTCGAGCGGAGACGTGCTCGCTCGATGCACGTTCGACGATGGTGTCCTCACCAGTGCAGAGGCCAAGAAGGAGCTCTGCAAGAAAGCCGAGGTGAATGAAATCCCACTCAAGCTTCCTTGATTGAGACCCATACAGAAAAAATGAAAGCAATAGGGGGCCCGGGGGACCAAGTCCCCCGGCGGGTCAGGGCAGAGCCCTGCCTGGGCAGAGCCCTGCCTACGGTGCCCCACCTTCGGGCGCCGTCTGGTACAGCGTCCGTTCGACTCGCAGCTTGTCCTTGAGCACGAAGATCACTGGGCTGTTCGGCAAGACCCCCTCAAGCCCGTCGATGGCCAGCTCGGCAGCGAGGGTTTGGCGCGCCCGAATCAGGGCCTCAATCTCCTCGCGAGCCCGCCGCTCGACGCATCGACTCGCCCGCTCTTGCACCGCCGCGCCCGCCGGTAGAGTTTGCGCCAAGCGCAGGGCCTGCAAGCACTCCCCTCGCCGAACGAGGACGTTCGCTTCGCGCTGCGTCTCCTCGGCGCTCAGTTTCTTGCTCGGCTGCACCTCGCGAGGTTTGGCCCGGGTTTCTTGTACGCCCGTCGCCTCGTCCTTCGATTTTGGCGCGGCGGGCTGGACACCACCGCCAATGATGAGTTTGAGCGCGACGGCCAAGGCGAGCACCGCCACGACCAGCAGGAAGATCTGGCGGGCGCTGGTTCCGGGGCGCTCGTTGCGGGCTTGTTGCAGGGCCTCTTGGGCTTTGCGCAGGTCCTCTTCGGAAAGGTCCACGTCTGGAAAGGGGATGTCTCCCTCATCAGGGAGCTCTCGCCCTTTGTTGAGCCCTTCTCCGCCTTCGTCGTTGTCGTCACTCATCGTGAGGTCCTCTGGCGCTTTGAGAGCGCGCGCTCCGTGTCCTCGCCGACGGAGCGGCCGCCTAGCGAGGCGGGCACGACTCTATTGGGAAGCCATGGCAAAAGTGAAGGGTGTTCAACGCGCGCAAAAGGATGTAGAACGCCCCGGTAAGCCTCGAGGTCGAGGTTTTGAGCCTCGAGGTCGAGGTTTTGAGCCTCGAGGTCGAGGCTTTGAGCCTCGAGGTCGAGGCTTTGAGCCCCGCCCAAAGAGCGAGGCCCAGGCGCTCGATATTTCTGTATTGCCTCGCTTCCCCACGACCGATTTTCGCGTTGTTTCGATGAGTTGCGGTGCGAAGATTGGTCATCCGCTCGGCGACCTTGGGTGGTTTACATGAAAGTTAGAATCGGAACCCGCGCGAGCAAGCTCGCCTTGTGGCAAGCCAACGAGGTCAAACGGCTGTTGGAGGCCGCACACCACGGCATCGAGGTGGAGCTCGTGCTGATCTCGACCCAGGGAGACCGGGTCCTCGACCGGGCCCTAGCGCTCATCGGCGGTAAGGGCCTCTTCGTCAAAGAGATCGAGCAGGCGTTGCTGGAGCGCGAGGTGGACATTGCGGTGCACAGCGCCAAGGACCTGCCAGGCGAGATGCCGCCAGGGCTCACGCTCGGCGGCGTCATCGAGAGAGAAGACCCGCACGACGTCTTGGTGAGCCGCGAAGGCTACCGACTGGACGAGCTGCCGCCGGGTGCGCGAGTTGGCACCGGCAGCCTGCGACGCCACTCGATGTTGCTCCGAGCCAGACCCGACCTCGACATTGTCGGGCTGCGTGGCAACCTCGACACCCGTCTGCGCAAAGTCGCCGAGGGCGCCGACGAGCTCGACGCCGTGATCCTCGCCTATGCCGGGATTCGACGACTGGGATTCGACGCGCAGGTCACCGAGGTGCTGGGCTTCGAGACCCTTTTGCCTGCAGCGGGTCAGGGTGTCGTCGCGATTCAATGCCGCGAGGACGACGTCGAAATCCATCGCGTGCTCGCCGCCATTCACCACGAACCCAGCGCGTTGGCCCTCACCGCCGAGCGCGCCATGCTCGCCGAGATCGAAGGCAGCTGCCACCTCCCTGTGGCTGGGCACGCCTGGTTGGAAGGCGAGACCTTGCACTTCGAGGGTCGAGTCGTGTCGCCGGACGGGTTGAAGGCCATTTCGGGTCGCGACTCGGGACCGGCCTCGGAGGCGCGCGAGATCGGCCTGCGAATGGCTCGCTGGCTGCTCTCTCAAGGCGCTGACGCCATTATCGCGCGCGTCTTGCGCGAGATGGACCAGGCGGCGCTGCGGCTCGACGGGGTGCCGGTCATCGTAACCCGCAGCAAGGCGCAGGCCGGAGCGCTGTCGGAGCTGATCGCCAAGCGCGGCGGGGAGCCCATCGAGATCCCGACGCTGAGCGTCGAGGCCGTGAAGCCCGCGGTCGTCGCCGAAGCTTGCGAAGAGCTGTCCGAAGGCGCCTATGACTGGGTGATCTTCACCAGCACCAACGGCGTGAACATGACCCTCGCCGCCCTCTCGGGTCCTTTGCACGTCGGCACCACACGGGTCGCCGCGGTGGGGCTCGCTTCTAAGGAGGCGTTGGAACAGCACGGCGTGAGGACGGATCTCGTCCCGGCGCTGCAGACCTCGGAGGGACTCCTCGAGGCGCTGCTGCAGATGGGAGTTGGCCGTGGCTCGCGCTGTTTGCTGCTCACCGCCGAGCTGACTCGCGGTGTGCTGACTCGCGGCCTGACCGAGGCGGGCGCCATCGTCGACGAAGTTACGGTGTATCGGACCAAGGCGAGCGAGGGCTCGGTGAGCGAGCTCAACACGCTTCTCGCGCGCAACCCGGCGGGGTACCTGACCTTTGCGTCGGGCTCCGCGGCCAAGAGCTTCTTCGCCTTGATCGACGGGGTGTCGGCGATTGCAGGTTGGAAGGTGGCCTGCATCGGCCCAGTGACCGCCAACGTCGTGAGAGCGGCGGGGGTAAACGTCGAGGTGCTC
>Ga0210044_10006706_pt1 | contig 15042 bp, 16 predicted proteins | sample CryGey13umfilter_2_FD_183959 | JGI IMG/M metagenome (GOLD analysis project Ga0210044, IMG submission 183959) | Groundwater microbial communities from aquifer in Utah, USA - Crystal Geyser 4/9/14 3 um filter (SPAdes) (version 2) | ecosystem: Environmental > Aquatic > Deep subsurface >...
GTAACCGAGGGGCATATTGCAAATGTGTTCGTCGGAAAAGCAAACTGGAAAAATATGACGGATAAAACAATTAGCAATCTAAATTTTAAAAAACTATTTATCATTAATTTGTAATTTGTGTAATGGTCTTTTCAATAACCTTCGCAATAGTCCATGCGCCCAAAAGTATAGCTACTCCTATTGTGGTGTAGAGAAACGCCCTTTTGGCTTCTTCCAGCTTTGTTTCATTGCCTCTGGCGGTAACGAGCTTAAAACCCGAATAAATAATTGCTATGACTGCTACCACCCCGCCGATGGGCAGTAAAATATCAGAAACAACCGCTTGTATAAATTGATAAAGATTGTCCCCCTTGCTAAACGGATTGGTTAGCTTAATTTCCCCAGAATTGCCGGTTGGGCCACTCATTGTTCCCTCGGTTGGTTTACTCATTGTCCCCTCGGTTGGGCTACTCATTGTGCCTTCGGTTGGGCTACTCATTGTGCCTCCGGTTAGAGGAACAGTTCCTTTTTTTATTAAAGTAATGGGACCCGTCCCATCATCCCACGTTACAGCCGCGCTCTCACCAGAGATAATAATTAACTTATCAACAGTCCCTTGACATTGAGCCAATGTTTTATTTTTTTCACTAGACACAATTCGACCGCTTGTGAGCGTCACGGCACATGTCCCTAGAGGAGCAGTTCCTTTTTTAAATAACCTAATAGGACCCGTCCCATCATCCCACGTTACAATGTTGCCAGGAGAAGGAGTTAACGCATCAATAACCCATTGACATTTAGCTCTTGTCCAATTTTTTTCTGTAAAGGTTTTGTTAGGGTTTGAGACATATGTCGCACTACATGTTCCTAATGGTGGGGATGGTTTTGAACTATCTTGAGCCAAAAGAATATTATCATTCGGAAAATAAGAAACAAACAAAGCAAAAGTAGACAAAAAGAAAACGAAGACCACCAGATGCGCTGCTTTTTTAGGGCTAATTTTCATATATAAATATTATCATTTAATTACTTGATTTTAAAAAGGAAAAACCCTGGTCGGATTTTATGAGAGCCGTTGTAATAAAGTAAATAACAAGCCAAGCACCGATAACCACGGCGAATCCAATAGCGGTTTTGGTAAAAACCAACTTTGCTTTGTCTTTTTTTGACTCACTTCCACCGGAAGTCATAAGGAGGAAGCCGGCATAGGCAAATGAAATTGAAGCCAGAGGAACCGAAATATATATAAGAAATGTGATGATTGTTTGCACAAATTCAATTAATTTATTAAATGTGCAGGGGTTAGCGGGACGAGCTCCTCCAGGACCAGGCGCATCATCACACACTATCAAAGAAGATGGGGGGTTGCCGCTACTGGTATTTGCGGGAGAAACATCTTCGGCCAAGATAAAATGGGGCGTGAGAACAAAAGAACTTGACACCATAAGAAGTGCGAATGAAAAGAGGGATGATAATATTCTTTTATTCATATTATTTATTGGCTAAAAAGTCTGTCTATTTCAGAATCAGCCCGTCTAATGGCTTCGCTAATTCTTGCTCTACCGCTGGTAATGGACTCAATCATTTCTCTGAAAATAGCTGTTGTGGCTACGGAATCAGGATCAAGCCATCCCCTGGCCCAAAGAGCACTTCGGTAAAAAACCGGATTATATATACCTTCCGGGATTTGTGAAACGGAGTCTCTTCTGGCTGGGACTACATTTAGGTTTTTGGCAAAATTTTCCGCGCTACTTTTTTGCGACAAAGCCAATATAGTGGTGAAAGTTTGTGGTAAATTTCTGGTACCGTTTGTTATCGCAAAAGCCATCATCCTTCCATAGGTTGTGTTGTTTTCTCCTGATTGCGATTGCGGAATGGTGGCGACATCAAAGTTTATATTGGGATTTTTCAATTTTATGATTGGCAGTTCTGAAGCAAAACCGAAATAAACAGCTAAGTCCCCAGCCGTAAAAAAGTCCTGGGAGCTGGGAAGCGAGCGGTTCCAAGAATAAAATGATTTGGCGGGGTTTGAAAATTGCGTGTAGAAATTGAGAGCCGCTTCCGTGGGTGGTGTGGCTTTGTTGAAATTTTCATCCAACACTCCGGTGGGACCGGACTGCCTCCTTGTCACGATGGGGTTTCCAGCTTGAATAATAAGGGCGGTTATGAGTTCTTTGGCATTCGTAACATTACCAAATTCCCCCAAAGCAGACGCGCTTTTGCTAATATTTAAAGCTCCGTCCTTTTTGGTTAGCGAAGACGATAAATCAAAAAATTGCGCCCACTCTTTGGGTGGCAGTGCTATGCCCGCGCTTGAAAAAATATCTTTGTTCCAATACATCACAAGAGGGTCAACGGTAACAGGAATACCTATTATTCCACTGGAAAATAGGAATATACTGCTTTCGTCTATGTATGTATCAATGAATGTTCTTTCTGTAATGGTTTGGAAAGGAATAGAATAAAGTTTGTTGCGATTTTTAATTATAAAATCATGAGGCGCGAATATGGCATCAGGACCATTCCCCGATGCCAGTGCATCAACCAATACGGAATTAAAATCCACCGAGTTTTTATGAAAATATGAAAGTTTTACGGTTTTGTCTTTGAAAACAGGGGAATCGTAAACGACACCGTCAAAAACCTCATTTGACACGGTGCCCCATATTGTAATATTCGCGACCACTCCTCCTTTGCCTTTGGAAAAAGAGAACAAAAGAACGCCAACCAATATTAGAAAAGCAAAAACACCCATTAAGATATACTGAAATTTGCTAGTGTTGTTGTTCATCTTATTGTTTTATGATTTTTTCATTACAATTCCGTAATGATGCGCCCCTGCATTAATTTCTTTATCTACCACAAGCCCTAATTTTAAAAAAAGATTTTTTGCGTTATCGGGAGACACAACGTCTTCTTGTCTTGGTCCTAAACCTCCAAACGAATCACTCCAGTCCACGACAAGCACGCGTCCGCCTGATTTTAATATTCTTGCCGTTTCTTTCGCAACAATTTCCCGCTCTCTAACCTGGAAAAGAATATTGGATAAAATCACCCAATCAACGGAAGAATCATTGAGACGGGTACCGCCAAGCTTTTCTATGTCTCCCCAAAGTATGTCAACATTAAACACGCCCTCTTTGGCAAGGTCGTTTTTTGTTTTTGTCAAAAGGTCTTTTTGTATATCTATGGCAAAAACCTTTCCCCTCTCTCCCACCGCCTTCGCGGCAGAAAGGGTGTAAAAACCTGACCCAGAGCCAAGGTCGGCAACATAATCCCCCGCTTGAATGCCAGCTTGTTCAATGTTTTTGTTCGGTTCTGAAAACATAGAGGGTTTAGAAATAATAGAAAGCTATGCTCAATATTTTAACATATCAAAAAAGCCGATTTATGTTTACTTGTGATTAAGACAGCACGCAACAAAAGACTGATATTGCACAAATATTCACGGAATAATGGTCAGAATTAACAGAGAGTCACGCAAAAAACACAAATACCGTGTAAAAGAAAAATGTTACAAACAGATAAGGGATGCCAGGGAGTCGCCGGGGCGCAACTTCATTATTCTAACTCCCTGCGTCTGTCGTCCAAGCGATGGTATTTCATTTATACCCACCCTGATTACTTGGCTTTTTTTGGAAATCGCGACAATCTCTTCATCGTTTTCGGTTATGACACTTGAGGATATTAAGCGTCCGGTCTTGTCGGTAATTTTTGCCGTTTTTATGCCGGAACCGCCACGATTTTGAATTTTGTATTCATCTATGGGGGTCTTTTTGCCAAACCCTTTCTCGCTTATCACTAAAAGCTGAACGCCCTTCGCGTCTTTATTCACAACTTTGGCAGAGATAATGGAGTCTCCTTTGTCCAGTTTTATTACTCTCACCCCACTAGCATTGCGACCCATTTCTCTGACATTGGATTCTTTAAACCTGATTGATTGCCCTTTTGCGGTAACGACAGAAATGGTATCGCCCCTTTGCGCCAAAGAAACAGAAACCAGAAGGTCATCAGAAGTCAGTTTGATTGCGATTATCCCACTTGAACGGACATCCTTGAAGCTTCTTGCGGAAACCCTTTTGCCGATTCCGTTTTTTGTTACCAAAACAAGTGAAAGATTTTCCGCTTCTTTTGTTTCTTTTGGCACCGGTAAGATAGAGGTGATACGCTCTTCACTACCAAGAGACAAGAAATTCATTATTGACTTACCACGAGTCGCCCTTTTTCCCTCCGGGATGTCGTGCATTTTTATTTGAAAAGATTTTCCTTTATCGGTAAAAAACAACAGGTCGCTGTGCGTGCTTGTGGTCAAAAACTGTGTCACGAAATCTTCTTCTTTGGTATTAAGGTCTACAACTCCAACTCCACCCCTTTTTTGTTTTTTATATTCTTCGGGATTGGTTCTTTTAATATACCCACCAGCCGTCAAAACGAGAACATTTTCTTCATCAGCAATGAGATCTTCCGTGGTAAATGAAAGAGCGGCGTGTTTTACTACCTTTGTTCTCCTCTCATCGCCGTATTTTTCTTGAAGTGCGGAGAGTTCTTTCTTTACTATGGAAAGAATTTTCTTGGGATTTGCTAATATACCCTTCAATTCATTTATAAGTTCCTGAATTTCTTTTAATTCATCTTCTATCTTCTTGCGCTCCAAACCGGCAAGCTTTTGCAATTTCATTTCCAAAATCGCCGTGGCTTGTTTGTCAGAAAACTTAAATTCTGCCCTCAATCCTTTGTGTGCTTCCTCAACGGTTTTTGAACCCCGTATTAATTTTATAATTTTATCTATGTGGTCAAGGGCTTTCTTTAAACCGATGAGTATGTGTTCCCTATCTTCCGCCTTTGCCAGGTCAAACTCCGTTCGTCTTCTAATAACAACCTTGCGGTGTTCTATAAATTCCTCCAGAAATACTTTCAGTGATAGAGTTTGCGGAATTCCATCAACCAAAGCCACAAGATTAAAATGAAAAGTGTCTTCAAGAGCTGTATGTTTGTATAAATAATTTAAAACTTTTTGTGGCTGACTGCCTGATTTCAGCTCAACAACAATGCGAATATCACTAGTTGATTCATCACGCAAACCTTTTATGCCTTCAAGCTTCTTTTCTCTCGCTAAATTGGCTATTTTTTCAAGAAGATCCGCTTTATTCACCCGGTAAGGGATTTGGGTAATGATGATTTGGTAGCTTCCAAGTTTACTCTCCATAATTTCTGCCACACCTCTTACAACAACCCCTCCACGACCGGTTGCGTAGGCGTGATGAATATCTTTTTCTCCATATATCACTCCTCCCGTAGGAAAATCCGGACCCTTAACAAATTGCAAAAGGTCTTCGGTTGTAGCACTGGGATTGTCAATCAAAAAAGAAGTGGCGTCCACAACTTCTGATAGGTTGTGGGGCGGTATATTGGTTGCCATACCAACCGCAATACCGAGAGTGCCGTTTAACAGCAGGTTGGGCGCGCCCGCGGGCAGAACAACCGGTTCTTTTTTGGTTCCATCATAGTTTGCTCTGAAATCAACGGTATTTTTTTCAATATCTTGAAGCATCTCACTTGAAAGTTTGCTCATTTTTGCTTCTGTATATCTATAAGCGGCGGCGGGGTCTCCATCAATGGAGCCGAAATTCCCTTGTCCCACAATAAGGGGGTATCTGAAAGAAAAATCCTGCGCCATTTTTACCATAGCTTCATAAACCGAGGCGTCACCGTGGGGATGAAAATTTCCCAACACATTCCCAACCACGGTCGCGGATTTTCTAAACTTGGCGTTATAAACCAGCCCCGTCTGATGCATTGAATATAGGATCCTGCGATGAACTGGTTTCAATCCGTCTCTAACATCGGGAAGAGCACGAGCGGTTATAACCGACATGGCATAGTCAAGATATGACTCCTTCATTTCAGAAACAATACTGCGCGATATTATATTAGCCGGTTTTTTTTCACCGGCATTGTCGTTTTTCTCTTCCTTTTCTCCTTTTTTTTCCATAAATATAAAAGCTTCAGAAACCCATAGCCATTAGAAAGCTTTATTGATTCTGTTCTGGCGTAAGTTTTATCTGGCCTGTTTCAACCTGATTTTTTATTTTTTGATATTGGTCTTCTAAATTTACCGTCTGACTTCCGGAAAAAATGCCCCTTACGGACTGATACGCTTGTGCCGCTCCTCTGCGTACGGTATCTATTGGGCTATTTTCCTTTGCAACCTTTACGCTTTCTTGCCTCTGCGCGATTATTCTTGACTGACTGCGGGGCAAAAGAACGGATACCCAAATTGAAAAAATTACAGCGGTCACAAAGAGAGAGGATACAAATGCCACCTTTTTTCTATGAGCTTCCGGCTTATTTCTCAAGTTCTCCAGTGTGTCGTATAACATATTGTTTTACTAATTATTAAATCAATTTGCGCCCAATAATACAACAATATCCCCTTCTCTGCCCTCCAAATCCTTCTTTTTTACGGTCAATTTGTCAATGGGCACGCTGTTTTCTCCACCCCCTTCTTTAAGAAAGGTTTTGAGATGCCCGGACCCCACCCCACCATCATACCCCATCGGAATAATAATTTTTGGTTCAAGCTTAACCGACAATTTGTAAGCTTCGGCTGGAGATAAAGTCCCTTCCGTGCTTATTGGAACAAATAAAATATCAATGCCATCAAGTGCCTCTTTGGTTTCGTCGCTAAGCCACTGTGGAGAAGAAAGCGCTCCCAAAAAACAAAGGTTCATATTTTCCAAGGAAACAAGATAAATGGTGTTGATTAACTCTTTGCCTCCGTATGAAGTTTTGGAAAGAAATCCTCTTATAAAAACACCCCCCACTTCGTATTCTCCCGGCCCGGTGACAACAAAAGGTGCTTTGTCTCCGCGAGATACCTGCTCTACTCCGTTAAAATCGGGATGGTTTGAAGATACAAGAACTATATCAGCTCCGAAACTGCCACTTTTAAATTTTGAGTCTTTAGACACGGGGTTGTAGGCAATGATAGTGTTGCCAAATTGAACACGAAATGATTGCGCCTCTTGGTGGGTAATTACCATATAACTCTAATCTAAGCACTATCCATAATAGGAACAATGATATCATATTCCAGGTCTAAAAACAAGCGAAAATCGTTGTTTTTATTCACTTTTTAATCCGATTCAAAACCAACCTACGCTGTTGTAACAATGGTAAAAAGTGGACATATTTTTGTTTTTCCCTTAGACTGTTCTCCTACCCGCTTCAATGATTGGGGTGTGTCTGCGGGGCATTATTATTAACTTTATAACACGGAAGTGTATCCTCTCAGCTGGAGAAAATCTTTGACGGCAAAGCGAGAAACACTCCGAAAAACTATGTTTGGAATTAAAAAAAACAAATCTTCCGTAACAAAAGATGATACGGAAAAAGTGGCGGAAAAAGATAACGAAAGTTTAGAAAACAAAGAAACCAAAGAAGATGTTTCAGAAGAATTAGAAGAAGAAAAAACCTCCAAGAAAGAATCTTTGATGGGAAGACTTCTTTCCGAAACTCCGACACCGCCGGAAATTGACGATATAATTGAAGGAAAGGTTCTTGGAATTGAAAAAAGTTCCGTGTATATTGACCTACCCCCTTTTGGCACGGGAATTATTTATGGCAGAGAATACCTCAACGCCAGAGACATTATACGCAAAATTAATATTGGGGATACGGTCGCGGGTAAGGTTGTTTCTCTTGATAATAAAGATGGTTATATAGAAATTTCTCTGAAAGAAGCTAGGCAAGCGCTACTTTGGAGTGAGGCGGAAGATGCCATAAGAGATAAAACCGTTTTTGAACTAACTGTCCAAGACGCAAACAAAGGCGGTCTTATTATAGGATGGCAAGGAATCCAAGGATTTTTACCCGCTTCTCAACTCAAACCCGAACATTACCCAAGGGTTGATGACGGCGACAAAGAAAAAATTCTAGGTGAATTACGCAAGCTTGTAGACCAAAAAATAGCGGTATCAATCATTTCCGCAATACCGAAAGAAGGCAAACTCATTTTCTCTGAAAAAGACCGTGAGCAAAAAGACAGAACTGAAATGGTAGACAAGTTTAGTTTGGGAGATGAGCTTGTGGGAGAAATAACGGGAATAGTAGACTTCGGTATTTTCGTGAAGATTGAAGAGGAACTTGAGGGATTGGTTCATATTTCGGAAATTGATTGGGGTTTGGTTGAGAATCCCCGAACAATGTTTAAGGTTGGAGACAAAGTAAAAGTAAAAATAATAGAGATAAAGGACGGGAAAATTTCGCTTTCAATAAAAGCGTTGAAAGAAAATCCATGGGTGGAAGCTAGCAAGAAATACAAAAAAGACGATATTGTAAAGGGGGTAGTTATAAAATTCAACAAACACGGAGCCCTTGCTTCTATTGAAGAAGGCGTGGCAGGTCTTATACACATTTCTGAATTTGGAAGCGAGGACAAATTGCGAGAAAAGCTCGAACTGGGAAAAACTTATGATTTCAAAATCACGCTCTTTGACCCCAAAGAACAAAAGATGGCATTAACGCACACAATCACAGAAAAACAATAGAAAAAAATATCCATACAAAAACCCCGCTTCACGCGGGGTTTTTGTATGGTCTTATCTATTAGTTGAACTCACTCATGGCAATCTCTCTTCCTTCCAAAACCAGCACATGGAGAGCGTCTGAAATTTTTTTGCTTGTTTTCTTTAAAATTTCAATTTCGGATTTTTTCCACTTACCAAGAATGTGTTTTTCAACGGAACTCTCCCCTTTTGGTTTCTTTAATTTACCGGACACCGTGACGGGGCTTATTCCCACCCTAACCCTAACAAATCCTTCTGTTTTAATTTTTTTCACGATAGAAAGAACTCCCCTGTGTCCGCCCGTTCCACGATTAAATGAAATTTTAATTTTACCTATGGGTAAATCCAAATCGTCGTGGACAACTACCAAATTTTCCGCTTTTTTATTACTTGTTATTAACCTTTCCAAACTTGAACCGGACTTGTTCATAAATGTTTCTGGAAAAAGAACCATGGCACTTTCCTTGCCAACCCTTCCTTCGGAAACAAGTGACTGATATTTTTTATTAAAAACCGGTTCAGAAAAACTGAAAGTTTTCAAAAATTTTCCAAGAACAAAACGACCCGTATTGTGTCTCGTATTTTCGTATTCTTCTCCGGGATTTCCCAAACCGACGATTATCCACATAATGTAATTATAACCAAATTTGTAAAAAGTTTTGTTAACAACACCATAATACGCGTGATAACTTGCGTCAACAGGAGAATCCGTAATACAATCAACCCAATGACGCAAGAAGAAAGTCAAAATGGTGGAAATAACGCACCATCTCTCCAACCAAACGAAAAGTCAAAAAAGGGCGGTTTCCTTAAAGAGCTCTTGAGAGTTTTTTTGTGGACGATTGTTATTGTAATCCCATTTCGGCTATATATAGCACAGCCGTTTGTTGTTAATGGCGCCTCCATGGACCCTACATTCAAAAACGGTCAGTATTTAATCGTTGACCAAATATCATACAGATTTGAAACTCCAGAAAGGGGTTCCGTAATTATTTTCAAATTTCCAAAAGACCCAAGCAAGTTTTTTATAAAGAGGGTTATAGGACTGCCAAACGAAATGGTGGAAATAAAAAATGGACAGGTAACCATAAGAAATTCCGAACAACCCGAAGGTTTTGTTCTTGACGAGCCGTACATTAAATTTGAAAAAAAAGATGATTTCTCAACCACCCTTGATAATGACAGCTACTTCGTTATGGGAGACAACCGACTCGGTAGCTCGGACTCGCGAGTGTGGGGACCGGTGTCAACCGATTTGATTGTTGGCAGACCACTATTAAGACTATTCCCACTCTCCACCCTTTCCGTGTTTCCTGGATATGGTAAATAAAATAAATGATAAAAATATCAAATGAGCAAAAGGATAAAAAAGAACAAAGATGGAACAAAAAAAAATTTGGACAATCATCTTGCTCCAAAATTTGATTATCCTTCGGAAGTATCGCTTTATTTTGGATTCTCTCCAATAAAAACGCCGACGATTAAAAAAGAAGATATTGATGCGAGCAAGTCATTTTCAATGGAACAAGACGGGTCTTCCCCGCTTTCTTGTGTTTGTGAAGAAAAGTTTGCAATTTTAAGAACATATCTCAAAAACGAGATGCACTCTCTTCCACAACCGGTAATGCTTGAATATAAAAAACCATTACGCGGGATGAAGCAAAAAAAACACGGGGAGAATCATGTGGGTCTTGAAATCATAGGAGTGTCCAGCGCCGCGGCTGAAGCATTGGCCATAAGAACGGCGTGTTCCATCCTTGAGGATGAAGGTTATGAAAATCTTGAATTGAGAATAAACAGTATAGGTGACAAAGACTCTATCCTGGCTTTTGAAAAAAATTTACACAATTACGTAAGAAAAAATATCAGTTCAATGCCGACAGAACTTCAAAAACTGGTCAAACAAGATGTCTTTAATCTTACAAGAAACACCAGAGAAGAGTGGAGCAAGTGGACAGACGGTGCTCCAAAATCAATAAGTTTCCTTACAGACCACTCACGCAATCATTTGAAAGAAGCTTTAGAATTCATTGAAACTCTTGGTTTTCCTTACCATATTTCAAGCAATCTAATAGGCAATCCCAAGTTTTGTTCCCATATAATATTTGAGATTACAACAGAGACAAACTCCGGTCCGCAATTGGTGGCACACGGATACCGCTATGAGCGTATTTCAAAGAGGGCCGGCCTGAAAAAAGAAACACCCGCTCTTGGTCTTAGCGTGTTTTATAAACCCATCAAAAACAAGTCTAAACTGAGGCCGTTACCCAAAGCAAAGTATTGTCTCATCCAGGTCGGCTTTGCGGCAAAGCTTAAGGTTCTAAATGTCATAGAGCTTCTGCGCAAAGCCAAAATTGCTGTTGCCTATTCTATTTTTAAAGACAAGTTAAGCAGTCAAATTTTATCAGCAGAAAATCTCAAAGTTTCTCACCTCATTCTGATAGGACAAAAAGAAGCGCTTGAAGACGCCGTGGTTGTCCGAGACATTAATACTAGGGTTCAAGAAACCATACCGGCTGAAAAATTGGCATATCACCTTAAATCTCTTAAGTAAAAATATTTTCTTGCCGATAAAGTTATATTGTGTTAGTATTGTGTCCTTATGATTAATGTTGAAGTAAGTAAAAATTCAAACGAAAACAGTCTAGGGCTACTGCGCCGATTCACCAAGCGCGTACAAGGGTCTGGGGTTTTACCAAGACTTCGCGGTGCTCGTTTTTCCTCACGCAATATTTCGGAAAATGTTAAAAAGAAAAAAACCCTAAAGTATTTGAATCAAAAGAAGGTGACCGAAGAGCTTATAAAGATGGGAAAAATGCCCGAAAAAACGAGAAGAAATGGCAAAAGAAGATAGTGAGAACTTTTCTATAACCAACAAAACAAAAGGCAAGCATCCAAGCTTGCCTTTTGTTAAAATTAAAAATGAAATTTTGGGGCGGAAATTTGACCTTTCTCTGGTTTTTATAGGAAATAATCTTTCGCGCAAACTAAACAGAATTTACCGCGGAAAAGACAAGAGCGCGAATATTTTAAGTTTCCACCTAACAAAAAATTCCGGTGAGATTTTTATTAACCTGGCGGTATCCAAAATTGAAGCAAAAAAACAAGGAGAAAGTTTTAGAAATTATGTCTGGTTTATTCTTATCCACGGAATGTTGCATTTGAAAGGAATGAGACACGGTAGTAAGATGAATATAGCTGAAAGGAAATTCCGTATAAAGTTTGATTTGTAAATTATCCGGGTTGCTTTTTTGCTAATCATTTGAGTTAGTAAAAAATATGGCCAGAAATATCGCAGTAGGAATAGATATAGGAACATATCAAATTAAAATTGTCGTAGCCGAACAGGTACAAAACGACGGAGTCATTTCTCCTAAAATTTTAGGGACGGGTTTTGCGGAATCGCGAGGATTGCGACACGGCTATATTGTTAATGTTCCTGAAGTTACCAGAGCTTTAAAGACGGCCATCGCGCAAGCCAGTAAGTCCGCGGGAATGAAAATTAAAAAGGCGTACATATCAGTTGGGGGTATTGGGCTTTCCGCGATTACAACAACTGGCTCTTGCGTAATATCCAGAGCAGACCTGGAAATTACGGATCTGGATGTCGCAAAAACTCTGGAAATTACGGAAGAAGAAATTCCCCAGACACTGTCGCAAAACAAAAGAATAATCTATAGCATCCCCATACAGTACAAGGTGGACGGCAAGATTGTTTTGGGCAACCGTCCGTTGGGTTTAAAGGGAACGAAACTTGAAGCCAAAGTTCTATTCATAACATCTCTGGAACACCATTTAAAAGATTTGGTGGAGGCGGTGGAAGACGCGGGAGTAGATGTTGTGGATGTCGTTGCTTCACCCATAGCGGCAAGCTTTGTCACGCTCACAAAGGCGCAGAAAATAGCCGGCTGTGTCCTGACAAATATAGGGTCGGAAACTGTTTCAATCGTGGTGTTTGAAAACAACATACCTATTTCTCTTGAGGTCTTTCCTATCGGCTCAACAGACATCACAAACGACATCGCGCTTGGTCTTCGCATACCACTGGAAGAGGCGGAAAGTATAAAGTTAGGGGGAGTTACGTCCACTGATTTTCCAAAAAGAAAATTAGATGAAATTGTTTCAGCCCGTCTTTCTGATATGTTTGAACTTATTGACGCTCATCTCAAAAAAATCGGACGCAACGGTTTGCTTCCAGCCGGTGTTATCATTACCGGAGGAGGTTCAAGTATTTCAATATTGGAAGATTTCGCCAAAAGTTCGCTTAAACTCCCCTCTCGCATCGCTCATATTAATTTTCCAGAAAGAGAGAAGGGTAAAATTAGAGAGCCTTTTTTTGCCGTCGCCTTGGGTCTTTGCATCATTGGGTTTAACGCGGATGAAAGCGACGAAACAACCGTGGGAAAATTATTGGGACATAGAAAAAATTTGTTGGCGCCAATAAAAGATTGGCTTAAGCAGTTTCTACCTTAGACCAAACGTCACACCAAAAATCTTCGTCACCAACAGCAAACTAGACAATTAAGATTGTATAAAGTCAATAATCTTTCTTTTTTTCCGCCCTTTGTTAGTATTACTCCTACCTATTAATAAGCTTTAAAAAGCCGACAAAAATATGCCCCAAATCAAACCAGAAGTTGAAACATTCGCTAGAATCAAAGTCATAGGAGTGGGTGGCTCTGGAGGAAATACCACAAACCATATGATAAATTCAAAAGTTCGCGGAGTAGAATTTATCGCCATCAACACCGACGGACAAGATCTTCACCACTGTTTGGCAAAAAAGAAAATTCATATTGGAAAAAATCTTACTCGTGGTTTGGGTACGGGTATGAATTCTGAAATCGGAAAAAGAGCAGCTGAAGAAACTCGGGAAGAAATACTAGAAACTCTAAAGGGCGCTGATATGGCATTTATAGCGTGTGGTATGGGAGGGGGAACGGGTTCTGGCGCCGCTCCCATAATTGCCAAAGCGGCAAAAGAAACGGGGTGTTTGACAGTGGCTGTCGTTACTAAACCGTTTTTCTTTGAAGGGCTACACAGAATGAGAATAGCGGAACAAGGTATGGAAGAGTTGAGACAGTCGGTTGACGCGCTAATCGTAATTCCCAATGATCGTCTGCTTCAGACGATAGACAAAGAGACCACCGCCAAACAAGCATTCGCGGTCTGTGATGATGTTTTGAAAAGAGCGGTAGAAGGGATATCAGACCTTGTTACCACACCGGGCATAATTAATATTGACTTTGCAGATATAAAATCGGTGATGGAAAATGCAGGTGCCGCGCTTATGGGAATAGGATATGGAACGGGAGAAAAGAGAGCGGAAGACGCGGCAAAAATGGCAATCAATTCTCCTCTGCTGGAAGTTTCCATAGCTGGCGCCAAAGGAGTACTGTTTTCAATTGCCGGAGGTGACGACCTTACTATGTTTGAAATTCAAGACGCGGCAAAAATAATTACCGAATCCGTTGACTCTAACGCAAGAATAATATTCGGTACGGTAAGAGATGAGAAGCTTAAAAAGGGCGAGGTTAAGGTTACAGTTATAGCTTCCGGTTTCCCTGAAGGGTCTTCGGTAAAAAAATCTCTTTTCCACGAAATAGCCGGCGGAGATGACAAAAAAGGGAAGATATACAACTCCGTTCCCGCCTTTAGCAAAGATTCAAAGCAAGAAGACAAAAAAACAGACAACCAAGAGGGCGAGGACAAAGAGGATGACTGGGGCGCGGTTCCCGCGTTTCTACGAAGATCCAAACTCAAATAATTTTCACTCTCTCCGACTATCTGACTATCTACTAAAATAGGATTCAACAAAATTCTGCGTTGGTCACAGAATTTTGTTTTTAGGATTATCAAAAGTCGCTAGCAAGTTTTGCTAGTTGACTTTTAATACCATATGTACTATTGTCATTCATGGAAGAAACCAACCTCAACAAAGGAGGCTTCATGTTCAGTCAAATCTGGTGTAGGTTCATCGCTCAAAACGAGAAGTCCGACGGTAACATTGTTTTCGGACTTCTTTGGGGAATCGCTCTTGGCATCATTGCCGGATTCGCCGGAGGATTCTTTGGAAACTTCACAACGGGCATTCTTCTCAGTATTCTATTGGTGTGCTTCGTTGCCATGGTGATGCTTCTGTACACAATGTTTCTCAACGTCTTCCCCGTAGAAGGCGTACTCATGATTGTTGGTTTGTTTTTTGGAGGAGTGATTGGAGCGTTTCTTGCACCCTTCCCGGCACTCTCCGCCATGGTCATGTTGCTTGCAGCAATGTCCCTGATCGGAGCCAAACTGGCCAGAAGGAACCACTCTTCACGGTAAGACCAAAAAATTCCTCGCTATAACGCCGCACTCTTTTGATGAAAAAGGGTGCGGTTTTTTCATACTTGACAAAAACTCTATTTGGCTATATGATTAAGAATGGACACCAACCTCAACAAGGGGGCCTCATGTTTGCTCGTGTTTTGCAGATATTGCAAAAGTCTTTCCGTGA
>Ga0210044_10006710_pt1 | contig 15031 bp, 13 predicted proteins | sample CryGey13umfilter_2_FD_183959 | JGI IMG/M metagenome (GOLD analysis project Ga0210044, IMG submission 183959) | Groundwater microbial communities from aquifer in Utah, USA - Crystal Geyser 4/9/14 3 um filter (SPAdes) (version 2) | ecosystem: Environmental > Aquatic > Deep subsurface >...
ACAAAATTGGAGACATTCGTTTGAGCTTTGACCCACCATTGTAATCAATTGAGTTGGTGGGTCAATAAGATAAGATGCAGTGAATATGCGGCAGTTTTTGCTTGCAAGATCAGCAGCGATGATTCGAGAGACCTGACCCACCCTACGGGATTGTCATGCCAGCGGACGCTGGCATCCAGATTTGTCTGGATTCCGGATTGAGTCTGGAATGACAGACGCGTAGGTCGGGTTCGGAGGCACCCGATTTCATTGGGGCCGAGAAACCCGACATCCAAGGTTTATGAGATAAAGTCATGTCGGGTTTCTCCACGAAGCTGTCGCTTCGTTTCGGAACACCGACCTACGATCCTAATTATGTCCAGATGGTGTCCAGAATTCGCGATCCGGATTCGACAATTTTGGCAAATGCTATCGATTCCGAGACTACCGCCTCTTCGATTTTCTGCTCAATAATCTTATCGAATTCCACCATAAGGGGCTGGCTGATGACCTCTTCGATGGCAAAGCGACTATCCAAACCGATGACGTAATCTATGGGGACCTCATCGCAACGAACCAAATTTGCGCCCAGGGGCGAAACCATTTCACCAGCGCCCTGGAAGCGGAACCCGGCCATCGGGTCTTTGAATTCAGTCATTGTAAGAATGGTTCTTAAGACATTCTTATGGACGATCAGTGCATTCATCTCGAATGGATAGAATTCATTATAGAACTTGACGAGGTCATCATAATCAAAGACCCCGGAAATGTCGGTGTTGCTGATTGGCGCGGGGTTGGAGTTGCCATCGCCGTTGATGATGGCATTGACCAGCAAGCCATTTTTGTCGGCTTGAAGACGATAACCGATGTACCATAGCAGGACCTTGAACTGCGAGGTAGAACGGTGGCGAAGGGCTTTATAGGTGGCTTTAAGCGAGACGCCATAATCGGGGATAGTAATGGTATGTTTCTGCTCATTCACCAGAATCGAGGGTATTTCCGCGCTGTCGCCGATGGGGCGCAACGACCAATCGGTATCATCCGGGCTGGTCTGGATATAAAATGGCGTATAGCGATTGGAATTGATGACTGTGGAGGAAGCAGTCAGTTTGTTCAAATCCGGATGCAGGGACATCCCTTTGCGGATTTCGCGCATAATAAATTCAGGCATAAGGACCGGAGCGCCGCGATAAAACATCTCAACAGTGGCGGCATTGCGGCCATTCACTTTGATGCCCGCGGCGGCCAATTGCCGATCGAAAGCATCGAGCATCGATCCGGCGGGCGAGGGATCATATTCTTGAGTTTCCAATAGCTCGGAAAGAGTCAATCCTTTTTCCTGAGATTCAAGATAGGTATCGCGGGTGATGTTGAGTAGCTTGGCGCGGCTTAAATCGACCGGAGAGGGTGGACGGTTTTCTTTTAATTCTTCATCCGCCATTATGAGGCGGCCGAAGGTTTCAGAGAATTTTTTGAATTGCATTAATGTTCCTTTTGGTGAGTGGTTAATAGTAATTAGATTGGCGGTCAGAAAATGATGTCGAAACCGCGAGGGTTTCGACCTACGGTTCTGGTAGCGCAGACATTCTTGTCTGCGATTCGCAGCGATGTGGAACAGGAATGTCCCGCCCACCGTTCCCCCGGTAGCGCAGTATTCGTAGGGTGGGTCAGCATAGTCTCCATATAAATAAATGTATTATTGGTCGCCAATGATGGAATAAGAGACCTGCGCAATAGATTCGACCCACCATTGTTTTGATTGGGTTTGGTGGGTCAAGGTGATACGATGCGATGAATATGGGCCAGTTTTGCCTGCAAGATCAACCATGATGATTCGAAATACCTGACCCACCCTACAGTTAATCCATGTGTCAGCCCTGGAGGGCCGACCACCAGAATTAATTCAATACCAATGTGGCGGAGGTGGTGCCGGTGACGGCGATAACGGTGCCGCGGGCAACATTGCCGCCGGCGGGGTCGTTGCCAGCCAAGGCGGGCGCCTGCTTTATCGATCCGCCGCCATTTACGACCACCCGATTATTAACCACCGGGTAGGTGGTTGCTATCGGCAGAGTCATAATGCCGGAAATCTGGATAGTCGCTTTTCGCTTGTCGGCATCGGTGGGCGAGAGGGCGACCAATTTGCCCAGCAGTGGATCGCCATTGTTTCCGAATCCGCATTCATTGTTGCCGGTTATGGCAACTGCTTTGCCGATGTCGTTATTATCGAGCTGGTCTTCTCCGGCGCTCTGATAGATATCAAAAGTGGCATAAACTGAACCGATAGCTTCGAGATTTTGTGTTCTTACGGTCATACCTTTTCCTATGATTAATGCGAATGTGTGGTTTGATTTTGATTACGGATGTAGTTGGCTAAATGAGAGAATCTTCAGAAATGGGACTATCCGGACTTGAAATCCGATAGGTCGGGCGCGCCGGGGATGGAGCCGGTATTAATGGCGCTGGGCGCATTCCGAAAAACCCGATTAAATTCCCGTTCGATGCGGTTTCGCAGTTTGAAAAGTTTCTGAGGATCAAGTCCGGCTTCATCGAGGCTATCGACGCTTTCCGAGGTTATGCCTTTCTCGCCGAGGAGGGCCTCAATCGCTTTCGATCTCGAAATCAAGCTGTTGCGGAAATCCTGATAGAGGTTTGAGCCAAGACCGACCCACTCTCGGACGCCTTTCAGATGAATTTCAATTTCGGAAGCGATCGCCCGGCACTTGCCGATATCAATGGGGTCTCCATCGGGGGGCAGAAGATGCGCCTGAAGTTGTTCGATTAGCTCAAAGTTTATTTTATCTTTTGTCGGCATTGTTTTCTCCTTCTACTAAAGTCCCTAATTTGAATTCAATTTTGGAAAGTCGATAACTTATTTCCTCGCGGAAGCGATAGAAATCATCACGGGTAATAAAGCTTCTTTCGAGATTATTTTCGACCACGCTGAGACGTTTTTCCATATTCATCATATAGGAGGAGTCGGCTTTGGTGGCCAGCGAGACTTGGAGCGCGGAGACAGTGGTATAATATGCTCCCAGCGCCGCGGCGATGGAAAGAGCCACGGTGAGCAGATTTTTGGAGAGGAAAGATTTCAGGGGCGCTCCGTTCTCCATGAATTCAGGTAGTATTGACATTCTCACTCCTTCTTTGACAAGGTTAGATGATATTTATTCTGAGATTTGATTCTCTCGAATCGATACATCCCCTTGAGCGGGGAATCTTCGATATGAAGTGCTATGGGGATGCCATTCTTGATTTCGAGATAAGCGCGGCATTCTATAGGATGAAATCCATCGTGCGCGAGGTCCTGATGCAATTCAAGAATTGGGCAGGTGTAATTCTTGCCGGGATGAAGCGGGAAATCATCACCCGAATTCAGGCAGAGGTCGAAATGGCCGTGCTTGGAATTGGCGGTGATTTTTAATCCCTTAACTTGACCATCCGCCTGATTGGCAGGCTGAACTATTTTGGTTCCCGGATTGGCGCCACGATAGACCAACGAGATTTCGAGCACATCTTTGATCCCCCTATAGTAATAGAATGGTCTAACTGTTGAACCATCCGGTAAAGCATACTCTTCCATTTGGGAATGAGGACAGGCCCTAAAATCGTTTCCGCAAATAGAGCATTCCGGCATTGTATAAGAAAAACAGAGGGAGCATTCTTTGTAGATACCAGAATCGATATTGAGTTGCAAAGTTGATGCTCCCAGGGCATCTTTCATCCAATAAAAATATGCCCTGACCCACTTGACGCCGCCGGAATCGACGAGTTGATCGGCATCGAAACAGCGGGCGATGGGGAGACGGTCGCGTCGATGCCCGATGAGGACCGGCGACCCCGGAATCAATTCGGCTATCTTTTGGAGCTCTTCGGCTGGAAAACATCCCCGATTAGCGTTGACTCTATCCGATGCCAGAAACATCAGACGGAAATGGGCGTTTTCTGAATTAACCGGTATATTGGGAGCCATATTCTGATTGATCCTATTCGCAAAATCTGTGTTGAAGGTCAATGATGTTTCATCAAGCTTAGTCTCCGTTTTCAAGTTGCCATTCAATTTATCCATAATCTTCCTTTCCGGATTCAAAATATATGTATAACAATGCACATCGAAATATATCAGTAGAGATGCGGCGATTAGTTATCCCCTTGATTACAAGATTGTTAAGATTCTTTTTAGGAACATTCTCTTGTGGAACGAGAATTGCGGTTACCTTTCGGAGATTGAACAAAGCACTCCCTCCTGCGCTAATGCCGCCGCCTTTATTTTCCCCCGAAGGCGGCGGCCCTTTTTTGGGTATCTTGCGCCGCATTCGGATGAGGAAATGCTTGACTCAAATGGGTGGTATGGCATATTTTGCCTTCAATATATCCTACAAATACAAACAGGAATTGCGATCCATCTGAAAACAGAGGAAATGCGGCGATGAAAATTAGATTTATGAGCGCGTTATTGTGGGCAATACTGTTCATATCGCTGGGGATAGTGTCCTGCGACTCAACGCCCAAAGGACCATACAACGTGATCTTGATTGTGGTGGATACATTGAGGCCCGATCATCTTTCCTATTCTGGTTATCCTACCAGCCCTAATATAGAGAAATTGGCAAAAGAGGGCGTAATTTTCAAGAACTGTTATAGCCAGAGCGGCTGGACGCTTCCCGCAATCGCGACCATTTTATGCGGGCAATATCCCAAAGATCACAGTGCCATCTCGGAGGTTTCCAAGATCCGCGATGAAGTGCCGACATTGGCGGAAATTTTGTCTGTAAATGGGTATGACACCCGCGCCTTTGTCAGCCATTTATTCTTGATGCCATCGAGAGGGTTTGCGCGAGGTTTCAAAACTTATGATTATTCCACCGCCAGAGCAAGCGATCCCGACAGGGCCTCAACCTCAGAGACTGTAACCACTATCGCCGAGAGGGGTCTTAGTGACATCAAGGAGCCGTATTTTTTATTTATGCATTATTTTGATCCGCACTGGCGGTACCTTGCTTATCCACAGTATCCTTTCGGCGACAGGGATATAGACCATTACGATGCCGAAATCGCCAACACGGATCATTTCATTGGGGTGTTGCTCGATTATCTTAACAGCAAGAAACTGCTGGATAAGACCATTGTAATTCTTATGGGCGACCATGGCGAAGAGTTCGGCGAGCATAATGGGAGAAGCCACAATACTCTTTATGATGAAGTTTTGCATGTCCCGCTTGTGATCAAAACCCCGTTCCTGAAAAAAGGCGAAATTGATGCTATTGCCGAGCAGATAGACATTGTCCCGACGGTTTTGGGGATGCTCAATATCAAGGATGCTCATCAATTCCCCGGCAGAAATCTTTTCGATGCCAAGACGGACACTATGCCGGTTTTTGTGGAACGGAATAATCCGGTCGGAACAGTGCAGAGGGGAATCATCAAAGGCAAATTCAAATTGACCCGGATAGAAGTAGATTCCGCTAAGGTACTGGATGTCAGAGAGAGGGCGTTGGCAAAAAGCACTGACCCGGTGGATAGGGCCTTAATCGAGAGTGTTGGCCTTAATGTTCATCCAGGGATATTCTTGTATGACCTCAATTCGGATCCGCACGAAAAAACGAATATATTTTCCCAGAATCAAGCCAAGGGCGAAGAACTGCTGATAGCGCTGGCCAAGCATTTCGACAAAGAGAAAATCCCCTCATCCCAGATATCACTCAGCCCCGATATTGAGGAGAAGCTGAGGAAACTGGGGTATATAAGGTGAGGGGGGCCAGGTGCCGCCACGCTTCAGACTTCCTGGGTGGCGGCATTGGCATTTTGGCAAGTTTGAATTAGGAAACGATCGGTTCCCGCCCCGTTTCTGTTGCGACCTTGATTTGATCATCATCAAACTCAAAGGTGATGTCGCCGTGATAGGGGATGATCTTTTGCGGTTCGGGGACATCCTCCGTGTTTGTAAATATGGCGTCGTTCAATTCGGTAATAGTCCCATCTATTGGTTCATCATCGTAGAGAACGTTGGTGAAATCCAAGCAATTGGTTGAATAGATAGGAATATTCAACGATCCCAAATGCCTGATCGCCTCCAGTGAGGGCGTCCCGTAGTCGCACCCGGTCGAAATTGCTGCATATCTTTTGTTGTCATTTCTAAACTCTTCGGTTAGCAATCTGTAGTAATTATGCTGGGAACCATGATGGCTCAACTTGAAGACCGTTATCCGTTTCTTCAGAGAATGGTTTCGTTGAGCAATAATCTTCTGATCGGTTATTTCCGAATCAGAAAGAAGAAGGATGCAATGTTCCTCGGTTTCAATCAACAAGACGATGGAAAAGTGGTTAAACTTCTGATTTAGGATTCTCTCCTGATATTTGAATTTCTCGGCAATGATTTTCCGGATAGTTTTGGAATGTGGGGCCAACGCCTTGATAACAAAATTCGGTTCTCTCAGAACCTCTGTACCATCCCGACACTCCTGCAAGTGCAAGAAATCATGTCTTGATGATTGGACAATTCTCTCATAAAGCTCAGCGAAATAGTCTGCCCCATTTTTCAGAAAGCGAGCATCCAACTCTTTCGGTGTTATTCCAGCGTCAAGGAATCTTCGGATAATGATTCCATTTTCGATGCAGTGGTCAATCAGCTCCAGCATACCCCAATAATGGTCTGAATGGGGATGAGTCAGACAGATAAAGTCAATTTCCCGGAGATTGTTTTTCTGGATATATTCCAGCACAGGTATAAAAGTCCCATTTCTGTGACAATCGATAATGCCGATTTTATCCTGAGGGGTTCTAATCAGAAAAGAATCGCCGTGTAAGACATCGAAGATATGAAGAGAGAACTTCACTGTTTTCTATTGAGAGCTTTCCTGTACAGGGCGTCCAGTTTTTCTAATCGGTCTGGATCGATCTTTACGGTTGCGTCTCCCAGGTACTCAAGTCGAGTCAAAACGTCATTTCCACTTGCAACTCTATATGATATGAACGCAACCGCGTCGCCAGGGCGAATTTTTGACGCACCTACCTGTTTGAGTTGATCTAAGGAAATAGAACGTTTGATGGTTCTATCTCCCTTTTTGAAATGAACAATGGCCTTTCCGCTCTCTATCATCATGATTGTGCCGGTAATCGAATCCAGGAGGTGAATGCGCCGGCCGGAAGACATTGCTGGATCCAACGGACTCATTCTCTGTCCCCGAGGCTCGTGAGTAATGGCATCATATCCGGTACTCATCGCCTTTGACCAGGCACGCGTGACCCCGCGGTCAATTTCATTTAGGTTGGTATCCACAGTCTCCAATGAAACATCACCCCTGCTTGTATTGGATTGCGGTGGACTGTTATTTACCTTGTCATCAGTAGCGGTTAACTGAACGGCCCTGGCGCGCAGATCATATTTTTCCTTATCCTTTGAATTAGCCTCCAAAGAGGTTTCAGGTCTCGAGTATGTCATTGTTCTTCTCTATATGTTTAACGAACATGTCAATACTTCGGTCAATCAGGTTCTTGATTACATTGCGCCTCAAAGGAGCAATTTGCTGGCCAAGAATGTTATCGATGTCGAAATTCAGCGCAACCTCAGGGTCCCTTTCGAAGAGAAAATCAGATCTGTTTTTGATCTCATTTTTATCTACAACGCCTTCCTGGAGTCTTACAAAGGATTCATCTATCTTACCTTCGAGTATGACCGCAAAATCGCTAAGGAATTCAGGGTCAAGTATCAAGTTATTTTTGTTTAGTTGATCATCTCGATACTTTTCAATGGCTTCCTCCCGGGAAAGATTCTTAAAGGGAGCCAAAAGCCACACTCTCACTCCCAGCCTATCGCACCTTTTTATTCCCAAATTAGTAGCCAGTTCCATCAGATTTTTTAGTTCAACCTCAAAACTGGTAGGGTCATCGATGTTTTCTTTCCCAACTGCCAACCTGTTTCGTTCACAAAGTATTTTGCTCCCGAGATAATCACTGATCAAAACAACCGAGAGATTGCCTTCCTCGATTATTGGGTATTGCTCTATTATTCCTTGGAAATAGCTGTAGGCGATTTCCCTAAACTTGAACACTGCCGGGAAGCGGGCTTCGACGATGATTTTTTTGATAATAACTCCCATGTTCCTAATATAGTCTCCCCTTTAGTTAAGTCAATATCATTTTCGGCATTTTATTCCGGATCATAATCGAATTTTCCCCACTCGGCTCGCCAGAGGGGGGGCGATGGTGTTGTCGATGCGGGCGGCCCAGAGGGCTAATGCCAAGGCCATAGCGGCATCGAATTGATTATTGTCTTCCCAGCCGAGTTCGGTTAATTCGCGCTGGAGCGACCATTCGGTTCCGGCGGAATCGCCCAGTTTCACGTCCGGCAATATGATACGATGCATCACAAAAAATCGTTGGAGGTTCGCCAGCAGTTCCGCTTTGGCTTTGCCGCCGCCTGCTCCGAAATTAAATCCTTCTGCGCCGATATCTTCCAACTCCGAGAGGATGACGTCACCCAAGCCGGTGGAATCAATGATGACTCGTCCTCCATATTGGCGATAACGCTGGCGGATGGCGGCATAGACATTAGGCCAGCTTCGCTGAAATCGCTCCAGCGCCACCAATCTTATCGGTTCGGAAGTAATATCGAGGGTGATGCCGACAGTGTGCGTCCGTTTGCGTGCCAAATCCCATCCATGGACATATATCTTTCCCGGTTTGGGTGGCTCGGGACACTTTAGCGAAGGGATAATGGCTTCTTCGAGGTCGGCGAAAGGTATGATGGTCCCTTGTGTGTCCGCAAACAGACCTTTGATGTTTTGCTCGATGGAGACCTGCGGAAGTTTCCTCATCCGCTGTTCGATATAATTCCTGCTGATGGCCGGATTGTCGCGGCTGTCGCCGGTTTGGACATAGCTGTTGGGCGAATTTTTGAGCTCCAAATATTTATTGTAGAACCAATTCTTGCCGTTCGGGGTAGAACAATAATCGATTACTCCTTCGCGATCGGCAAGGCGCATGGTTAAGACAGTATCGACTACGTAGGCGGCGTTGACCTCGAAAGCGGCTTCATCGAAATTGATGAAGTCGAAATCGTTGCCCAGAAGATATTCGCCGCGGTTTTGCGAGGAGCGCGCTTGCAACGTGGCGCCATTGATGAAGACGATAATCGGGAATGGCGTCTTGCGTGTTTCCTTGATGAACGGTTCGATGCGCCGCTTGCCCGCTACCATTGACATCGCCCTATTGAAGACGATACCGGCTTGATCCTGAGTTATGGAGACATTGACGGCGTTATAGCCGGGGATATTGTCCCATTTTCTGTTGCGGATTTTGAAGAAGCATCGGTGCAAAAGCTTGATAGCTTGCACAGTCGATTTTCCCCAGCGGTTGCCGGTGCAGAGAAGGTTTTCCTTCCTGCGGGAATTCCATAGCCATTTTCGCTGGGCATAATGAGGATTGATTTCCAAAAATTCCCGGGCGAAAGTGACGGGGTCGAAGAATGATTTTTTCCAGATAGACATATTTCTATTGCGGATTTAGTATTGCGGATCTATGATTCCCCTCTTGAGAGGGGTGTCCCGATGCAAGCATCGGGACGGGGTGTGTTCCACTCTTGATAGTGAAAAGAATGTTTGTGCAAAACCGAGCCGGACACACCCCGTCTTCCCCGACTCTGTCGGGGGAATCCACCCCTCTCAAGGGCTTGTTGAAAAAGCCAGGAAACTCAAAAAACGATCTTTACCTTCTCCCGCTTCGCCGGGAGAAGGTGTCCCAACTGGTCGGGACAGATGAGGGCGTAACTCCTTAAGCTCCCTCATCCTCCGACTCCTTCTCCCAATTAATGGGAGAAGGAGAGAAAGAAAAGAATCTTCTAAAGCACTTTCTTTTTCATGGCAAGCCAGCTTTTTCAACAAGCCCTCCAGAGGGGAATTTGCGGACAGGCATCTGCCGGACCAGCCCACGCGTAAAGGCAAATTTCAAATTGACAAAATGGCGGCGGCAGATTATACTGATTTAGAGCTGACAACATCGCCGATTCCTACCCAGAGGGAGGGTAGCGCTGACATTCCTGTCTGCGAACATTCGAATGCGGGACAGGAATGTCCCACCTACTGATTTTGGAATGTGCGGCCTACCGTTGGAATGTAATATCCCGATCCTATAAGCCGGAGGCTTACAAGTCGGGATTAATCCGCCTCAGGCGGATAAAGATAGATAATCAAAACCACTTTCGAGTCCCGGATTATCCCGGAGTTTGATCCGGGACGGGGATCGATGGAGGATGCCATAAGAACGGTTGTTGTGATTTTGTCTTTGGCGCTGGAGCGCCAACCAGCGAATACAATAATGCTCTATTGTCGGGGGTAAACCCGCCGACCTGCTGTCGGCGCTGGAGCGCCAACCAGCAAAAAATCATCTATGAAACTGAAACCCCCCACCCCGCTCAGGCGGGGTGGGGCACCCGCGCACCTGCGGAACCCATCTCAAGCGGTGGGGCACCCGCGCACCTGCGGAACCCATCTCAAGCGGTGGGGCACCCGCGCACCTGCGGAACCCATCTCAAGCGGTGGGGCACCCCTGCAATGTTTATTGTCCACATGTTCAAGCTTCCATTCACACTTCCTCCTCTCCATAGGGATTGTGGCGCAGACATTCCTGTCTGCGAACATCTGAACGCCGGACACGAATGTCCGGTCAACTGCTCCCCGGTAGCGCAGTTTTCGTAGGGTGGGTCAGCGCAGTCTCCATATAAATAAATGTATTATTGGTCGCCAATGATGGAATAAGAGACCTCCGCAATAGATTCGACCCACCATTCGAATCAAATGAACTGGTGGGTAAAGGTGATACGATGCGATGAATATGGGCCACTCTTGCCTGCAAGATCATCCACAATGATTCGAAAAACCTGACCCACCCTACAATTAATCCAGGTGTCAGCCCTGGAGGGCTAACTACCAGAATTGAAGACTCACCGCCCCGCTCAGGGGAGTGTTGAAAAACCTTATTTGGTAAAGAAAAATTGCGTAACGGTCATTCCCGCGAAAGTGGAAATCCATATTAATCAAAGAGATAGATTATTGCTTCCGCGGGAATGACATGTTGAAAAGAGCAAGAAACCACTTTTTCAACAAGCCCTCAGGCGGAGTGGGGCGCCCCATAATCAAAAAATAGCTCGGATTCAGGAATGAAACGGAATTGCCGATATTAGCTTAAGGAAAACTTGATAACCTTGGAATGCTGCATACATCATTTACAGCAATTCCCAAAATTAACATTTTTTGAGGGAGGCAAAATGTTTGCACGAATGTCTAAAATCGTCTTATTTTCGCTGGTGGTGGTTTTTGCTGCGACCGCGGCCTATTCCACTCAACTCGGGACTAGCGAAACACCTTCGAGATTTATCGGGGGGCCAACTATTGAGTCTGTGGAAAACTATTTTGTCGCTCATCAGCCCGGCATTGCCTCGGGTTTCTCCATAACGATTGTCGAAAGCAGAAGTTACAATTCCGGCCACGATATGGATTTGGAATGGCAGGCTGTGGCGCAATCAATGGGTCATACTGCCACCATTGTGGACCAGACGGCCCTCGACAATACCGACTTCTTCGCCGCCACCGATATCCTGATTGTGTCTTCCGGGGTCATAGACATACCTTCGAACCGGAGAACAACCATTCAGCAATTCATCGAGCAAGGAGGCCCGGTCTATCTTCAGGGAGAGTATCTTTTAGATTTCCAGGCCAACCAGACATTTCAAGAGATCGTGAACGCGCTGGGCGGTTCATTTTCGTGGATCGGCACGACGAGCGGCGACCTAAACCCCATGATTGTTTCGGGAACCCTCTCATCAACCCCTAACACCGTTCCCACATTGGGATACTTCTGGTATGGATGCACCGGCAGTGGGGACGGCACCATCGAGAATTTTCTCACCTATGGCAGTGAGTACTACGGATTCATTTTCACACCCCCGAATTCAAACTATGGTAAGGTCATCTGCGATTCGGATCAGGATTGGATAGGGCAATCCGAAAGCCATCCGGAAAGTCGCCTACTGATGGAAAACATCATTGCCTATTTCTATCTTACCGATGTGCCGGAAGAGCAAATCGTCCCAACGGAATTCTCCCTTCAGCAGAATTATCCAAATCCGTTCAATGCCCGCACGTTGATAGACTACAGCCTGACCGAGCCGGCGCAGGTTGTTTTTTCCATTTACAACCTGCTGGGGCAGCGGATAGAGACTTTGTTTGACGGTCGTCAGCAGGCAGGGGAACATTCAGTGAACTGGGATGCGACTGGCTATTCATCGGGGATCTATTTCTACCAACTCACGTCCGAAGGAAAGACGTCCACCAAGCGGATGACGGTGGTAAAATAGTTCCCTCACCCCGACCCTCTCCCACTGAATGGGAGAGGGGGAAAAAGGTGGTCAACCCGCAGGCGCCGGACAGCCCGCCTCAGGCGGGTTGACCTACGAGGCTCACCTCCGAAGGGAATACGTTCACCAGGCGGATGACGGTGGTAAAGTAACTCCCTCAACCCCCGACCCTCTCCCACTGAATGGGAGAGGGGGAACAGCGAGGAGGGTCACGTTTCATCGTGACCAAAACAGAACGGACGCGATATAACGCGTCCCTCCAGTCCGATGATGTTGTCAAAGCAATGGGGATATGACCAACGAGGCTCTGTCGGCGCTGGAGCGCCAACCAGCAAATACAATAATGCTCTATTGTCGGGGGTAAACCCGCCGACCTGCTGTCGGCGCTGGAGCGCCAACCAGCAAAAATCATCTATGAAGCTGAAACCCCCCACCCCGCTCAGGCGGGGTGGGGCACCCGCGCACCTGCGGAACCCACCTCAAGCGGTGGGGCACCCGCGCACCTGCGGAACCCACCTCAAGCGGTGGGGCACCCCTGCGTCCCTCCCGCGGAAGCGGGAATCTTGCTCCATGATTATTTATGGATTCCCACTTTCGTGGGAATGACAATTAATCAACTATTCTCTACCAAATAGGGTTGTTCAACAACTCCTACGGGGAGGATTTTAGTTTCATCAATTCACGGCGAAGTTCGGCAAATAGGGATGCCAACCGATCTTCGGAATCAGGCGAAGATAATTTTTGCTTCAAGTCAATCGCTTTGAAACCATCGGCGAGTGTTAAGGTCAGTTCGCCGGATCTAAGTTTCGCATAGACATCATTGCGGACGGTATCCAAGAAAAGTGAGTCGGTAATCTCTTCTTTTGGCTTAGGCGCCAGCTTCATAGTTGGTTTATTCATAATGCTTTTAGGGGCAGGACTCAGCTTCACGACCTTGCGCTCAATCGGGGGAGTTGCAAGAGCAGGCAGAGACAATTCCGTTTCGATAAGTGAATGATTTTTGTCGTTCATAATAATGTCCCATTATGATAGATGAAAGATGGCAGCGATGAGTGGGTACCTACAAACGAAAGCTCATTTACGCCGGCCCTGTCCCACATTTGATTTCGGATTCGGGATTGTTGATTGCGATAACACACCCCGTCTCCCTCGACATTGTCGAGGAATCCACCCCTCTAAAGAGGGGAATTAATTAGGTTAGTCGGATATGGTGGGTCAATGAAATAAGAAGCGGTATCAATGTTGCCAACGCGCTCGGAGAATTGATAGTGATGATCCGAGAAACCTGACCCACCCTACAATTCTGGATTCCGGATCAAGTCCGGAATGACATGGATTGGAATCGTGGTGGGGTGCTGGACAGTCCCGATCTTATCGGGACAGCCCTCCAGAGGAATGTCAAGCCCCAAGTGGGCTTGACCTACTACGAGCTTCGCCTATGGGTGGAGGCGAGTTTGAGAAATTTATTGGTAGATATAATTTCGAATAGCTTATGCGCGACGGAGGCATTGGCGAAAGGAGTCCAGTGGCCATCGTTTTTGAAAAAGTAAGGTTTCCGGATGGAATCGTCATTAAATACTGGAGACAAAAGATTATAACGCACTGACGGTTTGTCGGTCACGAATTTCGTGAAAAACGAGTCTGCACATTTGGAGTCATAATCGGCGCTTTGTATTATGAGAATGATGCTTTTCTCACGGCAAAAGTCCGCGAGGCGGCCGTATGTATCCTGCAACTGGCACCATTCCTGCTCGCCGTAGAGATTGACCAGGGAGAATCGCTCTTTATCGATGCCGGGATTATTTTTGACGGTATTTTCCCACTTGCTATTGAGATCCTCGCCGCTCAGCTTATTTCTCAATTTCAACCGCAGAACGCGAAGAAATTGGACGAGGTGAGATTGGACCAGAAGTCTTTTGCCGGGGAAGTCGATAAGTTCCCCTTTACCGGTTTTTTGCCAGGCGAAGAAATCATTGTCATCGGCAATGTCATTGGAGACGAAAGTAGCGATAACGATATCTGGCTGGAGGGCTTCGTAGTTTCGTTCCAAGTACATAATTTCCTGAGTCGATCCCCAGCCGACGACTCCGCCATTTAAGACTTTGACCCGATATTCGCTTAGCCGATCGAGATTTAACTGGAGGAAATGAGCAAAGGTCTGAGAATCTTCCAAGCCCCAGCCGAACGTGAAGGAATCACCAATCAGGAGAATGCGGAGTCCTGATGTGTCGGCGGGATCAAACTGATCGCCGCGCATCCCTTGCGAATTAAGGCGGACATTTACCGGAGTCCGGAAATGACCGAATCGATATTTCCCCTCAAAATTAGTTGCGTTGGCCATTCGAAATACGGGGTCCTTGATCAGGAATTCGAGATAATCTTCCTGAGGGTAGAAAAGTCTTAGACTTGTTTCTGCGAATATAATGCAGAAGATGGTCGATGCTGACAGCAGAAAGATATTTTGAATGGGCCGCTTCATTTCATAGGATATTATCGGCAGAAATGTCGTCAACCCGCACGCGGGACATGCTCGCCTCGGGCGGGTGTGCTACAGAAATGTCGTCAACCCGCAGGCGGGACATGCTCGCCTCGGGCGGGTGTGCTACAGAAATGTCGTCAACCCGCAGGCGGGACATGCTCGCCTCGGGCGGGTGTGCTACAGAAATGTCGTCAACCCGCAGGCGGGACATGCTCGCCTCG
>Ga0210044_10006716_pt1 | contig 15025 bp, 13 predicted proteins | sample CryGey13umfilter_2_FD_183959 | JGI IMG/M metagenome (GOLD analysis project Ga0210044, IMG submission 183959) | Groundwater microbial communities from aquifer in Utah, USA - Crystal Geyser 4/9/14 3 um filter (SPAdes) (version 2) | ecosystem: Environmental > Aquatic > Deep subsurface >...
CCCTCCCCCCCGCCGCGCGCGGCCCGAGGCGGCGAGGCGTTCGGCGGTGGCGGCGGGAGCGTAGCGGTATTCGGCGGCGGGGCGGCCGCCGTGGCGGCGCGAGGCGGCGCCGGTCGGCTCCAGCAAGCCGGCGTTCTCGACCTGACGGCGGAAGTTCTGCTTGTGCAGGCCGAGGCCCAGCACCGCCTCCGCCGAGCGCTGCAGCTCCAGCAGGGTGAAGGCGGGCGGCGTGAGCTCGAACAGCACGGGGCGCCACTTGAGCTTGCCGCGCAGCCGCCCGATCCCGGTGGCGAGAATCCGGCGGTGGTCGCGCGGCAGCGGCGCGCCGAGGCGGGGCAGGTCGGGCGGCGGCGTCAGGCCCCGGTCGCGCCACGCCTCCGCCACCAGCCGCGCGGAATAGAGCAGCTCATAGCGCTCCAGCGTCAGTTCCGGCGCCCACGCGCCGCCGTCGGGGCCGCCTTCGGGACCGCCATCAAGGCCGAAGCACGCCCGCACCCGGGGCGCGCGCTGGCCGGGCGCCGCCGCCGCCCAGGCCGCCAGCGCGGGCGCGATCACCGTGTCGATCAGCGGCGCGGCGCGGCGGCGGTCCTCCCAGGGGAAATGGCGCCGCCACGGCGTCCAGCCGATCGCGGGCCCGCGCGCCTCCTGCGGCCGCGCCAGCGCCAGATAGCCGATCGAGACCACATGCGGCGCGCCGGGCGGCGCGGCGTCCCCGCCGCCCCGCGCGCGGTCGCCAAAAGTGTAGAGCTGCTCGACATGGCCCAGCGTCACGCCCGCGCTCTGCGCCACCCAGTCGCGCAGCGACAGCTCCAGCGTGCGGTGGCGGTCGGGGTCGAAGGCGACGGTGGGCAGGTCGCGCGCGCCCGCGCCGCGCGTGGTGGCGACCACCGGCTCCAGCCCCTCGCGCCCCTCGGCCAGCGCGAAGATCACCGCCGACAGCTCAAGGCGCACCGGCCTCACGCCGCCTGCTCCGCCAGCGCCGCGAATCGCGCCAGAAACGCGGCGGCGGCCTCGCGCGGCGGCAGCGGCGCCAGCCGGATCGCGTCGGCGCCGGGAAAGCGCGGCGGGGTGAAATACTTGCGCGCCTCCGCCGCGCCGAAGCCCGCCAGCTGCACCGCCTCGAACCACGCCGAGGCGCGGTCGGCGCGCTTGATACGCGCCTTGAGCGCGGGCGCAAGGCGCGGGGCCAGGCCGAAGCGGATGTGCACCGCCGCCGCCAGACGCTCCTCGAACAGGTGATAATCCAGCCCCAGCGCGGCCTTGAACGGCGAGATCATGTCGCCGATCACATATTCCGGCGCGTCGTGCAGCAGGGCCGCCAGCCGCTCCGCCGACGTGCAGGGCGCCAGCCGCCCAAAAATCTGCTCGACCAGCAGCGAATGCTCCGCCACGCTGAACGGCCAGTCGCCCGCCGTCTGCCCGTTCCAGCGCGCCACCCGCGCCAGACCGTGGGCGATGTCGGTTATCTCCACGTCCAGCGGCGAGGGGTCGAGCAGGTCGAGCCTGCGCCCCGACAGCATCCGCTGCCACGCGCGCGGCGGCCTGGTCATCCGTGGTCTCGCCGGTGCGTCGCCCGCGCGCTGGAGCCGCGTGTGGCCGAGAGCGCCCAGAGCGCGCCCAGCGCCACCAGCGCGATGCCGCCGATCTCCAGAATCCAGTTCATCCGCCAGCCGCTCACCCGGGTCGAAATGAACGCATCGACATGATGGAAGCCCACAGCGCGCACCACCACGAAGGCGACAAGCAGCATCGCGCCAAACAGGGCGGGCGCCTGACGCCGCAGCGCGCCGCGCAGCAGCAGCACACTTGCGACCGCGCCTGCAAGCGCCGCCGCAAGCAACGCTGCGATGAAACGCGCCTGCGTGGCGCGGCGCTCGGCGTACCAGCCGTCCAGCTGGGCGACGCAGCGCCCGATTGCGGTGAGCAGCGATTGCAGGTCGAGCTGCTTGTTGACGCCCATCCCCAGCAGCAGCGCGCACAGCGCCATCCAGAACAGCCGCTCCCTGCGGCGGGTCTCCGCCGGAAAAACACGGCTGCGCCCGACCACCTTCGCCGCCAGCGCCGCCGTGCCGAAATAAAGCGCCACCGTCGTCCATCCCACCACCGAGGGGTCGCCGATGCGCGGACTCCAGCGCAGCAAGGCGCAGTCCAGGATCGGACCGATCCGCTCAGGCATCGGCGCGCGCCCCGTCGCCGCAGGCGCCGGTCATGCGGTCACGGGTCATGCAATCTGCGGTCATCGCGCCGTCCCTCACGCTTGCTGCGTCCCCCTGCTGGCGTATGATGCCGCGCAGACGCCCGCCGCACAAGGAATCGCCCGCCATGATCGACGCCCCCGAAACCGTGCTCGTCGAGCAGACCCGCGTCTCCTGCGAGGGGCAGGGCGGCGCGCTCGGCCATCCGCGGGTGTGGTATGTGATCGGCGAGGCGGGCTTTGTCGAGTGCAAGTACTGCGACCGCCGCTTCGTGCTGAAGGGCGGCCCGGCGGACCACTCGTGAGCAGCAAGCCCGGCGAACTGGGGCCCGGCGAACCGGGGCCCGGCGAACTGGGGCCCGGCGACCGGCTGTTGCTGGTCGATGGCTCGGGCTTCATCTTTCGCGCCTTCCACGCCCTGCCGCCGCTGACCCGCAAGAGCGACGGCCTGCCGGTGGGCGCGGTGGCGGGCTTTTGCAACATGGTCCACAAGATGCTGGAGGACGGGCGCAACGGTGCGCGCCCGACCCATATGGCGGTGATCTTCGACCATTCCTCCAAGACCTTCCGCAACGCCATCTACCCGGAATACAAGGCCCAGCGCCCCGAGCCGCCGGAGGATCTGCGGCCGCAGTTCGCGCTGATCCGCGACGCCACCCGCGCCTTCAACCTCGCCTGCATCGAGGCGGAAGGGTGGGAGGCCGACGACATCATCGCCACCTACGCGCGCCGTGCGGCGAAGGACGGCGCGCAGGTGACCATCGTCTCGTCGGACAAGGATCTGATGCAACTGGTGGACGACCGCATCGCCATGCTCGACGCCATGAAGGGGCGCGCCATCGGGCGCGCGGAGGTGATCGAGAAGTTCGGCGTCGGCCCGGAGAAGGTGGTGGACGTGCAGGCGCTGGCCGGCGACAGCGTCGATAACGTGCCCGGCGCTCCCGGCATCGGGATCAAGACCGCCGCGCAGCTGATCGAGGCGTTCGGCGACGTCGAGACGCTGCTGGCGCGGGCGGGCGAGATCACGCAGCCCAGGCGGCGCCAGACGCTGATCGACAACGCCGAGCAGATCCGCGTCTCGAAACGTCTGGTGACGCTGGCCGACGACGTGCCCGGCCTGCCCGACTGGGAGGCGCTGGCGGTGCGCGACGCCGAACCCGCGCAGCTGATCGGCTTTCTCAAGGCGATGGAGTTCACCGGCCTCACCAACCGCGTCGCCAGCGCCATGGACGCCGACGCGGGCGCGTTCGAGGCCGCGGCGGTGGCGACGCCGGACAACCCCAACGCCCGGCCCGACGCTGCGCCCGACGCAGCACTTGTCGATACCGCCGATGACGCCGCAGGCGCCGCGCCGCGCGAACCCATCGACACCGCCGCCTATGCGGTGATCCGCGACGCCGACACGCTGCGCGCCTGGGTGGCGGAGGCGCAGGAGATCGGCGCGGTCGCGGTGGACACCGAGACCACGTCGCTCGACGAGATGGTCGCCGATCTGGTCGGCGTGTCGCTGGCGCTGGCGCCGGGGCGCGCCGCCTATATCCCGCTGGGGCATATGGAGGGCGACGGCGATCTGCTGGGGGCCGCCGCCCGCGCGCCGGGGCAGATGGGGCTGGAGGAGGCGCTGGAGATTCTGCGCCCCATGCTGGCCGACCCGGCGACGCTCAAGATCGGCCAGAACCTGAAATACGACATCAAGGTGCTGGCGCGCCATGGCGTGAGCGTCAGCCCGATCGACGACACCATGCTGCTCAGCTATGCGCAGTTCTCCGGCCTGCACGGCCACGGCATGGACGCGCTGTCCAAGCGGCTGCTCGACCATGAGCCGATCCCGATCAAGGCGCTGCTGGGGTCGGGCAAGGGGCAGATCACCTTCGACCGCGTCGCGCTCGACAAGGCGGCGCCCTACGCCGCCGAGGACGCCGACGTGACGCTGCGGCTGCACCGCGTGCTGAAACCCGGCCTCGTGCGCCATCGCGTGACCACGGTCTATGAGACGCTGGAGCGCCCGCTGGTCCCGGTGCTGGCGGCGATGGAGATGCACGGCGTCAAGGTGGACCGCGACGCGCTGAGCCGGCTGTCCAACACGTTCAGCCAGCGCATGGCGGGGCTGGAGGACGAAATCCACGCGCTTGCGGGCGAGACGTTCAACGTCGGCAGCCCGAAACAGCTTGGCGAAGTGCTGTTCGACAAGCTGGGGCTGGCGGGCGGCGAAAAAGGCAAGACCGGCGCCTGGGCCACCGGCGTCGAGGTGCTGGAGCCGCTGGCGGCGGAGGGCAACGACCTCGCGGCGCGGGTGCTGGACTGGCGGCAGCTGTCCAAGCTGAAAGGCACCTACACCGACGCGCTGCAGGGCCACATCAACGCCGAGACCGGCCGGGTGCACACCGCGTTCTCGCTGGCCGCGACCACCACCGGGCGGCTGTCCTCGACCGACCCCAACCTGCAGAACATCCCCGTGCGCACCGAGGAGGGGCGGCGCATCCGCGACGCCTTCATCGCGGAAAAGGGCAACGTGCTGGTCTCGCTGGATTATTCGCAGATCGAGCTGCGGATACTGGCCTGCATCGCCGACATCCCGGCGCTGAAACAGGCGTTCCGCGACGGGCTGGACATCCACGCCATGACCGCGAGCCAGATGTTCGGCGTGCCGATCGAGGGCATGGACCCCGCGATCCGCCGCCGCGCCAAGGCGATCAATTTCGGCGTGATCTACGGCATCTCGGCGTTCGGCCTGTCCAACAACCTGCGCATCCCGCAGGCCGAGGCCAAGGCGTTCATCGACGCCTATTTCGAGCGTTTCCCCGGCATCCGCGCCTATATGGACCGCACGAAGGAGATCGCGAAGCGGCAGGGCCATGTCGAGACGCTGTTCGGGCGGCGCATCCACACGCCGGAGATCAACGCCAAGGGCCCGCGCGCCAGCTTCGCCTACCGCGCCGCGATCAACGCGCCGATCCAGGGCACGGCGGCGGACGTGATCCGCCGCGCCATGATCCGGGTTCCGGCGGCGCTGGCGGCCGAAGGGCTGTCGGCGCGGATGCTGTTGCAGGTGCACGACGAGTTGCTGTTCGAGGCGCCCGAGGCCGAGGCGCAGGCGACGCTGGCGGCGGTGAAGCGCGTCATGGAGGGCGCCGCGCACCCGGCGGTGCATCTGGACGTGCCGCTGACGGTGGAGGGCGGCGTAGGCGCGACCTGGGGGGCGGCGCATTGAGGGGGGGAGGGGCGTTCGGCCCACAGCCGACTTCCGCCTGAACTTCAAGCGCCGCAGTGCAGTTTCACCAGACCGGTCATTCGCTGCAGGCGCAGGAGCGGACATGGGCGAGCGGCGGCAGTGCGTACAGGGCAGGTCAACTCCGCAGGGCGCCGACGTCCGGCGTGATGCGCGCGGCGCGCAACGGCGCCCTGCCGGTGGCAGGGCGCGCGCGCCGCATCGGCGGAGGCGCAAGCCGTAGCCGATTCCGGCGGCGCGGCCTGCGCGACAGAGGGCGGCGGCGTCCGCCCGGGCGGCGCCCATGGCGACGCCCGCTCGGGGGCGGACGTCGCCGCCCGGCGGCCTTTGGGGCCGCCGGGCGCGCCTGAGCGCGACCCGCATTGCTGGCCGCCGGGCGATGGCCCGGCGGCTGGCGCCGTTGCGAGAACGTGCTCCGACCGGCCGCCTCCCGCCCATTCCGCCCTTGCCTTGGCGCCGCCGCCAAAGGCCGCCCGGCGCGCGACCGCGCCTGTCGCACGGGCCCGCCTTGGGTTAGCTCGTCCACCGCCCCCGTCATGCCCCCCGTCACGCCCCCCGTCACGCCCCCGCCAGCGCGCGCACCACCTGGGCGCTGAAGCGGGCGGCGGCGACTGGCAGGGCGCGGCCGCGCAGCTGGCAGACGTGCAGCAGGCCCATGGCGATGTCGCGCGGATCGACCGGCCTGCTGCACAGCCCGTCGCCGCCGCCCCGGGGCAGGCCGATGGGGATCTGGAACGAGACCATCCGCTCCGCCAGCACATACTGGCGCAGGAACTCGAAGCTGCTGGCGGTGATCGCGGGGGTCAGCCGCAGGCTGGAGCGCGACAGCGCGGCGTCGAGCAGGTGGCGCACGCCATAGGGCGCGGAGGGGATCGCCACCGGCCAGCGCAGGCAGTCGCGCAGCCGCACCGGGCCTGACCCCGCCAGCGGATGATCCGCCGCCATCACCGCGCACACCGGCTGCGGCGCGGTCAGCAGGGTCTGCACCTCGGTCAGCCGCACCGGCTCAAACACCAGCGCCAGATCGGCAGCGTGACCGACCAGCGTCTGCTCGGCGGCGTCGCGGTCGCGCAGATCGACGCTGAACGTCACCGCCGGGTGCTCGGCGCGGTAGGCGGCGATCTCGCGCGGCAGGAAATACGGCAGCAGCGCCTGGCTGCAGGCGATGGCGACATGGCCGCGCCGCTCTCCCTTCAGGTCGGCGATCTGGCTGCGCACCCGCTCCATGTCGGCGATCTGGCTGCGGAAATGGTGGATCACCAGCTCGCCCGCCGGGTTCAGCCGCACGCCGCGCGGCAGCCGCTCGAACACCGGCGCGCCCAGCTCCGCCTCGAACGCCAGGATGCGGCGGTTGAGCGCGGTGTGGGTGATCGCCAGCTGCTCCGCCGCCTTGCGGATCGACCCGGCCCGCGCCACGGCGTCGATGGCGCGCATCAGGGTGTGGTGGCGCATGGGCGGGCCTTTCCTGTGGTGCGTCTGGCGCACCGGTCCGATGCAAAAATAACGGCTGACATTTCCACCCGCGCGCTTCTACCGTCAAGGTTGACGCGTATGCGCGCAACCGGAGACCCGCCATGATCCGCCACCCCTCGCTTTCCCGCCGCCGTTTTCTGGGCGCCGCCGCAGGCGCGACCGCGCTGGCCGCCGGCGGCCTGCCCGCGCGCGCGTCCGGCCTGACCGTCGGCTTCATCTATGTCGGGCCCAAGGACGACTTCGGCTACAACCAGGCGCACGCCGAGGGCGCGGCGGCGGTCAAGGCGATGGCGGGCGTCACCGTGATCGAGGAGGAGAACGTCGCCGAGACGGTCGATGTGCAGAAGACCATGGAGAGCATGATCGCCTTCGACGGCGCGTCGCTGATCTTTCCCACCAGCTTCGGCTATTTCGACCCGCATATCCTCGCCGTCGCGCCAAAACATCCCGAGGTGCGGTTCCAGCACGCGGGCGGCCTGTGGACCGAAGGCGTCCACCCCGCCAACGTCGGCTCGTATTTCGGCTATATCGGCATGGGCCAGTATCTGAACGGCGTCGTCGCCGGCCACATGAGCCGCACGAAGAAGATCGGCTTCGTCGCCGCCAAGCCGATTCCGCAGGTGCTGATGAACGTCAACAGCTTCCTGCTCGGCGCGCGCTCGGTCGATCCCGCGATCACCTGTCAGGTGATCTTCACCGGCGAATGGTCGATGGCGGTCAAGGAGGCGGAGGCGACCAACGCGCTGGTCGATCAGGGCGCCGACGTGATCACCGCGCATGTGGACGGGCCGAAGGTGGTGATGGAGACGGCCGCCAAGCGCGGCGCGTATATCTGCGGCTATCACGCCAACCAGAGCGCGCTGGCGCCCGACATGTATCTGACCGGCGCGGAATGGAACTGGGCGCAGGTCTATACCGCGATGGCGCAGACGGCGCTGGACGGCGGGACCATCCCCAACTTCGTGCGCGGCGGGCTGGCCGACGGCTTCATCAAGATGAGCGCGCTGGGCCCTGCCGTCACCGACGCCGCCCGCGCGCAGTTCGAGGCGGTGAAGGCGGAGATCCTCAAGGGCGGTTTCGCGGCGCTGCGCGGGCCGCTGAACGACAACCGGGGCAATCAGATCGTCGCGGCGGGCGCGGCGCTGGTCGAGACCGATCTGGCGCTGGAGAGCATGGATTATCTGGTCGAAGGCGTCGTCGGCGCGACCTCATGACCCAGACGCTGCCCGACGCGCCGCTGTTCGCGCAGGCCTTGGGCCCCGCCGCGCTGGCGGGGCTGGCGCGCCGCGCCGAGGCGGTGGCGATCCCGCTCGGCGCGCTGCTGGCCGGTCTGGCGGCGTTCAGCCTGTTCCTTGCGGCGCTGGGGCATTCGCCGGCGGCATTCTATGCGCTGGTCTGGCGCGCGGGGTTCGGCACGGGCTTCAGCTGGGAGAACACGCTGTCGCGCGCGGCGCCGCTGCTGCTGGCGGCGCTGTGCGTGGCGCTGCCCGCGCGGCTGGGGCTGGTGGTGATCGGCGGCGAGGGCGCGATCGCGCTGGGCGGGCTGGCGGCGGCGGTGGCGGCGGGGATTGGCGGGCCGCTGGCGCCCGCGCTGATGGCGCTGGCGGCGATGGCGGCGGGGGCCTTGTGGATCGGCGCGGTCGGCTGGCTGCGCCACGCGCGCGGCGTCAACGAGACGATCTCGAGCCTGCTGATGGCCTATGTCGCCATCGCGCTGTTCAACCATCTGGTCGAGGGGCCGCTGCGCGACCCGGCCAGCCTCAACAAGCCCTCCACCGCGCCGCTGCCCGACGCCCTGCGCATGGGCGAGATCCCCGGCGTCGGCGTGCACTGGGGGCTGGCGGTGGGCGTCGCCGCCTGCGCGCTGTCGTGGTTGCTGATCGAGCGCACCCGCTGGGGCTTCGCGGCGCGCATCGCGGGCGGCAACGTGCGCGCGGCGCAGTTGCAGGGGCTGCCGGTGGGCGCGCTGGTGGTGGGCTTCGCCGCGCTGGGCGGCGCCTTCGCCGGGCTGGTGGGCCTGTTCGAAGTGGCGGCGGTGCACGGCGCCGCCAACGCCTCGCTGATGGCGGGCTATGGCTATTCCGGCATCCTGATCGCGTTTCTGGCGCGGCATAACCCGCTGGCGATCATCCCGGCGGCGGTGCTGGTCGGCGGGCTGGAGGCGTCGGGCGGGCTGGTGCAGCGGCGCATGGACCTGCCGGACGCGACGGTGCTGGTGCTGGAGGGCTTCGTGTTCGTCGCGATCCTGCTCAGCGAGACGCTGTATGGGCGCTGCCGCGTGTTCGCGCCCGAGCGATGGGGGCGGGCGTGAGCGACGGCGTGACCGATCTGGGCCTGTGGGGCGTGCCGCTGGCGATGCTGGCGGGCGCGATCAGGGTCTCGACGCCGTTCCTGTTCGTAAGCTTGGGCGAATGCCTCACCGAACGGTCGGGGCGGATCAATCTGGGGCTGGAGGGCACGCTGGTTTTCGGCGCCATGGCGGGCTACGCCATCGCTTACGAGACCGGTTCGCCGTGGCTGGGGGTGCTGGCGGCGGCGCTGTCGGGCGCGGTTTTCGGGCTGGCGCACGGGGTGATGTGCGCGCTGCCGCGCGTCAACGACATCGCCATCGGCATCGCGCTGATGCTGCTGGGCACCGGCCTCGCGTTCTTTTTCGGCAAGCCTTACGTCCAGCCGGTCGCGCCCGACCTGCCGTCGATCCCGTTCGGCTGGTGGTCCGACATCGCGCAGGTGCGCGCGGCGCTGGATGTGAACGCGCTGTTCCTGATCGGGCTGGCGCTGGCGCTGGGCATGGCGTGGATGTTCCGCGCCACCCGCGCGGGCCTGATCGTGCGTGTGGTGGGCGACGGGGCGGAGGCGGCGCGCGCGCTGGGCGTCGATCCGCTGCGGGTGCGCGCGCTGTCCACGGCGGCGGGCGGCGCGCTGGCGGGGGTGGGGGGCGCCTATCTGTCGCTCTACTACCCCGGCAGCTGGAACGAGGGGATCAGTTCGGGGCAGGGGCTGATGGCGGTGGCGCTGGTGATCTTCGCGCGCTGGCGGCCGGTCAACTGCTTCTGGGCGGCGCTGCTGTTCGGCGGCGCGGGCGCGCTGGGCCCGGCGTTGCAGTCGGTCGGCGTGACCGGCGGCTATCACCTGTTCAACGCCGCGCCTTACGTCCTGACGCTGGGTCTGCTGATCGCGGCGTCCTCGCCCAGCCGCGCGCTGGCGGGCGCCCCTGCGGCGCTGGGTTTCAATCGATAGGAGAGACGGATGAGCGGCCTTGGCGGTCTCAACAAATCGGCGAACGGCGTGGTGATCGGGCTGGCGCAGACCCAGCTTCCGGTGGTCGCCACGCCCGATGATCTGGCGGCGCAGACGGCGCGCATCGTGGCGATGGTCGGCAAGGCGCGGCGCAACATGGCGACCATGGACCTGATCGTGTTCCCCGAATACGCGCTGCACGGGCTGTCGATGGACATCGACCCCGCGATCCTGTGCCGCCGCGACGGGCCGGAGACGGCGGCCTTCGCGCAGGCCTGCCGCGACAACCGCATCTGGGGCTGCTTCTCGATCATGGAGCACAACCCCGGCGGGATGCCTTGGAACGTCGGCCTGATCTACGACGACCGGGGCGCGGAGCGGCTCTATTACCGCAAGATGCACCCTTGGGTTCCGGTCGAGCCGTGGGAGCCGGGCGACAGGGGCATCCCGGTCATCGACGGCCCCAACGGCTGCAAGCTGGCGCTGATCATCTGCCACGACGGGATGTTTCCCGAGATGGCGCGGGAATGCGCCTACAAGGGCGCCGAGATCATGCTGCGCACGGCGGGCTACACCGCGCCGATCCGCGAAAGCTGGCGCTTCACCAATCAGGCCAACGCTTTCTGCAACCTGATGGTGACGGCGAACGTGTGCATGTGCGGCTCGGACGGCGCGTTCGACAGCATGGGCGAGGGGATGATCGTCAACTTCGACGGGACCATCATCGCCCATTCCGCCAACGGGCGCCCCGACGAGATCGTGACCGCCGAAGTGCGCCCCGATCTGGTGCGCGAGGCGCGGGCCTGCTGGGGCGTGGAGAACAACATCTACCAGTTCGGCCATCGCGGCTATGTCGCGGTGAAGGGCGGCGCGCAGGACTGCCCCTACAGCTACATGACCGACCTCGCCGCCGGGCGCTATCGCCTGCCGTGGGAGGACGCGGTGCGCGTGACCGACGGCTCCGGCTGCGGCTTTGCCGCGCCGACGCGCCGCTTTGGCGCGCGCGCGCTGGAGGCGGCGGAATGAACGCGCTGTCGGCGATCACGCCCGGCGCCGTCGCCGCCGATCCCTACCGCTGGCCATGGAACGGCGACCTGCGCCCAGCCAACACCGCGCTGATCGTGATCGACATGCAGACCGATTTCTGCGGCGACGGCGGCTATGTGGACAAGATGGGCTATGATCTGTCGCTGACCCGCGCGCCGATCGCGCCGATCTCCCGCGTGCTGGCGGCGATGCGCGGCTGGGGCGGGCATGTGTTTCACACGCGGGAGGGCCACCGCCCCGACCTCGCCGACCTGCCCGCCAACAAGCGCTGGCGCTCGCGCCAGATCGGCGCCGGGATCGGCGACCCCGGCCCCTGCGGGCGCATCCTGGTGCGCGGCGAGCCGGGGTGGGAGATCATCCCCGAACTGGCGCCGCTGCCGGGCGAGCCGGTGATCGACAAGCCCGGCAAGGGCAGTTTCTGCGCCACCGACCTTGAGCTGATGCTGCGCACGCGCGGCGTCGACAACCTGATCCTGACCGGCATCACCACCGATGTCTGCGTCCACACCACGATGCGCGAGGCCAACGACCGCGGCTTTGAGTGTCTTTTGCTGGAGGATTGTTGCGGCGCCACCGACCGGGGCAACCACGACGCCGCCGTGAAAATGGTCAAGATGCAGGGCGGCGTGTTCGGCGCGGTGGCCGACAGCGCGGCGCTGGTCGCGGCGCTGCCATGACCGGCGCCGCCCGCACCGGACAGGGCGCACCCGGGCTGGAGACGGTCGGCATGACCATGCGCTTCGGCGGCTTCACCGCGCTGCAGGACGTGTCGATCAGGGTGGCGCCGGGCGCGGTCCATGCGCTGCTGGGCGAGAACGGCGCGGGCAAGTCCACGCTGGTCAAGTGCGTGATGGGCGTGCAGAAGCCCACCGACGGCCAGATCATGGTCGCGGGCCGCGAGGTGGACGTGCCCAGCCCGCGCGCCGCGCACGCGCTTGGCCTTGGCATGGTCTATCAGCATTTCACGCTGGTCCCGTCGCTGACCGCCGCCGAGAACCTGGTGATCAGCCGCGACGACGCGCCGCGCGTGATCGACTGGGCGCGCGAGCGCGCGGCGCTGGCGGCGTTCATGGACACGATGCCGTTCCGCGTGGCGCTCGACGTTCCGGTGGGGCGGCTGGCGGCGGGGGAGCGGCAGCGGCTGGAGATCCTCAAGCAGCTCTATCTCGGCCGCCGCTTTCTGATCCTCGACGAGCCGACGAGCGTGCTGACCCCGGACGAGGCCGACGAGGCGCTGGGCTTCATCCGGGGGCTGGCGCAGGCGGGCGCGATCACCGTGCTGATGATCACCCACAAGTTCCGCGAGGTGGACGCCTTTTGCGACGCGGTCAGCGTGCTGCGCCGGGGTCGTCATGTGGGCGGCGGCAAGGCGGCGGACCTCAGCCACGCGCAGATGGCGGAAATGATGATCGGCGCCCCGCCGCCCGACGCGCCGCATCGCGCGCCGCGCGCAGCCGGCGCGCCCGCGCTTCAGGTGCGCGGGCTGAAGGCGCTGGACCGCTCGGGGCTGAAGCCCATCGACATCGACGAGATCGAGATTTGCAGCGGCGAGATCGTGGGCGTGGCCGGCGTGTCGGGCAACGGCCAGATGGAGCTGGTCGAGACGCTGGCGGGCCAACGCCCGGCGCTGGCGGGCGAAATCCGCGTGATGGGCGCGCCGTTCTCCGCCACCCGCGCGCAGGCGCAGAGCCACGGCGTGCGCTGGCTGCCCGAGGAGCCGTTGCGCAACGCCTGCGCGCCCGCGATGAGCGTGGCCGAGAACGTCGCCTTCCGCAGTTTTGACGCGGGCGGGCGGTTCTGGGTCTCCGGGGCGGCGCTGCGCGCGATGGCGGCGCCGCTGGTGAAGGCGTTCAACGTGAAATACGCCTCGATCGACGCCCCGATCGCCACCCTGTCGGGCGGCAACGTGCAGCGCGCGGCGCTGGCGCGCGAACTCAGCGGCGACGTGCGGTTGCTGATCTGCGCCAACCCGTGCTTTGGCCTCGATTTCGGCGCGGCGGGCGAGATCCGCGCGCGGCTGATGGCGGCGCGCGACGCGGGCGCCGCCGTGCTGCTGATCTCGGAGGATCTCGACGAGATCATGGACCTGTCCGACCGCGTGCTGGTGATGTCGGAGGGGCGCATCGCCTATCGCGCCGCGGCGCTGGAGGCCGACCGCGCCGAAATCGGCCGCTGCATGGCGGGGCGGCATTGATGCGCGCCGAACCGTTCGACTTGTCCCTGAACCGCGCCGCGCTGGGGCTGATCGTGATCGACATGCAGCGCGACTTCATCGAGCCGGGCGGCTTTGGCGCCGCGCTGGGCAACGACGTGACGCGGCTGCAAGCGGTCGTGCCCACGGTGGCGCGGCTGATCGCGGGGTTTCGCGCGGCGGGCCTGCCGGTGATCCACACCCGCGAATGCCACCGCCCCGATCTGTCGGACTGTCCCGAGTCCAAGCGCCTGCGCGGCGCGCCAAGCTTGCGCATCGGCGATCCCGGCCCGATGGGGCGCATCCTGATCGCGGGCGAGCCGGGGGCGGAGATCGTTCCCGCGTGCGCGCCCATCCCCGGCGAGACGGTGATCGACAAGCCAGGCAAGGGCGCCTTCTACGCCACCGATCTGTCGGGCGTGCTGGCGCGGCTGGGCCTGCGGCAACTGGCGTTCGCGGGGGTGACGACGGAGGTTTGCGTGCAGACAACCATGCGCGAGGCCAACGACCGGGGTTTTGAGTGCCTGCTGGCGACCGACGCCACCGAGAGCTATTTTCCCGAATTCAAGGCGGCGGCTCTCGCCATGATCGCCGCGCAGGGCGCCATCGTCGGCTGGACCGCGCCCACCGACGCCATTCTGCGCGCGCTCGATGGCTGAGCCGTTCAGCGTGCCGGGCCTGCTGGCGGGCGGCTGGCGCGACGCCGCGTTCGGGCCGTTCCGCGACGGCGTGGAGATCTGCGTGCTGGTCGAGGGCGCGCCCAGCCTCGCCTTGCTGCGCTATGCGCCCGGCGCCCGCGTGCCGCTCCACCGCCACCCCGGTCTTGAGACGGTGCTGGTGCTGGAAGGGTCGCAATGCGACGAGCGCGGCCGCCACGGCGCCGGGGCGCTGATCGTCAACACGGTCGGCTCGCGCCATTCGGTCTGGTCCGAGGAGGGCTGCGTGGTGCTGATCCAGTGGACGCAGCCGGTGGAGCTGATCGGCGCGTGAGGCCCGGGCCGCGGCGGCTCAGCCCAGCTCGAAGGTCGCCACCCCGAACACGCGGGCGAGATCCTCGCGCGGGGCCGGCCCGCGCCACATCCGCGCGGTCTCGAACGACGGCGCAAGGCCCAGCGCCTGCGCCAGCGCGGCGGCGGGCGCGTTCGGCTCGGGCGCGTCGAGCGCCACCGGGCCGGGCGGCGCCCCTTCCAGCAGCGCGCGCAACAGGGCGGCGGCCACGGCGGGCGCCCCGGCGCAGAGCGGCCCGACCTTGGATCCCTCGGCGCAGGCGCGGATCACGCCGTAGCCAAGGATCGCGCCGTCCCCGCCCAGCGCGACCACGCCGCGGCGCGTGGGCGTCGGCGCCAGCCACGCCGCAAGGAAGCGGGGCCGCGCATAGCCGGTGATCGCGGCGTCATGGGCGATCAGCGGCGCGACGTGCTCCGGCGCCGCCGAGACGATGCGCACATCCGGCGCCGCATCCGCCAGCGCGGCGGGATCGGGCAGCCCCGCCCAGCGGATGTTGCGGTGCGCCAGCGCAAAGCCCGAGCGGCGATAGTTCGCCTGCTGCGCCACCACGCCGTCCAGCCCGACGCGCGCGCCCTCAAGCCGCACCATCCCCGCCCGCCACAGCGCCAGCCCCAGCCCCTTGCCGCGCCAGCCCGGCCTGCAG
>Ga0210044_10006717_pt1 | contig 15023 bp, 14 predicted proteins | sample CryGey13umfilter_2_FD_183959 | JGI IMG/M metagenome (GOLD analysis project Ga0210044, IMG submission 183959) | Groundwater microbial communities from aquifer in Utah, USA - Crystal Geyser 4/9/14 3 um filter (SPAdes) (version 2) | ecosystem: Environmental > Aquatic > Deep subsurface >...
ATCCCAAGACCCTACCCTACCAAGACTGGCAGATTTCCCGCCTCAAAAAACAATCAGAAAAATATACCACCCGCCGGGTGGTACAAATTATTAATGAATTATCAAAAATCGATATTGACGCAAAAACTTCTAAGGTTGATTTGCTGTCGGCCCTTGATTTCTTCCTGATTACAAGGCTAAAATAATTATGTGGAGCCGATAACCGAACTTACCAGGGAGGATATAAAAAATGTCAAGCTTGTGTGCTTCGATGTTGATGGTGTAACAATTAAAAAGGGCACTGATATCAAAGAAGTCGAAGAACCCGAATCAACAACACTTACGATCAAAACCTCAAATTTTTCACCAGCAATGTTAAGAAAAATGTTATTACTTAAAAATTATTTTTTTGTTGCTATAGCAAGCGGAAGAAGCTTGCTTTATTTATCTAAAATTTATTACGACCTCCTATGGGATAAAGCTGCTCTTATAGGTGAGAACGGGATCTTCACGCTAATTAATGGGGAAGTTCTCCAACTGGAGAACTTTGATAAAAAGACTCTTGCGATTATGAGAAATATATTTGTAGATATTAAGAATCTTGGAAGAAAAAATAAAGATTTTAGAGCATTTGAACCAAAACAATTTTTAATTACTGTACATGCGTGGAAAGAAATTCCTGAAGTTTACGAAATTGTTAAAAAATATGATCTGAAAGACGAATTTTCCTGCCTATGGAACGGCGAAGCCTTCGACATCGCACTTAAAAGATTAAACAAAGGCGTCGGCCTAAAGAAATTGGCTGAATATTTAGGGTGGACATTAGAAAATACAATGTCTATCGGCAATGATCCCAACGATAGAGAATTAGTAGAAATGGCAGGAATTGGAGTAACTACCGATCCAGACGACCTTAATACTGGGTCGTTTTATACAACAAAAGTTTTAGATTTAGGTGGCGAAGAGTTGGTGGATAAACTTTTAGAATTGATGTGAGAACAATTGATAGCCGGGAAGAAATTGCAAAAATCGATAAAGAAAATGTTTTGGGATCGGTTGAGGCTTTGCCGCAACAATGTCTGCATGCCTGGGAAGAGGCTAATAAAATAAATGTTCCTAAAGATTATGGGGATGTTAAGTATGTTGTTATGTGCGGGATGGGTGGCTCCGGATTGGGTGCCCGGGTAATTGAATCAACTTTTCGCGATGAGTTAAAAATCCCTCTTGTCAGGATTAACGACTACCATTTACCGGCCTGGGTTAATTCCCGAAGTTTAGTGATTTGTTCCAGTTATTCCGGAGAAACCGAAGAAACAATTCAAAACGCCAAAGAAGCAATAGATAAAAAAGCTAAATGGATGGCTATCGGAACAGGTAACACCCTAATTAAACTGGCGCAAGAGCTCCAAGTCCCTTATTACCAGATTATTTCTAAATTCAACCCGTCAAATCAACCCCGAATGGCAATCGGCTATTCGATAGTTGGCCAACTTACCTTGGCCGCCAAAATCGGGATAATTTCTCTATCTTCAGGAAATATCAAAGAAGCAGTAACAGCCATGAACGGTATTCAAAAGAAAAACAGCGTAGAAGTTGTCAGTCATAACGAAGCCAAAAAACTGGCTGTTAGAATGAAAGACAAAATTATCAGTTTTATTTCCGCCGGACATTTAGTCGGAGCAACTCATGTTTTTAATAATCAAATAAATGAGAATTCAAAAGTTTTTTGCGCGGATTTTGTCATACCGGAGATAAACCACCACTTAATGGAAGGATTAACCCACCCGGAAATTAACAAAACCGGTCTTTTTAGCGTGTTTGTTGATTCAGACCTTTACCCGGCAAGAATCAGGCAAAGGATTAGTCTTACCAAAGATGTTGTTGAAAAACACGATGTTGAAACATTTGTGTTTAAACCCAAATCTAAAACTAAATTAACCCAGGTTTTTGAGCTGATTCAATTCGGAGCTTTCGTTAATTTCTATTTATCAATCCTTTACAAACAAAACCCGGGGCCTCTTCCCTGGGTTGACTATTTTAAAAATAAGCTTGGCCAACCCCTAGGAAAATAGATGTTAATAATACACCCCAGGGGTGTATGTATATTATTCCGCAACCAGGTGTTTGATCTCCTCAAACCTTTTTTGATAGTCTGCATTATCGTAAACAAAATCTTTATAACTCTGTTTATCCCTGAATTTGGACATAACAATTTCTTTTTTACAAATCTCAAATGGTAAATTTGAAATATACTCTGGAAAAGAGGCCCATTCATAATTATTCAAGTCAGTAATATTCCTTACAATACCTGAGGAATAAGGGTTAAGATGTATGTACCTGGAAACGTGTAGAAGTTGTTCTTCGGAATCAATTTTAATGGCTTTGAACGGGCCTTGAAACAAATGTCCCTCTCTGGAATATTTAGTATTGAAGTATTTTGTATAACTATTTTGAAGATTCGATAAAAATATCGTAATTCCTTTATCAATGTTTTGCTTTGTCAATAAGTGAAAGTGATTGGGCATTAAAGAATAAGAAATAATATCTAAATATTTTTGAGACTTGTTTATTCGGTTCCAGATTTCTTTTCTTTGGTCAAGACTCAAAAGCATGAATTTTGAAAACCTTATTGGGTATTCAACTGAATTATAAAATTTTAAAAGATTTATAAATCGGATGTTATCGGTTTTGTCGTTGAATATTGATACGTGATTAACGCCTCGATTAAAAATATGGTAGAAGTAATCAGTGACAAAAGGATATTTTCGTGAAGCCATACTTATATATCAATCATACACCCCGGGGGTGTACAAGTATTAGTTTGTAGTATATTGAAGTTGGCTTCTGTGTTATTATTAAAGCATGAGTTCTGCCCACGAATTAATATTACCTCTATCAAAAATCCGCAAAGACGATACTTCTTTAGTCGGCGGCAAGGGAGCAAATTTAGGGGAGATGATCTCAGCCGGATTCCCCGTTCCAAACGGATTTTGTTTAACCATAAATGCTTACGAACTATTTTTGACAGAAAATAAACTCTCTGAAAAGATTTACGGAATTTTAAAAAAGCTCAACGTAAACGATCCGGAAGCTCTAAGCCGTGAAGCCAGCCTAGTTCAAAACTATATTAAAAAAGGCAAAATTCCGACAGAAATTGTCAAAGAGGCGGTTAGGTTTTATAAAAAACTTTCCGGTCATTTTAAAAACGCGCTGGTGGCGGTCAGAACTTCGGCCACCGCCGAAGATATGCCCAAAACTTCTTTTGCCGGTATGGGCACGACCATTTTAAATGTTAAGGGTGAGGCCAATTTACTTTCGGCGATTCGTGAATGCTGGGCTTCGCTTTTTACCGCCCGTTCTATTTTTTACAGGGTGGATAATAAAATCCCTCACGAAAAGGTTAAAATTTCGGTGGCAGTTCAAAAAATGATTCAGTCAGAAGTTTCGGGAGTGGCCTTCTCCGTTGATCCGGTCACCAACGAAAAGGATAAAATTGTGATTGAGGCAGTCTGGGGCTTAGGGGAGCTGATTGTTCAGGGCTCGGTTGTTCCTGACAGATACGTTGTCCAAAAAGATACTTTTAAAATTCTCTTCAAAGAAATCTCCGAGCAGCAGATAATGCTTACTAAGGTAGGGACAGAAACTAAAGAAGTAAAAATTCCTCAGAAGCTTCGGGATAAACAGAAAATTTCCGACACGGAGATAATCACTTTAGCCAAATACGCGCAAAAGCTGCAAGAGCATTACTTCTTTCCCCAAGACGCCGAATGGGCAAAGGAAAAAAACAAACTCTATATCGTCCAAACCCGACCGGTGACGACACTAGGCTCTAAGCTCAAGACTCAAGGCTCAAAACCAACCGGCCTGACCCCTATTTTAACCGGCGCGCCGGCCTCACCAGGCATTGCTACCGGTCCGGTAAAGATTATTTCCCATACCCGGCAACTGAAAAAAATACAAAAAGGTGATATTTTAGTGGCTAAAATGACCTCTCCAGACTATGTGCCCGCCATGAAAAAGACCGCGGCTGTGGTCACTGATGAAGGGGGTTTAACTTCGCACGCAGCGATCGTTTCCAGAGAGTTGGGTGTTCCCTGCATCGTCGGCACCAAAACCGCGACCAGTCAACTTAAGGACGGCGTAGAGATTACGGTTGACGGCGAAATCGGCGAAATTTATCTGGGGAAAAAAACTATTAAAAAGGAAGAGTTTCTCCCTACCCAAAAACTTATTCATGCCAAAACCGCCACTAAACTTTACGTTAATTTGGGCGAGCCGGAAAAAGCAAAGACTGTCTCTAAACTGCTGGTGGACGGGGTGGGACTGTTGCGGGCAGAATTTATAATTGCCGGGATCGGTATTCATCCCAAGGAAGCAATCAAGCTAAAAAAACAGGAACAATTTGTGGAGAAATTAACATCGGGTTTAGATATTTTTGCTAAAGCCTTTTACCCCCGACCGGTTATCTACCGGACAACAGATTTTAAAACCAATGAATATCGAGCCCTTGCCGGGGGCAAATATTGGGAGCCGATAGAACCTAACCCTTTAATGGGTTTCAGGGGGGCTTTAAGGTATATTGCCAACCCTGAGGTTTTTAATCTTGAGCTTGAGGCAATTAAGAAGACCCGCAAAAGGTATGAGAACTTACACTTAATGATCCCGTATGTCCGCTCACCGGAGGAATTGAAAAAAGTCCGTAAACTGGTTGCTTCAGCGGGCCTTTTTGAAAATTCCGGTTTTAAATTCTGGATGATGGTGGAGTTACCTGTCAACGTAATTCTTATAGACGATTTTATCAAAATTGGCCTTGACGGAGTTTCCATCGGCTCGAATGATTTAACGATGTTAACCGAAGGCGCAGATCGGGATAATCCCGAAGTGGCTCAATCTTTCAACGAAAGATCTCCCGCAATTTTATGGGCGATTAAAAGAGTCGTTAAAAAATGCCACGCTTCCGGGGTGACGGTTTCTATTTGCGGCCAAGCGCCCAGCGAATACCCGGATTTTGTCCAAGAACTTGTTAAAATAGGAATCAGCAGTATTTCGGTTAACCCCGACGCGGTTTACCGGATTAAAGAGGCAATTGTGGAGGCGGAAAAGAAGATATGAGTAAGATTAAACAAATTTGGGCACGGGAAATTTTAGACTCGCGGGGAATCCCAACGGTAGAAGCCGCCTGCAGGCTTGATTCCGGACAGGTTACGGTTTCTTCGGTTCCCGCTGGTACTTCCACCGGCAGTTACGAAGCGGTTGAACTGCGAGACGCTGACCCCACCCGTTACCAGGGCTTAGGGGTTATAAAAGCAGTGGAAAATATCAACAAAATCTTAGGTCCTGCCTTGACAAATCTGGATCCGACTAAACAGGATGAGATTGATGCAAAATTGATTAAATTAGATGGAACTGAAAATCGATCAAAATTGGGGGCCAACGCCATTCTGGCCGTTTCCGAAGTTGTCGCTAAGGTGGCAGCCGCCAGCCAAAATTTAGTCCTTTACAACTGGATTAATCAGCTTTCCCAAAAAACAGGGGGGGGCCGAATCACAAAAATTCCCACTCCGCTTTTTAATATGATTAATGGCGGCAAACACGGAGCGGGTAACCTTGATTTTCAGGAATTTTTCATCATTCCCGCGGCACATAAAACCTTTAGGGATGGACTTCGGGCCGGAGTTGAGATTTACCATGCCATCGGGGCGAATCTGGAAAGGCGGGGGGCAATTCATTCGGTCGGGGATGAGGGCGGGTTTGCCCCCAACCTTTTTACCAACGTAGACGCCTTGGAAGTTTTTGTTTCCTCGGTAAAAGAAACCACCTATTCTATGGGAGTGGATGTTTTCTTGGGTTTGGACGTGGCGGCCAGTTCCTTTTTCAAAAACAATCAATATCAAATCCGGGATAAATCCGCGCCTTTAAGTGACGATGGGCTGGCCGAATACTACAAATCAATCAATGACCTGTACCATTTAGCCGTAATTGAAGATCCCTTTGCCGAAGATGCCTGGGAAAGTTGGAAAAAGTTTACGGCCCAATTTGAAAATCAAATTTTAATTGTCGGAGACGACCTGTTGGCTACTAATCCCAAAAGGGTCCAAAAAGCGATCAGCGAGAAAGCTTGCAATGGCCTTCTGGTTAAGCCAAACCAGATAGGAACAATTACGGAAACCCTGGCCGTAATCAAATTAGCCCGCGCTGCAGGGTGGAAAATTATCGTCTCGCACCGTTCCGGCGAAACCAATGACTCATTTATCGCCGACTTTGCCGTTGGGGTCACGGCAGATTATCTTAAATTCGGAGCCCCCGCCAGAGGTGAGCGCGTGGCTAAATACAATCGGCTTACATCAATCGAAAATGAATTATTCCCAAGCTAAATTTGTTTGTTTGGTAATCTTGGACGGCTGGGGTTTAGCCGCACCCGGGCCGGGCAACGCCGTCAGCCGGGCCAGCATACCTAACTTTAACAAATTCTGGGCATCCTATCCTCACACTCAGCTCCTGGCCGCCGGAGAAGCGGTGGGCCTGCCGCGGGGGGAAGCCGGCAATAGTGAAACCGGGCATTTAAATATCGGCGCGGGTCGGATTGTCTACCAGGACTTACAAAAGATTAATACCGCCATTGCCGACGGCTCATTCTTTCAGAACACGGTCTTTTTGAAAGCTGTGGCGCATGTTAAAAAAAATAACTCCAATCTGCATTTATTGGGTTTAATCGGGGCTTCAGGCATCCACTCCAACCTCGATCATCTTTATGCCCTGATTCAACTCTGCGCCAGAGAAAACTTAACTAATCATGTTTTTTTACATTTATTCACCGATGGTCGGGATTCTCCACCGACATCTTCCATTCAGTACCTCAAAAAAATCCGTGAGGTTTTAGACAGAGAAAAAGTGGGCCAGATCGCGTCGATAATGGGCCGGTACTGGGCCATGGACAGGGACCGGCGTTGGGACCGGACCGAAATAGCCTACCATGCTTTGACAGAAGGAATTGGCTTATTAGTTAAAACTCCGGAAGAAGCAGTTGAAAAATCATATAAAAAAGGGAAAACCGACGAATTTGTCGAACCGGCGTTGGTAAGCGATAATGCCGGTAAACCCATAGGTCTAATCAAAGATAACGACGCGGTAGTTTTTTTCAATTTTCGGATCGACCGTCCCAGACAGCTGACCGCCGCTTTTGTTGCCCAAGATTTTCGTGACGAATCTTTGTTTCTGGACTTTGACCCTTATTTGGAGAAATACGAGAAAACTCATCTTTTAGCCAAAATTTCTCATTACCAAAAAGTTTTTGACCGTAAGATTTTTTTGCAAAATTTATATTTTGTAACCATGACCGAGTACAGCAAGAGCCTACTTTCGACCGGAATTAAAACTGCCTTTTTACCTGAAGCAGTGGAAATGCCCCTGGGCCGGGTTATCTCTGAAGCCAACCTAAAACAATTAAGGATCGCCGAAAGTGAAAAAGAAAGATTTGTCACCTATTACTTCAATGGTTTAAGAGAAAATGCTTTTCCGGCCGAAGAGCGCTTGATTATACCTTCCCCGAATGTCCCAACTTATGATTTAAAACCGGAAATGTCGGCTTATGAAATTACCCAAACTTTAACAGATAAATTATCCGGCGCTTTCGACTATGCGTTTACTCTGCTGAATTTTGCCAATCCCGATATGGTTGCCCATACCGGCAGTATCGGCCCGGCCGTGAAAGCCTGCGAAACTTTGGATGAATGTTTGGGTAAAATCTCCAACTCGGTTATGGCTGACGGCGGCACTCTAATAATTTCCGCCGATCACGGCAACGTTGAGGAAATGATTAATAATCAAACCGGCCAAATCGACACCGAACACAACGGCAACCCCGTCCCTTTTATAGTGATTTCCAAAGATTTATTGGGTAAAGGCCAGACGCTTCAATCGGGAATCCTGGCTGATATTGCCCCGACCATTTTGGGACTTTTAGGTTTGGCCAAACCCTCTTCAATGACTGGTCGGAATCTCCTGGCGGGACTTTAAGAATTCATACACCATTAGGATTAGGGAAATTAGAATAATGGCCAAGACCGCATAGTAAAAGTTGGCTTTGATAAAAGGTAAGTTACCGAAGAAATATCCGCTTAAACAAAAAAGCGATACCCACAAAATCCCGCCTAAAATGTTATAAAAAATAAAATGTTTGTAGGACATTTTGGACACACCCGCTACAAACGGAACAAAAGTCCGGACAATCGGGACAAACCGACCCAAAGTAATCGCCTGGCCGCCGTATTTGTCATAGAATTTTTGGGCTCTTAGTAAATATTCTTTTTTGACAAACCTGTGGTTTCCCTCAAAAACTTTCGGGCCGATAAAGCGGCCCACCCAATAATTGACAGTGTCGCCGGCAATCGCCGCAAGACAGAACAAGATATAAAGTAACCAGATATTAAGTGGTGAGGTGGCCGAAAGTGCTCCGGCGGCAAAAATTAAAGAGTCGCCCGGCAAAAAAGGGGTGACCACAAACCCGGTTTCCAAAAAGATAACCAAAAATAGAAGTCCGTAGGTAAACGTCCCATACTGTCCGATCACCATCGCCAAATTTTTATCCAGATGCAGAAAAATATCAACCAAGTTTTGGAAAATATTCATAAAGAAAATTGTATCAGAAGTAAAACTTAATTAGTATATCTTCTAATCAGACCCACGACCTTGCCTTGGATTTTGACGTTTTTGACAAAAAGGGGGGACATGGTGGCGTTGGCCGGTTCTAATCTGACACGGGTTGCTTCTTTGAAAAATCTTTTTAAGGTCGCCATGCCGTTATCCAAAAGAGCCACGACAATATCCCCGTTTTTGGCATTTTCCTGCTGTTCGACCACCACATAATCCCCATCCCGGATTTGCTCTTCAATCATACTCTCCCCCCGAACTTGAAGAACATAAACTCTTTTTTTCTGGGAATAAAAATTCGGGGGAATTGACATGGTCGCATTCGGGTCGGTGTAAGGCTCAATCGGCGCTCCGGCGGCAATAAAGCCTAAGATCGGGACACTAACACCTTTCGGATTAAAACTAAGCTCTAAATTCTTAAGCTCTATTGATCTTACCTTACCCGCTTTTCTTTTGATCAAACCTTTTAGTTGTAAAGTCTGCAAGTGCTCATGAACCGTTGCCAGGGAAGAAACACCAATCGCATCCGCGATCTGCCTTAAAGTCGGAGCCGACCCTTTGGACTGAATATACTGTTTAATAAAATCCAGAATTTGTGATTGTCTGCGATAAACTACCAGTGCCATAAACTTTCGCTTTTCATTATGGCCAATAAAACCCGAACGTGTCAAGTATATCTTTTTGGTACAATATAATGATGGATCTCAAACTTAAATCAAAATTTAAACCAACCGCTGATCAAAAACAAGCCATAGATAAATTGGCTAAAAAGGTGGAGAAATCGTAGCCCAAGGCACGGTTGCGGCTGTCGCCAAATGTAAAAAATCGTATACTGGATTATATCTAAAGCAATGAAAAAAATTAAATTCTTTTTATTTTACCTTTTACCTTTTACCTTTTACCTTTTACTTTCCCCTGCGGCACGGGCCGAGGGTGAATTCAAAACCGATGTGGCGGTTGAGTACAAAGTCCAGGAAAACGGGATTACTCAAGTTAATAACCGAATCAAGCTGGAAAATCTCTATACCGATCTCTACGTTACCTCTTACTCTTTAATCTTAGACCATATTAACCCGGGCAATATCCGAGCCTATGACAGCCAGGATGATTTAAAGACTGAAACCGAGAAGACCGGTTCCCAAACCAAGATTGTCGTTTTTTTTGCTGACGCAGTTGTCGGCAAAGGTAAAGTGCGGGAATTTAATATCGCTTACAATGACTCGGAAATTGCCACCCGGACCGGTGAAGTTTGGGAAATAACTATCCCCAAACTGGCTGCCGATTCAGCTTTTGCGACCTACACCCTCTCTTTTTCAGTACCGGTTTCTTTCGGTCAGGAAGCCTATCTCTCACCTGCTCCTAATAAAAAAGAGTTAAATGGCGGCCGGCGTTTTTACACCTTTGCCAAAAATAGCCTGACTCAGACCGGGATCACGGCTGCATATGGCGAGTTTCAGATATTTTCCTTCAATTTCATTTACCATCTGGAAAACCCCATGATTAAACCCGGGGATGTTGATATTGCCGTTCCCCCTGACACCTCTTTACAAAAGGTTTATTACACCGTTTTCCAGCCTAAACCCGTCAATCTTCACTCAGATAGCGACGGTAACTGGCTGGCTACCTACACTCTAAAAGCCAGGGAAAGAACCGACATCACCGTTAAGGGTTACGTCCAAATTTTTGCCGGGCCTCGGCCTTTTGCCCAACCTTCACAACCGACTCTAGCCAGCAATCTTAAAGCCAGTAATTACTGGCAAATAACTGATCCGGCGATTGTCAATTTGGCGTTCCAATACAAAACCCCGAAAGAAATTTATGATTTTGTTTCCACATATTTAACCTACGATACCGATCGGGCTAAGCCCAATGCGGCTCGCCTGGGTGCCGTTGAGGCCTTAAAAAATCCCCGCAGCGCAATTTGCACGGAGTTTACCGATCTTTTTATTGCGCTTGCCCGCGCGGCCGGCATTCCCGCCCGAGAGATTAACGGTTTTGCCTATACCCAAAACCCGAAAATTCAGCCGCTTTCCTTAGTTTCCGATGTCCTTCACGCTTGGCCGGAATACTGGGACCGAGCGAAAAACAATTGGGTAGCTATCGACCCGACCTGGGGCGCCACGACCGGCGGGGTTGATTTTTTTACTAAACTGGACTTAAGACATTTTACCTTTGTCATCCATGGGCTTGATCCGCAAAAACCTTACCCACCTGGCTCATATAAACTTGGTCCCAACCCGCAAAAAGATGTTTTTGTCAATTTTGCCCAACTTCCCGAAGATCGCCTGGCCAAAGCCGAGATTTCCTATAACAAAAGCGGCCCTCTCCCTTTCCGGTACCAAAAAGTTAGCGTCGTTGTCAAAAACACTGGCGCGGCGGCTTTTTACAACCTGGACGTTTTAGTTTCCTTTGACGGTAGCCCTCAAGAAACAAAAAAGATTGAGGTTCTCCCTCCTTTTGCCAGTTTCAGTTTTGACATCCTCGTGCCTTTTAGCTTTATGGGCCGGAAAACTCCGCAAAGCGTTACGGTTTCCGCTTCTGATGCAAAAGCTTCATTTACCACCGCCAAAAAAGAGGTAGTTATTTACAATTTGGCCGCTATCTTAACCGGCGCTTTAATTATTTTGGTGTTGGTTTTAATTAAGTTAAAAAAGGACGATAAACACCCCCTTTTTGCCCAAAAATATCACAACTTGCTAATTAAAAAAGATTTGTTTAAACTTTAAATAAGGTTAATGAAAAGCCTGATTAAAATTTATCTGGTCTCGACCTTGGCCCTTTTTTTGGCGGCCAAAGTCTTTTCGGGGATTATCCTTGAGGCGGGTTTAGAAAGCTTAGCTTTAGCCGGTGTCGGCCTGGCTTTAATTACGCTTTTGGTCAAACCTTTAATTAACCTGCTTTTGCTGCCCTTAAACCTGATCACCTTCGGGTTTTTCCGCTGGGTTTCCTCGGCCATTGCCCTTTATCTGGTCACTTTAGTTATCCCCGGATTTAAGATAATCGGATTTTCCTTTGCCGGTTTTTCTTCCCGCTGGCTGGACATACCGGCCTTTTCCTTAAGCGGCTTTTTTGCTTTCATCGGCTTTTCTTTTGCAATTTCGGCCTTTGCCTCTATAATTCACTGGCTGGTGAAATAATGAAAAACGCCTTACTTATTGTTCAAATCATCATCGCCTGCGCTCTGGCCACCTTAATTCTAATTCAGTCCCACGGTACGGGCCTGGGTCGGACTTTTGGGGGCGGGGGGGCCAACTTTAGCCGAAGGGGTCTGGAAAGACTACTTTATAAACTCACTTTTGTCTTCGCCGGATTGTTTATTCTCGTTTCAATAATCACTCTGGCTATCTAGAATTTAGATAAAATGTCTAATTTCCGCTATGTTTTAAAGCTAATTTGGGCGTTTCTGGTCAAATTCCGGATCATTTTACTTTTGGGAATCTTGGCTGGATTCGGGTTTTTCTTTATGGCTTCCCGCTTGGGCCCGGCATTTTTGGGTAAGAGCAACGAGATGATTGGCGTAGTCGGCCGTTTTGGACTGGACAGCTTACCGGCTAACATCTTGGGCCTTGTCAGCGAGGGTTTAACCCGGGTAGAACCTGACGGTACCTTAAAACCGGGGCTGGCTTCAAGCTGGGAAACAAACGACAAGGGTAAGACCTGGATTTTTCACCTTGATCAAAACAAATCCTGGCAGGATGGCAAAAAAATTGTAAGCCCTGATCTCCATTTTTCCTTTTCTGACGTGACAGTGGAAAAGCCGGATGTTAAAACCATTGTCTTTAAAGTGCAAAGCCCCTTTGCGCCTTTTCCAACCGTAGTTTCAAAACCTCTTTTTAAAAAGGGACTTTTGGGTAATGGGGCCTATAAAGTCAATAAAATCACGGTTTCGACAGGCAATGTGGAAAAAATTGTGATGACGGATAAAGATAAAAACCGTAAGACATTTTATTTCTATCCCACCGAAGACCGGGCCAAACTTGCTTTGAAGTTGGGCCAAATTTCTTCACTTTTTGAAATTTTTAATCCCGAGCCCTTTAACCGGTGGCAGACGGTGAAAGTACTCGCCACCACCGACTTCGGTAAATATTCGGCTGTCTTTTTCAACACTCAAAAGGGGCAATTAACTGCAAATAAGTCTTTGAGGCAGGCTTTAGCTTACGCTATCAACAAAGAAGTCTTTGGTCAAACCCGGGCCTTAGGCCCCATCTCCCCGGATTCCTGGGCCTACAACCCGCAGGTTAAACCCTACAGCTACGCACCCCTCAAGGCCAAGGAGCTCATCGAAAGTTTGTCAAAAGAAGAAAAAGAAAAGCTCACGCTTAAATTAAGCACGGTTCCGCTTCTGGTTAACGTTGCCGAAAAAATTGCCCGTGATTGGGGGGCGGTAGGAGTCAAAACCAGTGTTCAGGCCTCCTCGGGGGTACCGGAGGTATTCGATGCTTTTTTGGCCATTTTTGACATTCCAAAAGACCCCGACCAGTATGCTCTCTGGCACTCAAACCAGAATATCACCAATATTACCAATTATGCCAATCCCAGAATTGACAAATTGCTTGAAGACGGTCGAACTCAAATTGAGCAAACCGCGCGCCAAAAAATATATCTGGATTTCCAAAGATTTCTCTTAGAAGACGCGCCGGTTGTCTTTCTCTACCATCCCACGCTTTACACTGTCTTCCGGAATTAAACAATTATGCTTTTGGGGTCCACCCACAGCATCCAGCCCTCAACCCAAGTCCGGTCGTGAACATCCAGGGTATCGTACCACTTTTCCCTGAATTCGTTTCCCGAAATTGTCCAGATCCCCGGCCGTTCGTTGGATGGGTCAACCAAAGTTAGGGCACCCAGCTTGCTGTCATATCTAGCAGCAATGCTGTAATGTCCATCCTGTTCGTTTTCATCCAAATCGTCCCACCAGTTTAAGACAACGATATTACCCTTGTTTAAATGAAAAGATATATCGGAGAAAGTGGCTCCATGCTTGTAGTTGACGATTTTAAAAAATTTACTTAAATAAGCCAAAATCATCTGCTGGGCCGTTCCCCACCATTCTTTATACACGGCGCGGGCAATGACTTTTTGGGTTTTTTTGATGCCGCATTTTAACAACACTATCTGAATTACCGCCGGCCCACACCAGCCCGGTTTTCTTTGAAATCGATGATACTTTTTCCAAGTTTCTGCTGTGACCATATGTGTATTCTACTACGCCAGCTATAGAATTATAAGGAAAGGGTGGCTGACGAGATTCGAACTCGCAACCCCTAGGTCCACAACCTAGTACTCTAACCGTTGAGCTACAGCCACCAGATAAGATACTTGTGTTTATTTTACCAAAATTGCTATACTTATTAAAGTATGGAGAAACCCGAGAAACAGGCTCCAAAAATGGTTGTAGAAGAGGTGGCAAGCACCGAGCCCCCGGAGCCTGCTCCCGAGGCTGCCGCCGAGGTCAAAACGGAAATACCGAAAGAAAATCCTGTCACCAAGTTCAATATTCTGTGGATATTTGTTCCCGGTATTTTGCTTTTAGGGCTTCTTGTCGGCGGAATCTTTGCTTACTACCACGGAATCAATAAAATAAACAGCCCTACACCCACTCCTGTCAGTGGTGTTACCGTGGCTTCCCCGACACCAACATCCCCAGCCAAACAAACAGATTTAACCAAATATTCCATTGCGGTTCTTAACGGCAGCGGTATCGCGGGTGAGGCCGGTAAAGTCAAAACTATTCTTCAGGAGGCCGGGTTTAAGGTTGCCTCCACCGCCAACGCCAAAACCTACGATTATGATAAAACTGAAATCAGCACTAAAGAGGGGATTGAAGCGGATTTTATCAAAGCTCTAGTGTCCAGCCTTAGTAAAACCTATCAATTGGCTGATCCGCTAACTTCCGCCACCCAATCTGCCTCAATTGTAGTCACTGTCGGAAGTCTTAAAGCAAAGTGAGCGGGTGAGCAGAATCGGACTGCCGTTATCAGTTTGGAAAACTGATGTTCTACCATTGAACTACACCCGCACTATCATATTTTAGAGCGTATTTCTTTCCATCAATTTCTTTTATTTCGACTAAAATAACATAGCGAAATACGTTTAATATCGAGTCTTTCACAAATTTTCTCTGTCGGGGTGCCCAGATTCGAACTGGGGACCTCCTCGTCCCAAACGAGGCGCTCTACCAACTGAGCCACACCCCGATTCTGTGCCAATCTACACTTTCGCTCGAAGTTATTTTACTAAAAATTACTGATTTTAGCTAATTTAATTTTTAGCCAAGCTTTGCTTACTAATTCTGATTAGCCAAGCTTTGCTTACTAATTCTGATTAGCCAAGCTTTGCTTACTAATTCTGATTAGCCAAGCTTTGCTTACTAATTCTGATTAGCCAAGCTTTGC
>Ga0210044_10006718_pt1 | contig 15022 bp, 13 predicted proteins | sample CryGey13umfilter_2_FD_183959 | JGI IMG/M metagenome (GOLD analysis project Ga0210044, IMG submission 183959) | Groundwater microbial communities from aquifer in Utah, USA - Crystal Geyser 4/9/14 3 um filter (SPAdes) (version 2) | ecosystem: Environmental > Aquatic > Deep subsurface >...
AAAACACGGGGGTTTCGTTTTGCCAAACCGGCAAATTTTTCTTCCTCTTTGGTCAGGATAATTTCCGGTTCCGGTTTTTGAGGTGTTGCATAAATAACTTTTCCTTTAAGTTCTTCCAGTACTTTTTCTTGTTCTTCTTTGCTAACTTGTTTAAGAACCTTTTCTTTTTGAAGTTTCAGCCACTGCTCCTGTTTTTTCTGTGCTTTTTCGGTGGATTCTTTCGCTTCGGTTTTGCGCTTTTCTGCTTCGGCCTCTAGTTTTTTTGCTTCTTCAGGGGTTAAGGTGGTTTTTTCAACCTTTTCGGATTTTTCCTGAACCAGTCTCCGTTCCCAGGTTTCATAAAGTTTTGTGTAGGCGGAGCGGATATTGTTCTCTTTAGCTAATAAATTAATGTCTTTTTCGAAATTCTCTATCGAGTTCCATGTTATGTTAAGACTGGAAACAACAACGGGTAACTTTGTGTTTTCGACCGCACCTTCAAGCCCCAGTTTTTTACCCAGGTAGCTGTCGCACGTTTTTAAGACATCTTCTATTTGTCTCCCTGTTAAAAGATTTATGTCGGGTAATGTAGTCATGGTTGTTTGGCAACTAGATCTTGCGGTTTGGATGTTATTAGTTGATATTCATCTTGCGATGCCGTAATTCTGATTGGCGCGTGGTGGGGTCCGGCAAAAAATATGCCCTCCCCAACATTGGCAGCCAGAAGAAGATTTTTTTCTCCCTGGGAAAGATAAAAGACTTCCCCGACTTTATCTATTGCCGCCGGAGATTGTTTTAAAAGAAGTTGAAGGGCCGAATTGGTCACAATTGCCTTGCCGATATCCTGGGAAAGAAAATCTTCAACGTCTTGGGTAATTGTTGTTAGCCCCAAAAAGTATTTCCTTGACCTTTTAACAACAGACCAGAGGAATTGCGCGGTATCAGGGTACTTCATCATGTGCCAGGCCTCCTCGACGATTAAGAGGCGTTTCTTGAGGTCTTTTTTAACCCTTGTCCAAATGTAATCAAGGATGATAAACATGGCGATGGGTCTCAATGCGTCTGGAAGATCCCTAACCGAAAAAACAGTAAACGGATTTTTCAAATTAACGTTTGTTTGCTGATCAAATATTCCCACAAAGCTTCCCCTGACAAACTTTTCTATTCTTGAAGCAAGATCCAAAGCGTCGGGAGATTCCATGCCGATTAGTGTTTTATATAAATCTTCCATTAAAGGAGGTTCTTTGCCTTGAGTTGCCGGATCTTGGGTTATTCCTTTGGCTCTATATGTTGAAACCAAAGCCCTGTCCAATAAAGCCTCTTGGGTTGGAGTAATTGCTCCCATGATTACTTTAAAAAGAGAATGCAAAGAAAGAATTTTAAGTCCCAGTTGATTTTCTCCTTCTTCAACTGCTTGAGATAGATCAAACGGATTAATCTTTGAAAGAGAGCTAAATCCGAAGGAAATATATTCTCCGCCAACAGCCTTCGCCAGCGGTTTGTATTCCGTTTCAGGGTCAATAACCATTACCTCCGTACCCAACATGAGACTGCGGAGCGCTTCTAACTTAACGAAAAAGCTCTTGCCCGCGCCCGATGTGGCAAATATTGTCATGTTTGGGTTCTCCAAAGAGTACCTGTCAAAGATAATGAAAGATTCGTTTTTGGAATTTATGCCGTAAAGAATTCCTTTATCGGAAGAAAGCTCAGCTGACGTTAACGGAAATGTTGTGGAAAGGGATGTTGTGTCCATATTCCTCGTAACATTTAATCTGTCAAAACCGAAAGGAGCCGTTGTCATAAAGCCGCTATCCTGATCTAAAAGCGCGTGCTTGGCAACCACCATTAAAGACCCTAAAGTTGATTCAATCTGTTTGGTGGTGTGGTTTAAATCTTCCAGCGTTGAGGCCGGAATTGTAATGTAGAAGCCGAATTCAAAAAACCTTTCGGCTCCCCTTACAAGCTGTTCCTGAATATCTCTTGCGTCTTCCAGTTTTGCTTCAGTTACGGGGTCAGCAATTTTTCCGCGCTGTAAGTCTGTTGATATCTCCGCTTCCATTTCGGCAATTTTTCTTCGGAGATCGTCAAGAACCGATTTTCCGTCAATCGGGTAAATGTAAAAGGAAATATCCAAAGAACTGTCAAAGTTGACAACCGGCTCCAACCACCCGGGGGTGACAAATCTGGGGTAACCGGCAACATAGATAGTTCTGAAATAAACGTCGTTGATTTTGAAATAATCAAAGTCGGTTTCAATGTGCTCCGGGGCAATAATATCCTGAACCCTTAATTCCTTTTGTTTTAAAGCCAGAGAAACACTGGGTACGGGAGGCTTCGCGCCGACATTTGGCGACTGAGGATTAACGGTTATTTTTTTGGGCTCCATATTTATTAAAATTCCTTTTTCCTTTCTTCGGGCTTAACCGGATTGTAAATTTCGTGGTAAAGACCGACAATTTCCTCGGTGCCAAGTTGTCTGAGTTTGATCCCTAACCTTCCCATTTGCCTTATCAAATGGTCCCGTCTGGGGTAAAGGACGACTTTGGCTTTTTTAATAACATATGATTTTGGGTATGGAAGCGTGCCCTTGCCTTTGGTAATTGAAAGAACGGATTTAGCAACTCCCAGCTCCAACGCGCTAAAAGGCAGAACAACAAAGAATCTTTTGCCAAGGACGTTTTTCTTCTTTATGGATTCAACAATAAATTTTCGGTAAGACTGCATTAATCTATAAAGTCCCGGGTTGGCAATTTTTTTGGCAGATTCATCAAGATAATTCATATAAGAAGAAATATCTTTTTTCTGACTTCTGACCATAATTTGAATGGAAAAAGAAAGAGAGTTAAGAAGGGCCGAGTAAGCCGCAATGACGGCCTCCTGCTCTTTTTCTGAAAGAAGGCTGAAATTTAAAGATGTGGATTCCATGACAAGGGCCGCCCCCCCGTCTTTAAAAAGGACAACGTCTTCGCAAATATCGGAAATTGGAAGGTGGTTTTGAGAAGATGCCGTCAAGGGAGTGTCGGGAATACTTAGTAAAGGAATTTTAGGAATGTTTAATTTTTTGGTCATATTGTTCCTCCCGTTTTGTTTCCGTATATTGCAATCGGTGGAATAATAGTCCCCGTTGCCTCAAATTTGAGAGGTTCGAAATTAAAACCATCTTTTTCGGTAATAATTTCATATTTTCCGCTCATCAGGGGGGTGACAACCATAAAATGCCCCAGTTTATTGCTTTTAAGGGCCCTGACGGGCCTTCCCATTGAATCCCTAATTTCCATAATGGCTCCTTCAACAATATGTTTTTTCTGATCTATTACCTGTCCGGTTAAGGTATTGGGTGTTGTCGGCGGACTTGGAGGAGCGGCATCGATGGAGAATTGAGCCTGCCTTTGGGCAACCGCCTCTTGTCCGGGTGAGGTGGGTGAAACTTGAGTGGTAGAAATAACTTGAGAAACACCTTCCTTGGAAGCAGTTTCTTCAACTATAAGTTTGGGAATATTGGTCGCAACCGACATTTTAACAGGAACTTGACCGGGAACGGTAAGCGGCGTGGGTGGTTGGGCTCCCTGCAGTTGGGGTTGAAGAGACGGTCCTCCTACCTTTACGGCCGGAATAATGCTAGTAAAAATATTTGTTAATCCCGAAAGAAAACTGCTTTCAATTTTTTCCAAGTTTCCGGTAAATGTGCCGGAAGAAGAGTTTTTAAGATATTCCTGTAATTTTGCTTCCCCTCCGGCGAAAAAAATCTTTTCGGAGGGAACAGTTGCTTCATCCTGATAGTAATTAAATTCCTTTTCGGTTTTTTTCCAGGAAAAAAGGGTAGGAGAATAAACAGATTTAAAAAAAGCAATGATCCATCTTTCCAAAGGCCGTTCTTCTAAAGGTAAAAAAGCTAAAGCAACACCCAAAAGGGCAAAGAAGACAACCAAGGGCCATTTAATAATTCCCATAAGGGGAAGAGAATAAATAATAATTGCAACTACCGCCCCCCCCGCAATTTGAAAGAATTGTTTTAAAGTCATATCTCCCACCAGCCTAAATTGGTAGGAAGATATTTGTTGTGGTATTGGGTGTGATTCCATGGGCAGTTATAACCTATACTTTAGCCTATATCGTGAAGCTTTTGTTTCAAGTACTACCCCTTTTCACAAGTAGATTATTTTTTAAACATGGAGAGCTGATATTTATTGGCCTCCTCGGAAAGTTTGTTTTTTGCCGCCTCCCACGAAAAGTTTTTATCTGTCATTTGGATCTTACGTCTTTCGTCGTCTTTTATATCTTCAAAATATGAGAGTGCCCGAAGTAAATAATAAAAATTAAAATTTGGGAACTTTTCTTTTGCAAAATCAATCATTTCTCCCAAAGAAAATTTCTCCAAAAGGTAGTAAACATCAACATAATCCCTTTTGGCCGGCCTACGGTTAACAGCAAGAAGCTTCATGGCGGCAATATCCTCTAAAGATACTACAGCCATACCCCTTTTCAAAACAGGCTTCTTTAAGAGTTTATAGGGGTAAGTAAAAAACGAGCAATCAACTGTTTTAAGAGTGCAAAATAAAGTATTTTTGGCCAAGCTTGTTTTAATTGCCTCATCCCCAAAAATTTCCAGAAATTTGTCAAAAAGAGTGTTTTGATCAAAGTGGTTGGGTGTGTAAAAATCAAAGTCAAACGAAGTTCTGTGTCCTATTTGAATAGCAAGAGATGTACCTCCGGCAAGATAAAAACCATCTCTTGTTAAAAAAGACAGTTTTGATAATACTTTTTTCTGATTTTGGTTAAGAACTGAAATTGATGATGGCATTTTTGTAATCAGTTTTTGATATCTTAGCGTCAAAGATCCTTAACCAGTAATCAAGGTTTGTATTAAGCCACATTCCCTTCGTGGGGAAAGAAACAACTTTCTCGATATCTTTTTTGGAGTAGTTTTGAGTAAGCCACTCAAGGGCTTTTCCGTCACCCTTATTAAGAACCTCGGTAATTATCAATTTCCTGTCTCTTTGAGGATCAAGGTTTGATAGTTCGTACGAAGCCAAATACGGCTGTAAAAAGCCGGGTATTTTTGCCATACCCTAATTATACCCGTTTTTGTATCTTGCGGAAAGATGATAGAATCTTAAGTATGCTTAATCTTACTGAAGTACAAAAGAAAAAAATCAAAGAAGTTGGGGAGAAGTACGGCCTAAAACTGTTACTTCTGCATGGCTCATATGCAACAGGAAAAGAAAGAAAAGACAGCGATATTGATGTTGCGGTTTTAGGCAGAGAAAGGCTGGATTACAAAGCCCTTTCAAAGATATATTTTGGATTGGAAAGTGTTCTTGTTGACAACTTGGATAAAGAATTGGACTTTAAAAGTCTGCACGGCGCCGACCCATATTTTATTTATAAAGTTGCAAAAGATTCGCAACTGCTTTTTGGCAAGCAAATGGATTATGATGAATTCAGGGCCTACGCGCTGAAAGGCTACCTTGATTCGAAAGATTTGCGAAACCTAGAAAAAAGAATGGTTGAAAAGTATCAGGGTTATTTAAATTTAAATTATGCTTGACAAGGAATTTGTCGTAAGAAAAGTAAAATTGATTCAAGAAGAGCTTTCTAAACTTGAAGCGCTGAAAGGGTTTTCGTTTGACGAAGTTGCGAGAGACGGAGTAAAAATGGCCGCGGTTGAAAGATATTTGGAAAAAGTTGTCATGAGGGCAATTGATATTAATCAGCACGTTATTTCGGAATTAGGAAAGGGAAATGAACCCTTGAAGGGGTATGAGGATACTTTTTATGCTTTGGCAAAAATTGGTGTCTATGATGAAGCTTTTGCGAAAGAAATTGCCCCTAGCGCAGGCTTAAGAAACAGGTTGGTGCATGAGTATAACAGCACAAAAGAAGAGATCGTTTACGATTCGGTAACAGACGCCTTAAAAGATTATTCAAAATACTGCGATTTTGTTTTGAAATTTATTGAGAAAAACTAAAACTTCAGCTTAGTGCTCGGTTGTTTGTTCTACGCCCTATTTCTGTGGTAAAATTTGGGTATGCCAAACATACAGTTAATTATTAAAGCAATAAGGGAGACATTAAATCCTAAAAAAATAATCCTTTTTGGGTCATATTCCCGTGGGGAACAAAAAAAAGATAGTGATATCGATTTGGCAGTAATTAGAAAGTCTCCTTATAAATTAGGCCAAAGAGCAAAGGTTTCCAGATATTTGATAAATGTGGGCTATGATTGGGAAATATCTCCGGACATACACATTTTTTCTGAAAAAGAATTTAATAATAGATTAAAAAACAACAGTCTATTTATTAGGGAAATAATGAAAGGAAAGACAGTATATGCAGTCTGACGAATATAAAACTTGGTTTAGAAATTGGAGAAGAACTAATAGAAAAGTTGGATATAATTTCGGATTATTATTTTGAGTCGAGATATCCCGATGTTGAAGATAGAAATCTGAATAATAAACAAGTTGCTGAGGAAGCTTTTAAATATGCTACAGAAATCGTTGAAAAGGTAAAAACATTCTTACCTTCTTCTTAGTATCCCAATATCCAGCCACTTAGTATCTTTTTCCCCCGTACTTTGTCGTTTGTTCTATGTGTTGTCTTTGTGATAACATTTAAACATGGTTTCGGGCGGGAGGTTTGCCAATACAGACAAATCAAGACTGTTTGCCGAATTTTTTTCAAATATTGCTGTAGCCTGGTTTGCTGGAGGGGTCATCGGTGTATTTATTGGTAATGTTAGAACACCGCGAGAAATTGTTTTTTCTCTCTCTTGGGGAATATTGTTCAGTTCGATGTTTCTTTTGGCCGGCGCGAAGATTTTAGAAAGGTCTAAACAATGATTAGTTTCGAAGACTTAATCAGATTTTATACAATAGCCAGTTTCGCGAGTGTGGCGTTGCTTATTGTGGTATACTTAATGGTCAGGAGAATAAAAAAATGAATAATGTCTATTTTTGGGCGATAGTTTCAATACTCACTTTTCTGGCGGTGTTTTTCTTCATCTCAAAAGATCTTTCAAAAAAGTAAAATCTAATTACCCTCCATCTAGTATCCCAATATCCAATCACTTAGTATCTTGTTTTCCGGTATTGGCGTATTCTTAAAATCTGTTATATTTCATCCATTTTTTTATTTCATAAAATAATGGTAAAATTCAGATATGACAGAACCAGGAAGACCAGAAGTACTAATTTCTCCATCCGTGCAAGCACTGAGTAAGCTTGAATTCAAATCCGAATCTCCGAATATCAAAATGTTATTAGATGAAGGAGAAGAAAATAAAAATGGCGAAAAAGAGTATCGTGCTAGACAGTACTTTCAAGAAGGAGCATCTTCGCTAGAAGTTTTGCGAACCAGTGTTCACAAAGAACAACTCACTGACGCCGAAAGAACGTTTATGGCGGGGTTTGAGGACATGAGTCTTCACAGAGACGGAACATTTAGTGAATACAAGCTTGATGATGCAATATCGTTGGTTGCAGATAGAGCTTCAGCCATGGCTTACGATCTTAAAACTCTTGCTGGTCTTGGTTATTATGATCCAGAAGCCCACGACTCCGAAACAGACGAAGTAAGTTTTACTTATCCGGGTTACTGTTACACAACGAAAACCAGAATGGTCGAAACCCAATCGGGGGCGTCTGTGGCGCCTGATGGCAAAACAATATTGTCAATTAATATTGAAAGGGTTCCCACCCAAGTATTTTTAGTGGGTAAGGACGACCAACGAAAGGAACTCTCCGAATTATTGAGAGGAAGTGTCCAGCCGGAAATGACCGCGAGGAAGGATCTTGTGCAAATGACAAGGTGGCTTTGGAACCAGACCGAAAATCTTGAAGATTTGGTCAAATATTATTACATGGGAAGCTCAACCCATACGGCCATGAATGCGCTTTGCAACGCGGAGGGTAGAAAATTTTTGAGTGGTAAGGAAGCGGAAACACCGCGCGCAGAATTAATCAAAGAAGGGCTTCGAAAAACTGAAGGTGGTGTGGATTATAGGGAAGGTCATGAATTTGGAGATGCGATAAGTGTGGCTATCCAATGCTTTGAAATTGCGGCTCTTTCCGAAAACCCCAAAGAATTAGAGGCTTTGCTAAAAAGACCCGGAATAAAGTTTTTGTTTGGAGTAGAAGATGGCGAGATTGATGATCTTTTTTTGAAGGATAAAGAAAGAAAAAACCCTGACGAGACAATCAGGCAGGTAAAAGATGTTTTAATAAAATGGATAGGCAAACCATGGCTGTGGGATGAGAAAATTCACTCAAGTAAAGACGACCTTGAGCCTGCTATTTACAAAGAAGAGGTAGATATTGAAGGCAACAAAAGAAGTGAAGACGGGGTTAGGGGCTTATTTACACAAAAAGGGAATATATTGGTGGAGTCTGACTGGGAAGCCGCAGAATATGTTTTTCGGCAAGTAGAAAGATTTTTGGGTGGAGGGAGCGAATCGCCGGTTTTGGTGCGGAATGATGCAAGAGATGCAAGATTTATAGCGTGGGAGAAGTTTCGGGTTACCGGCATGGCTTCCGAACTGGGAGGGCAACTTTATCATAAAGTGTGTGTTGACGGAGAAGAAAGAGATATTATAAGTCACGATTTGGGTGGCATGACTTCCTGTGATCGAGTCAAGGTTTACCTACCTAACGTATTTAGAAGAGTTTATAGATATATCAAGCCGGAAATTCGTAACTTTGGGCCCGATGGGTCGTTAGATCAATATCCGGACAGGCTAACTGTGGCGTATTTCAAACAATGGACAGGAAAAAACGAGCATGGCGCAAAAAGAACTTTTCAGGAATTGCGGTGGGGTTATAGAAAAGGAAAAGAAAAAGATTTGTTGACGGGCAAGGAAATTGAATTACCAGAAGAAAAAGCGCACCGTTTAGGAGAGCTACCTTGGGGCAAACTTCACCCTAAGGCTTTTAATGCGGCCGCTTTAGGACCGTATATTGCAGGCAGAGAAAATGTCGGACTTTTTACATATATAAAGAGGACAAATTGGGATATTAAGGAATTGAAAGATGATGGTTTTGCTAAATCCATGGCTAATTGGCTTGGAATTGCCATGAACGAACAAACCGTTTTAGACGGCAAACTTAGGGGTATTTACAATGGTGATAAAGACCACGATAAAGATGTAAAAGATGAAGTTAAAACTGAAATAAGAGAATATAAAAAGAAATTTGTTAGAGCTTGGTGGAATGGTTTAAGATCCTTACCTCAATATAGGGAATGGTTGGTGGACAGCTACGACAAGTTGGATAGTTATAATAACCCGATAACCGTGGAAGCAATAGATAGGATTAAATTTAGACTAGGAAGGGTAGGTATATTATCACAGGAAGACGCAAAAAATCTTCCCAAAGATCCATATTATAAAGATACTGCCGAGTGGAATAAGAACAGACAATATTTTTAATTACACCTGAGGACTATGGTCTAAAAGTGTTATTTGGGTAATGCAGCTAACCATTTAAGTGCATTTACAACACTAGCAACTGTTCCCTTGCCCTTATTAAGCGTTGTCATCATTGTTGGGCTGCGCGTGATGTTTTCAGCTGTTGTGCCTACAAATCTACCCGCTTGAACGACTTCTCCCATACCTGATCCGTAACCAAATGGTTTGTTTTGTATTGCTGATTGGATCACTTCAGTAACTTTTGGTGTCATGGTAATAATTATATAACTAACTAGACACCAAATAAAGTTCTCTCCAGTGACAACCCACGTTGATAAAGGAGGATCCCATGCATTTGCGGTTATGAAACCGAGTTTGATGTTGAACGGAAACACGCTTAATTGATTAAAATCAGGAAACCGGTTAGGAACCCCTTGTCCGAGAAAGAAAAATGCCAAGAAAAACATAATTGCCCATACAGGATAAACCGCAAGGTATGAAATAAATTTTCTAAGCCAAGGGCCAAAGCCAGAAGAACCAACAATCGTGCCAACCATGATTTCCAATGGGGCTGTAATTATCGCAAGCATGATAAGGACAAAATTTTTGAACATGATGATAATCATTTTTATTGAATACCACAACATAGCAAAAATAGTTACAACAGCAAAAATGGCAAGGAATAGGCCGGCTATTTGGTTTATTACAGTAAATTTAGATAAAACAGTTGTAAAAGAGACACAGACAAACATAAACCAATATTCAAAAAGGAGAGAAATTGCGTTATGTTTGGTTGTAAATTCTAAGAATAGGTTTTTAGCCTCTTCCGTTGTCATTCCGGACTGGCTAATTAATACTGCCAATAACCCAAGGACCACATACATCAAATCTATTAGAAAGCCAGCAATTGCATAAGAAAAGGTAATTAATATAACTGCAATAATTAATTTAGGAAGAGCTGATTGGACGGAGATGATTACCTGCGGACTTATTTTGACTCTGAACATGATCATGAAAGCCATTACGATTACAACAAGAACCAGAAGCATATAACTTATATTTCTGGTTACTTTCCACAATTCCATGATGGAATTTGCGGCGTTAAACCCTACCCCCTGTGCGTAGACAGGAGAGACAATGTGGAATTTGTTTAATAGGTTTTTTGTATAAACTACTCCAGAAACCGGGTTTGACCCAATAAAAGCCAAAAATGTTCCTGGAGTATTATTGGAAGACAAACCAAAGAAATCCGTAATATCTTTTATTCCTGATTGAATAGCGTCTGCAATACAAGTAGGCGGGCCATTAAATATACATACCACGACTTCCGTATGACCCAAAACGGCAATATTTATTATTTTAGAGATAAGACTTGAAAATATCCAATCAACTTGTGCTGCAGTGTAGCGTTCACCGAAAATTTCGTTTGGTGGGGAAGAGTTTTCGTCGTAGACCTTAAGATACCACTCGGGAAAAGACTGATTATACCAAGTTTGAGCGCGGGCGGTTGCTGGCAAGGCCAGCGATGAACTAAGAACTACGAATACTGAACTAAGAACAAGAAGTATTTTTTTGAGCAGGTTTTTCATTTTTGACTTGACAAATTTACTAATCTATTGTACTATATTATTTCTTGCTGGACGAGAGAGTTTTTACTCTCCATGATGCTAACGTCATACGACCTAAGCATGAGGCGTTCAGCTTTTTTTGTCCATAACCGATAAGAAAACATAATTACCTTTTTTGTCCTCCTGAATTATAACCCTTACCTTTCGTAGTTTTTTGGAGTCTTTCTCGCCAATATTTACAATCGCCTCAATTGCGTAGTACTTTCTCTTGCTTTTAACAACTATATTTTGGATTGTTGTTGATTTTTTAATAACGATCTTTGCGTAAGGAAGCAGTTTTAGTCTTCTATAGATGTCGCCAAATGGTCTTTTTTTATGACCCGTAGCTCCGGTTATATGTCTCCAGCCCTTAAGAGTTATTTTAATATTTGATTTTAACGCAGGACTGTATGTTTTTTCTTTTCTCCAGGAATCATAATATCTTTTTGCTTTAATTTTGGCAGAATTACTCATGTTTTATTTTTTGGTGAATAGGATTGACAAGGATAAAATTATTGGCTAACACGACAAATCAGTTTAGCATATTGGTGTAATTTTTCACTAGTGGCTATGGGCAATATCCGGATGCGGCGTGAACGACTGGAACGGCCGTTGCTTACGGTAATGCAACAGGATAACAGGGTTTTATTTGGCTTGGTTTTAGCCAGCCATAAATATTTAAAATTCCGGCAACGTACGCATTTGAATTATCCGTCGGAGCGCATTGTCCCCATTTGAACATTGCTCCGAAAATCTCCATCGGGCATTTAACTGCAGGGTTATTCTTACAACTTGTATAGTAGTAGTTGGGGAGACCGAGAAAGATTTGGAGTTGGGCGGCGAAATTATCAACAATTATTTTTCCTGTTGCATCAATTTGGGTTTCCTTGTCAGGTTTGTTTATTCCGAAATCTTGCACCCTCTGACAATTGATAGAGGAAGGATCTCCGTGTCCGAAGACTTGGCAAGCCCCGTCATAATTACTGGCGCCGCTTTCATTAAGCCAGATCGCTAAGGTGAAAATTGGGTCGACCCCCACCGCTTGAGCCGAACTTACAACGGTATCGTATTTGTCTATTCTGGGGTGTCCGACACCGAGCCAGCGAGTGGCTAAATCCACGAATTTTTCTTTAACTCCTGTTAAGTTCACTTGGTCGGGGTCTGGGTTACAATTTGTCAGTTCACTGCAAATGTCAATGTGTCCGGGTGTGATTGCGGCCCTCCCAAAACTAATTTTTTCTCCATAGCCTTTGGGGCGAAGCATGGTTTGGATGCCTTTTAAGAAGTATTCGGAAATTCCTCCCACATGGGGGAGGTTTAAATCGCCCGAAGATTCTACCCCTGAACCGGAATAGGTAATACTGGTTGAACCGGGCATGTCTTTTAAGGTTCCTATTTGTGTCCCGAGTTTGGGGAACATTCTTTTGACAATTGCGGTAGGTCCGGCAACAAGTCTTGACCAAACATCATCAATTTTGGGAGTCTTGGAGGTTGTAGAAAGAGCGATATAAACAGTTTTGTTGCAGGTTTGAATGGGCTCTTCGCAGGAACATTTTTGGCCGCAGGTGTACCCGGACGGACACTTGCGTGACATTGATACGGAGCCGGTACAGGTACACTTTCCTCCAGGTCCGGATTTGCACATTTCACCCCCACCAGCCAAGGATGAAGTTTTGCAGGAAGGAGGATTAAAACTGCAGCTAAATGAGGCCGTGTATCCCAGATCCCCCGAAAGAGATTTGGCAAAAAGACTGTCCCCTTTATTTGACTTGACATCGACGGTGGTACAGGAAGAAGGCGGTTCAACGGCAACATCCGGACCTGTTTTTTCATCTTTTTGTTGATCTTTACTGATGTAAGTATCCTGAAGAATTGATCCTAATTGATCGGATTCTTCAAGGTGGGAGAAAAATAAAGTGGCGGGAGTTTGGTTATTAAACGTAATATTTTTAACACTATCTCCTGGCGCGGACGAGAAAGAATCGATCTTAATATTTCCCTCCAAATCTTCGGTTGAAGAAAGAGGGATATAGGGAAAAAGGTCGGCCCATTTGTTTCTGATTAATGGATTATCGATACACGTAAGACCGATTACCGGAAGGATTAAACAAGATTTTCCTTTCCATTCGTTATAGGCCTTTTTGTATAAAATATCACTTTCAAAATTCCACGGAAGAGGAGGAATTCTTTTGTTCCAGGCGTCAAGTGGATTAATAAGATTCAGAATAGCCCTTAATTCGCTTAAGTCTCCGTTCCAATTTTTCAATCTGTATACGTTTGGTTTTGCGACAGTGCCGTCTCCCTTGTAACATTCGTGTGGTTTTGTTTTTCCCCAGATTCCTAAAATTCCTTCTTGGGCGCAGACGGTTATTTGATTATGTCTTGTTGCTACTGCTGCCTGAATTGTCTTGATTCTTTGTGCTTCCTGAATCACTGATGGAAGCAGTTTTTTTAATGGTCCTGAGAAGTTAACCATTTCCCCTTCTGTATTTTTGGTATCGCCATATTCGGCCCGATTAATTACTCCATTCAAGTACCAACTGACGTACTCATTTGCTTTTTGGGCATCATCGAAAGTGTCGTTTGGATTTTGACTGTTAATTACTTCTTCGGTATTGCCCATGATAGGGAGGTTGGCGTCTGTAAGATTGATGATTATTTTGTGAGGAGGGACGGAAACATTAAATTTACAAACGACTTTTCCACCTTCCTGCTTGCAGATACCACCCCCTCCCGGGTACGTGGCAGGGACAATTTCTTTGAGAGTTAATTTATTGCCGCAGAAACTGGCGTACGGGACCACTTCGCTGCTGCACGGACTGGCTTGATATGGCCTAAGGGAATGAAATTCCGGATCAGCTGTTTTATTGCAGGGAATGTAGGGCGGGGGAACCTGTGCATGCACACAGCGCGGTAAAAGGTAAAAAGTAAAAGGTAAAAGTAAAACAACAAATAGAAATTTGAGCAGGCGCATTAATTCATTATAACCTATTGGGCTATTTTGAAGATTGTTACATCCACTCCGGTAATGGTCTTAATAAGCACCAGGATTAAGTAGGAAAGAAGGATGACCACCAGACCGCCAATGGCATAGGTTAGGGTTTTTTGGGCGCTCTCCAGAGCTTTGGGGTCGCCACCGGAGGTGATAAATTTAAAACCGGCCAAAAGAAGCAGAATAAAAAAGACAATTCCGGCGAGGCCCAAAATCACGCCGACAACGTTTTTAAAAATAACCTCTAAGTCTGATAAAGGTGCAGGAGTTGCTCCTGTTGGATCGGTCCAGTGGGCTAACAGCATAAAAACAGTTTAACGTAACAAAGAATTAAGAGCAAGATTAATCTGTCACCGAAGGGATGGTTAGGGTTGTTAAGATGTCTATTCCGAAGAAGACCTTGATAAGAGCAAGAATTGCCCAAGCGGCAAAGACAATCACTAAACCAACCAAAGCAGCAGTAATTTGATTTCTGGCAGACTCGGTTTGGGCTTTATCTCCGCCTGAGGCAATCCATTTAATGCCGCCGATAACCAAAACAAAGAAGAAAACAACAGCAGCGACCACCAGAGATAATTTTATTGCTGTGGAAACTATTTGGCCGACGCTTAACCCTCCAAGGATCTTAAATTGCCCGGTCGGTAATAAATTTACCTCCTTCTCGGCTGCAGCGATCAGGCTTTTCATAACTTTTTCATTATTGTATTACCAGACTGCCGATGTCAAGAGCCAATATGGAAATACCGAAAAAGTTTTCGATGACCTTGAGTATGGCAAATACAGCAAAAAGAATAATAATGCCGACAACGGCGTTGGTGATTTTATGTTTTGCTTCCTCGAGGGCATTTTTATCTCCCCCTGAAGAAATCCACTGGATTGCGCCGATTATAATAATAAACAGGAAAATTACGGTCCCGATTATTAAACCCAGAGTTAAAAGTTTGGGAAGAAAGAGTTGGAAAAAAGCTGCAGGCGAATCGCCAAAATGGCCTATAAAACCCTGAAGCTTTGGTCCCAGTACTGGATTAGTGATTGTATCTG
>Ga0210044_10006723_pt1 | contig 15015 bp, 10 predicted proteins | sample CryGey13umfilter_2_FD_183959 | JGI IMG/M metagenome (GOLD analysis project Ga0210044, IMG submission 183959) | Groundwater microbial communities from aquifer in Utah, USA - Crystal Geyser 4/9/14 3 um filter (SPAdes) (version 2) | ecosystem: Environmental > Aquatic > Deep subsurface >...
AAAATATTCGGCTAAATCAGTTGAGAATAAAATAGTAAAAATATTTTTATTTGCAAATAAAATATTTCTTTTATCTGAATATTTTTAATCCTGAAATTACTCTCAGCAGTTTGAAAACAATAAAAACAATCAGCAAAATATTGTAACGGGAGGAAAAAATATAATGTTGTATGCAATGATATATTAATCATAAATTCCCAATCAATAAGAATGCTTATATTTACAGCATAAAAATTAAAGATTATGCATATCAACAACGAAGATACAATAACAGCACTTGCAACTCCTTCGGGTGAGGGTGCAATTGCAGTCATCAGGCTCAGCGGTGATAAATCGTTTGAAATTGTTGACAAAATATTCCGTGGTTCAAAAAAAATATCTGAGTGCAGCTCGCATACAATTAATTACGGAAAAATAATCGGCAGCAATAACGAAATTATTGATGACGTTCTTGTATCGGTTTTCAGGAAGCCAAACTCATATACAGGAGAAGATTCGGCAGAAATAAGCATTCACGGAAGTCAGTTAATTGCACAGAAAATTATTGCAGAATTGCTGAAATATGAAATACGTTTAGCAGAGCCCGGCGAATTTACAAAGCGAGCTTTTCTGAACGGCAGAATTGATCTTGCACAGGCGGAAGCTGTGGCAGATGTAATTCACTCTCGCTCTGAAGCCTCTTTGCGCGGCTCACGAAATCAACTTGATGGAATTCTTTCGTCAAAAGTAAAAACACTCAGAGAAGAACTTCTTAATATTTCCTCGCTAATAGAACTTGAGCTTGATTTTTCTGAAGAAAATATTGAACTCATTGCAAAAAAAGACATTCAATCCAGAATAGACAAATTAGAATTTGAAATAAAGACGCTTTTAGAAACATATAAGTTTGGCAAAGTAATTCATGATGGCGTAAATGTTGCCATAATTGGCAAACCAAATGCAGGGAAATCTTCTTTGCTGAATTATCTGCTTAAAGAAAATCGCGCTATTGTAAGTGAAATTCCGGGGACAACAAGGGACATCATAAGAGAACAGGTTACAATAGGCGGCATTTTGTTCTTTTTGTTTGATACAGCTGGCATGAGGCACTCAACAGATGAAATTGAAAAAGAGGGTGTCCGCAGAAGTCAGGAAGCGATAAAAAATGCGGATCTTATTTTAATGCTTTTTGATTCCACAGAAGATTTTCCAAAAGAAATTTATAATCAGACAGTAAATTTTTCAGAAAGCGGAAAAATAATTTGTGTTTCAAACAAGATTGATATTTCGGAAAAGATTCACCCGCAGGCAGATTGTTCAATTTCCGCAAAGACTGGCGAAGGAATTGAAAAACTGTTTGATTTAATGAAAAATAAAGCGGTGGGGAATATTAACTTTACGGAGAAAAATGCAATTGTAACAAACCTTCGGCACGTTAATGTTCTGAAAAAAGCGGCTGAATATCTTTCGCTTTCTGCAAATTCTCTGGCAAATAACTTAAGCGGTGAATTTGTTGCCCTTGATCTGAGAAATGCTGCCGGTCAACTGGAAGAAATAATTGGTATTGTTACAAACGAAGATATATTAAATAATATTTTTTCGAAATTTTGTATCGGAAAATAATGTTCCACATGAAACTGAATGGTTGCAAAGAAATAAATTCGTTTCACGTGAAACGGAAAGGTAAATTTATTTGAATTATGATATAATAGTTGTTGGCGGGGGACATGCAGGCATAGAAGCTTCGGTTGCCGCTGCAAAGATGGGCTGTAAAGTCGGTCTTGTTACGATGGAGAAAAATGCACTCGGACGCATGTCGTGCAATCCTGCAATTGGTGGAAGCGCCAAAGGACATTTAGTACACGAGATTGATGTGCTTGGCGGTGCAATGGGTTTGATAGCGGACAGAACCGGCATTCAGTTTCGCACATTGAACAAATCCAAAGGTCCGGCAGTTTGGGCGGGCAGATGTCAGTCTGACAGAAGCCTTTACTCTGAAGAAGCAGTAAGATTCGTTTCTGCTATCCCAAATATTGAGATTATAGAAGACTCAGTTGTCGATGTTGTTGTTGAAGACGGACGTATTGTTGGTGCAAAATCTTTATATGGCAAAGAATTTATCTGTAAAGCAATAGTTGTTTGTTCCGGGACATTTCTGAACGGATTGATGTATACAGGATTTAAATCTACAAAAGGAGGGCGATTTGGTGAACCGCCGGCGACAGGTTTAACCGAATCTTTGGTCAAGCTGGGATTTGAATCCGGAAGGTTAAAAACTGGAACGCCTCCGAGAATTATTAAAAGCACAATTAATTTTTCAGGATTACAGGAACAACCCGGCGATGAATATCCCGAACCGTTTTCTCTTCGTACAAATAAAAAAGAATTTCCTTTTCTCCAGCAGGTAAGTTGTTTTTTGACTTATACAAACGAAACGGTTCATAAAATTCTTGAAACAGGATTTGACCGATCGCCATTGTTTACTGGAATAATTAACGGGGTAGGTCCAAGATATTGTCCTTCTATCGAGGATAAAATTGTAAGGTTCGCTGATAAAAAATCTCATCAGTTGTTTATTGAACCGGAGGGGTTGGATAAAGATTTAATTTATCTAAATGGTTTTTCTTCGTCGCTACCCGAAGATGTTCAGTTAAAAGCGTTGAAATTAATTCCCGGTTTGGAAGAAGCTGTTGTTGCCCGTCCCGCTTATGCAATTGAATATGATTATTTTCCGTCTTATCAGATTGATCTGACAATGGAGACCAAAAAAATTTCCGGACTGTATTTTGCCGGACAGGTTAATGGTACTTCTGGTTATGAAGAAGCCGCTTCACAGGGACTGATTGCCGGAATAAATGCTGCGTTGAAAATTCAAAAGCGAAAAGAATTTACACTGAAAAGAAGTGAAGCATATATTGGTGTTTTGACTGACGATTTGGTTGACAAAACTATTAATGAACCTTACAGAATTTTTACATCAAGTGCAGAACACAGACTTATTTTAAGGCAGGACAATGCTGACAGAAGGTTATTAAAATATGGATATAAGCTTGGGTTAATTCCTGCGGAAATGTATAATGAACTGAAAGAAAGAGAAGTTCTGATTTCAGCAGGGATTGAATTTTTTAACACAAAAAGAATTAAACCGGCGGAAATAAATCCTTTTTTACAGGGTGTAAATACTTCGGAAATTTCAGAACCGGAATTGATTTCCAAAATAATAAAAAGACCGGAAATCAGGCTTGCAAATTTGATTCAAGATTTGAAGTTTGATAATCCGATAATCAACGCTATAAAAAAGGACTCAAAAGCACTTGAACAGGTTGAAATAGAATTGAAATATGACGGATATATTTCTCGCGAGCTTGATTTGATCGCAAAAATTGACAGGCTTGAGAACACTAAAATCCCTTTAGATTTCAACTTTATCAATTTAAATCAACTTTCTGCCGAAAGCAAAGAAAAATTACAAAAAATCAAACCACGAACACTCGGACAAGCATCGAGAATATCAGGAGTAACACCTTCTGATATTTCGATTTTATTAGTATATTTAAAGAGTTAAACTTAAACTTTGAGTATAATTGAATAAACAAGAACAATATTTTCGCGAATTAAAAAGCTTTTTTTGGGAAAACAACATGCCTCCCGATGAGTTTCAGTTAGAAAGATTGGCTTATTTTGCTTCAATTATTACGAAAAAAAACGAAGAGTTAAATTTAATATCCCGCAGTGATGTTAAGAATATTGTTGAAAATCATATATTTTTATCATGCCTTATAAAAAAATTCTTTCAATATAAATTCACCAAATTTCTGGATATTGGAACCGGCGGCGGATTTCCCGGAATTCCTTTTGCAATCACAAGTCCGATGACTTCCGGGGTTTTGGTTGATTCAATTGCAAAAAAAACCACAGCTGTTCAGGAGTTTGTTGATAAATTAAAATTGTTATCGGTAAAAGTTGAAAATATGCGTGTCGAAAGTCCCGAATTTATTGCAAAATACAAAGAATCCTTCGATTTAATAATTAGCAGAGCAACTGTACCTGTAATTATTCTTGTCAGATATTCGCTCCCAATAATTAAAGAACGTGCGTTTATTTTGGCAATCAAAGGCGGGGATTTACAGGCCGAAATTAAAACTGCAGAAATAAAATATAAAGCTCATATCAAAAAGGCGACAACTTTTGAGATGGCATATAAACCAAGCAACATAAGAAACGAAAAAGATAAAAAATTAGTTATGCTGGAATTAATAAGATGAGCGCAGAATCAGAAAAACTTTTTGACGAAATCAGCAAACTTTCAACCGAACAAAGAAATCCAGCCTCGGTAAATATTGATAAACAATCAACGGAAGAAATTCTTCGCATCATAAATGATGAAGACAAAAAAATTGCATCTGCGATTGAGAAAGAAATTCCGTACATAACCAAAGCGGTTGATGTCATTGTTGATGCAATTAAAAACGGTGGAAGACTTTTGTATTTTGGCGCAGGCACAAGCGGCAGGCTTGGTGTTGTTGATGCTTCGGAATGTCCGCCAACCTTTGGAGCTCCATATGATTTGATAGTTGGTTATATTGCCGGTGGGAATGAAGCGATGTTTCGGGCACAGGAAGGTGCTGAAGATTTTGAGGAAAACGGCGCTGTAGATGTACTGAAAGCAAAAGTTACAGATAAGGATGTTATTTGCGGAATTGCAGCAAGCAGAAGAACGCCATATGTTATTGGTGCAATAAAAAAGGCAAAAGAAATCGGTGCAAAAACATTATACATAACTGCTACTCCGCGTGATGGGTTTAATATTAAAGAAGTTGATATTGCAATTTGTCCGAATGTTGGTCCTGAAGTTGTAATGGGTTCCACCCGTATGAAAAGCGGAACAGCTCAGAAAATGGTTTTGAATATGCTTACAACCACAACATTTGTCAGGCTTGGCAAGACCTATGAAAACATGATGGTTGATTTACAGCAGACGAACAAAAAGTTAGTCGAACGTTCAAAAAAAATTGTTATGACAATTACAAATGTTGATTATAAAACCGCAACAGAATATTTGGAAAAATCAAAAGGACACGTAAAGTCGGCATTAGTAATGATAAAGACCAATTGCACTTATGAAGAAGCGCAAATCCGTCTTGAGAAAGCTTCGGGTTTTGTAAGAAAGGCAATAGAAGTCTAATTCGTTTTATCTTAACAAAGTTAAAACGCAAAAACATTTTCTTCTCTCGTAATCATCAGATTGTAAAAACTAAAAATTTATCTGATAAACATTGGTTTTATTTAATTAAATTTAGTTAAATAAAATTATAATATATGAGTGAATTAGTTCAAAAACTTCTTACATATCCGCCGCAAAGAGATATTGTTTTTGTGCTTGGCGCCGGAGCTTCATATCCGGATGGCGTTCCGCTGCAAAGACATATTCTGCCGATGATTCTTGGTAATTCCGCGATTAATAATTCTGCTATCGGCAAACAGGCTATTGATTTTATTAAAGATAATTTTGCTTACAACAGCGAGAAAAATCTTTATCCGCAGCTTGAGGCAGTGTTTGGATTTCTTGACTATTTTATTTTTCAGAATGAAAACCTTTCCTCAAAATATTCTGTTGCAAATATCCGGCTCATAAAAGAATATTTGATCAAGTCAATTCACTATATCGTCAACTTACAAACCGACAAAGAGAGTAAAGTTTATCAAAAATTTTGGAGAACAGCTTTTCAGCAGACAAATAATTTTTCTGTAATGACTTTAAATTATGATACTTTGCTCGAACAGGCGTTTAATATTTTTTCAGGACAAAAAGCATATATAGATTATTCCATTCATTTAATGAATTATAATAAAGGTGCGGAATTCAGCCAGTACAATTTTTGGATTAATCCCCGCGAACCGATATTTGTTCCGCAGGATATAAATCCCGTTCCGCTGAAAATATTAAAACTTCACGGAAGTCTCAATTGGAAATATTGCAGTTGCTGCAATCAAACTTTACTGACTCCATGGGACAGAGAAATTGACTTGAACCGCGGAAAATTTACCGGTTATACTTATCCTGACAAACAAAAGTATGATTTTACATGCCCAAATGACGGAACGGATTTTGAAACTTTAATAATAATGCCATCTTATGTAAAACCATTGAATCAACCGATTATTTCGCAGTTGATGGGAGAAGCCGCAAGGGAAATTCGTGCGGCAAAAAAAATAGTTTTTATCGGCTACTCGCTTTCAAATGCAGACCTTCATATTCGTGCGCTATTCAAAAAACAAATTAACGAACAAACAAAAATTATTGTAGTTAACACAAGAGAAACAGAAGAATTCAAACTGAAATATTATTCCATATCAGAAAACGTTGAGTTCATTTACTCATCGTTTGAAAATTTACTATTGTCAAAAGAATTAACAAAAAAAGTGTTTGAATAAATATCTGAAAAATTTATTATTGTTTATGAGTTTGAAATAAATTTTTAATTCAGAAAAATTTCTGCAGTAATAAATTTGTACTCATAAAAAATCATTTCATCATAAAAACAGGGAGACTTAACATGAAGAGAGTTTTACTTTTATTCGTGCTTTTTTCAACACTAACTTTTGCTCAAAGCAACTGGAATATGGTCTGGAAATTATCTCAAAAACCATTTATGGATCCGCAGATTGGTTCGGAAATGGCAATTGTCAAAGCCGGATTTGATACCGATCAGGACGGTTGGGGCGAGTTTCTTTGTGCATGGACAGATCTTGATAAAAATTTCATATTGATGTATGAAGCCTCTGCAGATAACACATATGATTTGGTTTGGTACTGGCAATATCCGGTTGCAGCAAATACTTTTGCAGGAGTTGCTGTTGGTGATATTGATAACAATGGCAAAGTTGATATTATTACAACAATGCCGTCGGTTGCAAATACAGAATCACCGAATCCTCCGCGTCTTTGGGTTTTTGAATGGCAGGGAGTTGTTGGAGAAAATAATTACGGAAACGGAACCGGCGATGCAGTAACACCAACTGCCGACTGGAATTATGAACTGCCGGACAATACCGATTTCAGACCATATAGTTTAATCGTTGAAGATATTGATCATGACGGAAAAAACGAATTAATAACAGGAGTGCGTTCCGGAGACAGAGGCAGAGAAATTCTTGTTGCTTCGGTTGAAGGAGAACTTTCCGGATTTGGTTTCTGGCAGATAGAATTTAATTATGCTCAGGCTTTTGGTGGCTCGGTTTATAATGTTACTACAGGCGATATGGATCATGACGGAAATCAGGAATTATATATGTTCGTTTGGGATTTATTTACAATGAGAATTTTTGAATGCATGGGTGATCAAAACTATCAAGAGGTTTTTGCCGTTGATAATCTCTATTCAACTCAGGCAGTTGATTATGGTTCATTGGAAGGTGTCCGTGTTGCTGATGTTGACGGTAACGGAAAGAGTGAAATGTACATTGCAGGTACAGAGCCGACAAACACAGTTTTTGTTGTGGATGAGACTGATGATATTAGTACGCTCACTTCAGCAAACATACATGAACTGTTAAGTTTTCCACAAATTGGAATAGGCAAACTCAGAACATTAAATATTGGAGATCCGGATGGTGATGGAAATATGTCTCTGTTAATTGGCGGTGAAGGAAACGGTCAGATTTTTGAAGTTGAATACAAAGGCAGCGGAAGCCCAATTGATGGTGCAAACTGGGAATGGAAAGCAATATTTGATGTTTGGGAATACAGCGGAATTGCCCCAACTGCAAATCCAACATTAACCCCAAGATATTTTTATGGAAGTTATGCAAACGATATGGATAAAGATGGAAAGCCTGAATATCTTTTTGTTAATTACAGTACAGATTTCAGTGTTTGGTCTGATGATGCTTATGTTTGGATGCTTGAAGTCGATAATGCAAACAGTGTCAGAGGGGACAATAATCTGATTCCGAATAAATTAGAATTGAATCAAAACTACCCAAATCCGTTTAACCCAAGCACAGCGATAAAATTCGGACTTCCTGAAGCACAGTTTGTCAGCATTAATATTTATGATGTGCTCGGCAATAAGTTGCAAACTATTGTGAATGAAAATTTACAGGCAGGAACTTATACTTATAATTTTGATGCTTCAAAGTATCCGTCAGGAATTTATTTTTATTCGCTGACAACAAACAACAGCACAATTACAAAGAAAATGATGCTGATTAAATAATATCAAAAATTTCCGGGGTTTTGTGTATAATTCAAAAAACCTCGGAGTTTTTTTTGTTCTCCAATATATCTCAAAACAAGTTGTAAGTCTTATGTGGAATAAAATTAAAATCGTTTTATGTGCTGTCTTTTTCTTTTCGGCAAGTTTGTCTGCACAAAGCACAGAGCCCTTTATTTCTTTGATTACTCCGAATGGCGGTGAATATTGGACTGTGGGCAGTTACCCAAGAATTACCTGGAAGTCGGCTAACATTCCGTTTGTGAAACTGGAAATTTCGTATGATGCCGGAAATAATTGGGAGACAATAAGTACGGCAGCAACTACGGAAAATCATTTTTTCTCTAACTGGAAAACCGGAAATGTTGAATCCGAAAAATGTTTAATAAAAATCAGCAAATACGATGATCTGGAAATTTTTGCTATAAGCGATACTTTTTTTACAATTGCAAAAGACAGCACGGTAAATAATGTTGTTGTTGTTGGCTCATCAACAGCGGCAGGAGTTGGTCCAAGCAAGATTGACAGTTCGTGGGTTGTTTGCTATAAAAATTATTTGTACGAAAGAAACACAACAATAAATGTAATCAACCTTGCCGTCAGCGGTTATTCTACTTATGATGTTATGCCAAGTGATTTTGCTAATCCAGAAAATCGTGCCGCACCAAAAACAGAACACAATATTTCCAAAGCACTGGAATATAATCCTAAAGCGATAATTATAAATCTTCCTTCGAATGATGCATCCCAGAATTATTCTGTAAGTGAACAGCTTGCAAATTATGATTTAATCTGCTCAGCCTTGGATTCATTGAATATTCCCCTTTGGGTTACAACTCCGCAGCCAAGAAATTTTTCCGTAGATAAAATTAAAATTCAATTTGAGATGCGGGATTCTACCTATGCAAAATTTAAGGACAGAACATTGGATTTTTGGACTGATATTGCTGACAGTTCGGGGAGAATCAATCCCAAATTTGATTCCGGTGATGGGATTCATATTAATGATTCTGCTCATGCAATTTTATTTAACAGAGTTGTTGAAGCAAATGTCATTCAGCCACTTTTGCAGAAAGTCGAAGAGATAATAGTTAATCAATCAGACAGTACTATTGAGCAAAAAAATTTTCAACTGAATCAGTCATCAAACAAATTTAAGTTTTCTGTTTTATATCCCGACGTTTATACATTAAAAATATTTGACAATACTGGGAAAGAAATTCAAACATTGCTGAATAAAAATTTGCTTCCTGGAAATTATTTGATAAACTTTGCGGCAAAAAACATTTCATCAGGAATATATGTTTATCAGTTAGCCGACAGTCAAAAGGTTTTATCAAAGAAAATGATTTTCATTAAATAAATTGGCAAAAGAAAATTAACAAAGAGGGAAAAAATGATTTACGATGTTGATTTGGAGAAAATACTTTTTTTAGATATTGAAACTGTTCCACAGTTCGAAGACCATTCGAAGCTAAGTGAAAAAGAAAAAGATTTTTGGGAAAAGAAAAGCAATGCTTTCCGAAAAGAACAATCACCGGAAGAAGTTTATGAAAGGGCAGGTATTTATTCTGAGTTTGGAAAAATTGTTTGTATTTCCGTTGGTTTAATCAGGAAGAAAAACAATGTGAATTACTTGCGGCTGAAATCATTTTATAATGATGATGAAAAAGTAATTCTGACAGGATTCAAGGAATTGTTAAAGAAGCACTTTAACACCGACAACCACATGCTTTGCGGACATAACGGAAAAGAATTTGACTTTCCATATATTGGTAGAAGAATGCTGATCAACGGAATAAAACTACCGCTACTGTTGGATATTGCAGGCAAAAAACCGTGGGAAGTAAATCACCTTGACACAATGGAATTATGGAAGTTCGGCGATTACAAACACTATACTTCGCTGAATTTACTTACGCATATTTTCAATATCCCAACTCCGAAAGATGATATTGACGGCAGCGAAGTTCATCGGGTTTATTGGGAAGAAAAGAACCTGAAACGAATTGCCGATTACTGTGCGAAGGATGTAAAAGCAACGGTTCAGTTGTTCTTGCGTTTCCGTGGAGAAGATTTAATTCCGGAAGAAAATATTGAAATAGTAGAATAAATTTTAAACAAATAAGACTGCCATTCTTGTATTTTTGAGTTTATTATTCTATTTTTCAGATAATTAACAAAGAAGAAAAATTTCATCCAAAATTAAACTCTCTGTTTTTTTTAAGTTTTTGGTTATTAATTAACACAAGTGGAGGTATCATGGTAAACTATAAACCATTTATAAATCTATTTTTCATTTTTATATTTTTTTTATCAACTCAAATTTTTGCCAATATTTACAGCTCTCAACTTAAGGTCAGCAATCCGGACGGCACAGTATTCGATGGAAATTTTGCAGACGGAACACCGGCAGTGTTATCATTTTTCCTGAATGATTCTGCCACGTCAGTAATTATTGAAATAATTGATGCTGTTGACAAATCTGTTGTTCACACAATTGATTTGGGTGCTACAGGAAGAAGTTATCACGAAGCAATTTGGAACGGTGAAGGTGCAGTTTCGAATAAAACATATATTTATCAAATAACTGCTAAACAGAATAATTATTCAAATACAAACTGGACAATATTTTATGATTCCGGCGGAATAGGGATTTTTTCGCGCGGATTGGATATTGTAACAGATATGACTCATCCGAATTTTGGATTGATGTATGCACCGAATAACGGCGGACCTCTTGGAAAAGGAATCACAATTTATAATCCCGATGCTTCGCAATTTGATACTTTTCTTGTCGCAAAAGATGTTTCTGAAGGCGGATCAATTGACTGGGGCAGCGGTGATCCTTTTGCTGCCGGTGTATTCGATGACCTCGGAAGATTTTATGTTTCATCAATTCCTTTCGGTGAAATACGAAGATTAAATTTGGATTATACAATTACTCCTGTATTAACAAGCTACACAAATCCGCTTGGAATATTTATAACCGGAACAGGCGAAAACAGAACAATTTATTTTTGCTCGGATACAAAAGTATTTAAAGCACCAATTGGAAATGACGATACATTCTCCGGCTTTACAGAAGAAATAGCAACATTTGATAATATAATTCCGCGGGCGATTGCAATTGATGATGATAATAATCTTTATGTTGCCTGCAGAACAAATGCAACTGACTTGAACAGTGACGGTGCAGGATTATATAAATTTTCTTTGAATGGAAATCTGCCTGTTGTAATAACAGATGCAATATGGTCTTTTGACGAAACAGTTACACATAAAATTTCTGACATGCAGATTGATTATGGAAATGACAGAAACACGAGCAATGATGATATTTTGTATTATGCAACCCGTGCAGATGCAAATAATAATGATGATGGGGTTTGGAGAATCGCCGATTTGAGTTCAGCATTTACTCAGCCGGAAAAAGTTATTACCGAAATTGAACTATATGGCGGAGATGACAATATTAATGCACGTTCAGGAATTGCTTTGGATGCGGCAGGCAATATTATTCTTTTTGAAAATGCCAACGAACATATTTTCTTTATCGCACCTCCCGGCAGCGGAACGGAAAACAGCTTTGTTACTACTGCACCGGAATTAATAACTGTTTCTGTTGCCACAGACGTTGAAGATAATAATATCCCGACAGAGTTCAGTTTAAAACAGAATTATCCGAATCCGTTTAATCCAAGCACGACGATACAATATTCAGTACCGTCAAGTGTGAAACGTGAAATGTCAAACGTGAAATTAATTGTTTACGATGTACTCGGAACCGAAGTTGCAACGCTTGTTGAGGAGAATAAATCACCTGGAATTTATGAAGTTGAATGGACTGCTACCGGCTTTGCATCCGGTGTTTATTTCTACCGTTTGAAGGCTGGTGATTTTAACTCTGTTAAAAAACTTGTTTTGATGAAATAATTTTCTCTCTCATTTCAGTTCTCTGCGCAATAATAATAAACTTGTGCGGAGAACTGCAATTATGAATTGTGCGTTCAATTAAGAAGAATAAACCATTGCCGTCCGATTTATCGGACGGAAAGTATTTAGCGATTTATTTTTGACTTTAGCCACATTCAGAATTCTCAAATGGTGCTAAAGCCATTCTGCTTTTTCCTATCTCCTCTCCGTTCGTCCGTTGGCTAACGGATACAGCAACACAGTCATAATTTATACTCCTTACTTTTTATTTTGCACTTTTTACTTTTTACTTTTTACTTTTTACTTTTCACTTTGTGTTTGCCTTCCTAACTCAAATCATCCTCCGTTTTTATTTCACATTTTTTTATCATTTTATGTAAGTTCGTTCTATTTATTCCGATGTGAAGAGCCGCCTGAGAGATGTTGCCGTTAAATTTTTTCAATAGGTTTTCTATAAACTGTTTCTCTACAATTCGGCTTGCATTATCCGCCGCTGCTTTTCTCAATTCATCCATTTCTTCCCATGTTTCCGGAATTAATTGCAAAACACTTTTTGATTCATTCAATTGCTGAAGGATGAGATGCTCTGTATTAATTGTTTCTCCTTTAGCCAAAAGAACCGCCCTTGTTATAAAATTTTGTAATTCTCTTATATTGCCAGGGTAGTCGTATGCTTTCAACACATCCATCGCTTCGGAGGAAAATCCATTGAACCATACTTTCATTTCTATGGATGCGGTTTTGGCAAAATGAATAATTAATTCTTCGAGATCTTCTTTTCTTTCCCGCAACGGCGGAACATGAATAGGAAGAACATTAAGCCGATAAAATAAATCTTCTCTAAACTTTCCTTCTTTCACTAAAGAAGCAAGATTTTTATTTGTCGCCGCAATAATTCTTGCCTGCGTTTTAATGCTGGCTGTACCGCCGACGCGGTCAAATTCTTTTTCTTGAATTACGCGAAGCAGCTTCACCTGCGCTGTAAAATCAAGTTCGGCAATTTCATCTAAAAATAAAATGCCGTCAAAAGCAAGTTCAAATTTGCCGAGTTTTCTCGCAGTCGCGCCGGTAAAAGCGCCGCGCTCGTGTCCAAACAATTCGCTTTCAAGCAGCTCTTTTGGAATTGCTGCACAGTTAATTGCAATAAAAGATTTTTTCTTCCTGTCGCTTTGAATGTGAATTTGACGGGCAACTAATTCCTTGCCAACACCGCTCTCTCCGGTTATCAGAACAGTGTTATTGTTAGTTGCAAACAAAGAAATTGTTTCTTTTAGTTTTTGCATCGCTGGACCGCTGCCAAGCATTTGCATATAAGATTTATTTGTTTCTTCTTCGAGTGATTTTGTTCTGCTTAATAAAATTCTTTGCTGCAGCGCTTTTTCAATAATGAATTTCAATTCTTTCAAGTTTGGTGTTTTGGAAATATAATCGAACGCGCCGAGTTTCATCGCTTCAACCGCCGTATCAATTGAAGCGTAATCGGTGATAATGATAACCGGTAAATCTTCATCCACTTCGTGAATTTGCTTTAAAATCTGCAAACCACTTACTCCTTCTTCAAGCATTAAATCAAGAAGTACTACGTCGGGATTATTTTTCCTAATCAAACTAAGACCGTCATTCCCGGTGTATGCCAGGGCACAATTGAATTCTTTTTGTAGAATTAATGTAAAATCATTCACAAATTCCTTATTGTCATCAATGATTAAGAGTTGAGTTTTCAAGTCATAATTCCTTCATTTAGTTCGATTGTAAAAATTGTTCCTTCTGTTCCGTTACTTGTTTTAACATAAATCCTCCCGCCGTATTTTTTCAATATTTGGCGGGCAGAAAATAAACCAAAGCCGGAACTTGAACCTTTGGAGTAACCGCTTTCAAATATTTTTTCCCACTCACTTTCAATTATTCCAATTCCGTTGTCGGCTACATCTATACATACTTTGGGAGCCACGCAATATATCTTAAGTGAGATTTCTTTATTCCCATTTTGTGATAATGATTTCACCGAATTTTGGAGACAATTATCAATTATATCGGCAAGCTCATAGCTTTTTATTAAAACTGCTTTTTCACTTTCAAAATATTTACTTCGCGAAATTGCAACTTTGTTTTCCTCGAAAATATTTTGAAGTGAATTACAAGTATTTTTAATTACTTCTATAGGGTTACATGAAAAGGATTGATACACAATTTTCTTAATACCACTCAGCGATTCTTTTATAATATTAATTGCCTGCGCAAAATCCGGATATTTTTTTTCCTTCTCCGTTTGATTCGTTAATAACAATATTTTTAATGAATGTTTTAATTGCCGAACTATTTCGCTGCTTATATTGATAGCAAGCGAAAGATCGGCAATAGTGGACAATCTGGGAAATACCATTTCGTTGAATGTCGTTTGCCGTTCGTTAATCGTGTCGATATAATGGGGATTATTTAAATTCGTGCGTGCATGTTCATATAGCATGTGAAGACTATTTAGATTTGATAACGCCCAGGCTCCATGCGAAAAATTCATCAATTCGGTCAATAAATCATCGGTTAAATTTTCTAAGGATTTCATTTTGTTTTGATTTCTTGTAATCCAAAGAAAAACAAGATTGGGAATAGCAATACTTGCAGAAGATATTAATACTGGCAAAAAATATTTCTGAAAAAAAGATTCGGAATCATTTGTTAATAATAATAACAACCAGTAGAGAGAAATACTTGACGAAACAAACCCAAGAGAAAGTTTAATATTCCATTGATATTTTTGCAGACCTCTTTTTGTCCCCGCATACAAGATAAGGAAAGTTAATATTGTTGTAAGAATATAAAACTGGATCTCTCTGATTTTCAAAACTCTAAAAGTATGCCCGGGGAGGGTGTAAAAAAAAGCATA
>Ga0210044_10006725_pt1 | contig 15014 bp, 13 predicted proteins | sample CryGey13umfilter_2_FD_183959 | JGI IMG/M metagenome (GOLD analysis project Ga0210044, IMG submission 183959) | Groundwater microbial communities from aquifer in Utah, USA - Crystal Geyser 4/9/14 3 um filter (SPAdes) (version 2) | ecosystem: Environmental > Aquatic > Deep subsurface >...
CGAATTATTTTCCAGTCTCAGTCTGGCAAGAAGTGAGGCTATCAAACGCAATAACCCTGTCACCTTGGCTCCAACGGATGGGGCTAACTGGGGGAACGGCTGGACAATAACATCAGCTGCCGGAACCATTAGATCGCAATCCGAACTTAAAAAAATAGTCATATCCCAAGGTTCTGCCAGCGTGGTTTATGCCCCAACTGGCAGGGCAACGGTCGCCGCACCATTTTTGCTTGACGTCTCAACAACCCCGACTGCAAATGCTCGTTGCATCAAGATTGAGTTAAGCGGAATGCCGCGCGTGTCTAAACCAGCGGGCGGAGTATGTTCATGACTCATCGCAAAAAAATTATTGGCTTCAGTTTGATCGAGGTGCTAATCACCATTGTTATCCTGATGATTGGACTACTGGGGTTGGCTGGCTTACAGGGTAGAGCATTAACATCACAATTGGAATCTTATCAACGTTCACAAGCATTAATCCTTCTTAAAGATATGGAAAGCCGTATTAATGCCAATCGTAAACATGCTGCAGATTATGTAACTTTAACTCATCTAGGTGGTCCAGAAGCTCCATGTCCGACACTGGTGGACTCTGTCGCCAATGTGGACAGGAAAGAATGGTGCAATGCCCTTATGGGTGCAGCTGAAACTTTGGCGGCAGCACCCATGATAGGCGCTCGCGGCTGTGTCTATCAAATCACAGCACCTGTAACCGGATTTGCATCGGCATATCTGGTCGTGGTTGCATGGCAAGGATTGAACGACACTAAAGCCCCAGATGTTACTACAGCCACGTCTGCCGGGCAGTGCGGAGTAAATCGATATGGCAACGAGTCTTTGCACCGCGTGGTTACGCTACCCATCTCCATAGCAGACTTGAATTGATATGAACCCTTCTGCTTACACGCTCACGTTTACAAATCGGACATCACAGCGTGGCCTGTCACTGATCGAGCTAATGATTTCCATCGCAATCGGTCTTCTTATCCTTTCGGTCCTGGCCACGCTGTTCGTCAATCAGAGTAGAACTCGTATGGAGTTGGACAAGTCCAATCGCTTGATAGACAACGGTCGTTATGCTTTAGAGGTTTTATCCGAGAATTTACGACTTGCCGGTTTTTATGGGGAGCGTGAACTTACGGCGCTTCCTGTGATATCAGACCCTTGCACAATAAATCTCGCGGAGATGAGGGGGGCGCTGGGTTTGCACGTGGACGGATATGATGCAAGTGGCGTTGGTGCAACCATTGCCAGCCCGCCTTGCGGTCTGACTACTGCAGATCTGAAAAGTGGCAGCGACATTTTGGTGTTGCGCCGTGCAGAGATCACTTCACTTTTAGCTGCATCGGCAGTAGCTGGCACACATTATATTCAGCTTTCAAACTGCAAATACGATACCGCAACCTCCGTTATTGACACCACTGCAGCGAGTTTCGTTCTGCGTCAGCACGACTGTACTTCAACCAGCACTTTACCTGCTGCCAATGTGCGGCGTTTTTTAGTGCAAACTTACTATATATCTCCCAACAACGTTGCGGGTGATGGAATACCCACACTGAAACTAAAAGAGCTTGATCCAGCCGGTACAGGCGTATTCATTACTACACCTTTAGTCGAGGGCATTGAATATCTTCAGGTCGATTACGGTATTGACGGTGATAATAATGCGGATGGTGTGATGGACGATATCAATGGTGATAGCGTTGTGAGCGACGCGGATAAGGATGGGGCAGCTGATAGCTATGTTACAGGCTGTGCGACTGTCGAGTGCTGGTCCAATATTGTCTCGGTAAGACTCAATGTCATTGCCAGAAACATTGAAACGACTGCCGGTTACTCCAACACCAATACTTATACGCTTGGGCAGGCCGGGACGTTTGGGCCATTTAATGACAGCTATAAACGCCACGTTTTCACCCAGACAGTTCGTTTGATTAACCCTTCAAGTCGGAGGGAGAGGCCATGACAACGTTGTACAGACAACGCGGCAGCACTCTCTTGGTGGCACTCGTCATGTTGATGCTGTTGACGCTGGTTGCACTTTCTGCAATGAATGCCAGCACTACGAGCATTGAGGTTGTAGGCAATGCCCAGTTGCGCGAAGAAGCTAATGCCGCTGCACAACAGGCTATTGAAGGGGTTATTAGCAGCAATTTCACCGCCAGCCCGGCCTCATCAGTCGTTACCGCTAATGTTGGTGGTACCAATTACAGTGTAGCGGTTGCTGTGCCAACTTGTAAAAGTACAGTACCGATCGTCAACTCCGAACTAGATGCAAGCAACCCATTAGACTCTGTCTGCCTCAGCAGCGGCTCATTACAAAACACAGGAGTAATGAATGCCTCAGGCGTCCTGTCAACAACACAACCATGGTGTTATCAACAAACGTGGGAAGTCAACGCCACAATAGACGATAGCGACAGTGGTGCAAAGACAACCGTACACCAGGGCGTATCCCTGCGTGTGCCGGCAGGAACGGACTGTCCCCCCAGCACTTGAATCTAAAATATTTATTTCAACAACAATAGAAGCTGTCTTTGTGCAATTTGGAGGTGTCATCATGAAATCGATACAACTTGTATTACTCGGCCTGTTTGTTGCCTTGATGGGTATTACCGCTGCCAGCAAAGCGGAGGATATTGACATTTACAGTGGCCTCAGCGGTGCGGTCGGAGTGCCCAATGTGCTGATCATCCTGGACAACACGGCTAACTGGAATAGCCCTTTTGACGCTGAAAAATCGGCTCTGGTGTCCACGGTGAGCGGTCTGAGCGAGACGGTAAACATTGGTCTGATGATGTTCCCCGAAACGGGTAACCCGAATGACAATGTGGACGGCGGTTATGTCCACTTCGGGGTACGCCCAATGACCGGCGCCAACAAGGGAGCGCTGGGGACGATGGTAAACGCTCTGGATAAATTAAATGACAAGGGCAACAACGCCACTTACGGCCTGGCCATGCATGAGGCCTATGTCTATTTTGCCGGAGGCGGTTCGCTCTCCGGTTTCGGCAAGGTAAAAAGGGACTACGCCGGAAACACCGTCAACAATTCACTGGCGGCTGGCCTTCCCGGCAATCCCTTTACTTCGGCATCCAGCACCACCTATATCAGTCCGATGAATAACGAATGTCAAAAAAACTTTATCATTTTCATCAGCAATGGACCGGCCAACGACAACACCTCTGCAACCAACACAGCAACTTCGCTACTCACAGGGGTTGGCGGCAACACTACCACCATTGCTCTGAGCCCTAACGGTGCGCAGAGCAATGTCGCTGACGAATGGGCTCGTTTCCTTAGCAGCAATGACATCAATAGCACCCTTGCCAACACTCAGACGGTAAGAACCTATACCGTGGATGTCAATCCCGGCACTACCGGAGGAGGCCCAGCCCATACCGCCCTGCTTAAGAGTATGGCCTCTCATGGAAAGGGCAAGTATTTTGCCGTCACCGGAGATGCCTCTGCGATAGCCCAGGCGCTCCTCAAAATCCTCAACGAGGTGCAAGCGGTCAACAGCGTGTTCTCTTCATCCAGTTTGCCCGTCAGTGTGAATGCGCAAGGTACCTACCTGAACCAGATTTACATGGGGATGTTCCGTCCGGATGAGAATGGCATGCCAAGATGGCTCGGCAACCTCAAGCAGTACCAGTTCAGCTATGATGTAGCCACCGACACCCTGAAGCTGGCCGACAGTCTCGGCGAGAGCGCGATCAGTGCAGGGGGCACCGGATTCATCTCCCCCAATGCGGTCAGTTTCTGGACCACCAAAAATACAGCCCAGCCCGATTTGGGCGGTGGATTCTGGCGGAATAAACCGGCGGGGTCGGGCGGCGGATACGATTTGCCAGATGGCGAACTGGTAGAAAAGGGTGGGGCGGCGCAGATGTTGCGCTTAGCCAACCTGAATAACACTTACACGACTACACCCGGGACTAGCAATCCGCGCAAACTGTTTACCTATTGCCCGAGCGGGTCATGCACTGCGCAATTGTCCGCGGCGGCCAATGCCTTCGATAGCTCGAATACCCTCATTACCGATGCGGTGTTTGGAACCGGAACCACCCGGACCAACATGATCCAATGGATACGCGGCCATGATTACAAAGGCGACGAATCCGGGCCGGGAAGCACCGTTAGCAATGTCAGGCCATCCCTGCATGGCGACGTGCTGCACTCGCGCCCGACCATCATCAACTATGGCGACTCAACTGGGGTGGTGGTTTTCTACGGCAGCAACGATGGCGCGTACCGTGCCATCAATGGCAACCAGAGCGGAACCGGCGCGGGCAGCGAGTTGTGGGGCTTTATCCCGACCGAGTTCTTCGGCAAACTCAAGCGGCTGCATGACAACAGTCCGGTGCTGCTGCTTCCTTCCACGCCGACGGGCATCTTGCCGGCACCGCAGCGCAAGAATTATTTTGCGGATGGTCCGACCGGGGTTTATCAAAAGATGAAAGCGGATGGCACTACCGATACCGCCTATCTCTACCTCGCCATGCGCCGTGGCGGACGGCTCATCTACACGCTGGATGTCAGCACGCCGACCAATCCGAAGTTCCTATGGAAAATAACCAATACGGGCGATTTCGCTGAACTCGGACAGACCTGGTCGCAACCAAAAGTAGCCAACGTTAAAGGATATGCCAATCCAGTGCTTATTTTTGGGGCAGGCTACGATACGGCGGAAGATAGCGAACCGCCCACAGCCGACACCATGGGCCGCGGGATATTCATCGTGGATGCAATTACCGGCACCATGGTATGGAGTGCCACGTATGGAACCTCCAGTGCCTGCAGTGGCACCACAACAAAAGCGACATGCTCTGTAGCGGGGATGAATTACAGTATTCCCGCCGATATAACTCTGGTGGACCGTGACAGCGATGGAAAAGTAGATCGTCTGTATGCCGTTGATACGGGCGGTAATGTATGGCGAGTGGACCTTCAACCCACGGTAGCCAATTTTACGCCTAACCACTGGCAAGTGAACAATGTAGCGGCACTGGGCTGCTCTGCCGGAGCATGCGAGGCCGGCACTACTCCCCGCAAGTTCTTCTATCCGGTGGACGTAGTACCTACCAATTCATATGATGCGATACTGGTCGGTTCCGGTGACCGTGAACATCCTCTCTATTCCAACTTATCTTATGGCATAACCAACCGGTTTTATATGCTGAAAGATCTCACTGGCAATGCTGGCAGCAGCACGGCAACCATAGAAGCCAGTTTGTTCGATGCCACCAGCACCGCTTACGTAGACAGCTCCAGCTTCAAGGGTTTCTACGTCACGCTCAGGGCAGGGGAAAAAGTAGTCAATGCGCCGACCACCGTGGCCGGTTATACCTACTTCGGCACTAATCAGCCAACTGCACCTAGTGCCAATTCATGTACCGCTACTCTGGGAATCGCGAGAGGCTACAGTATCAAACCTCTGGCCGGGACTTATACATCCACCGAATTCGACGGAGGGGGATTGCCACCCTCTCCGGTGTCCGGTTTGGTAAATATCACCGTGATGGTAAATGGAGTGGCAACGACAAGACTCGTTCCATTCTTGATAGGTGGTGGAGGCAGCCCAGATTGTGTCGGATCGGATTGTTCGTCTCGGATTGTTCGTCTTCTCTGGGTAGCATTAAGCCACCTATAAACGTTAACACGAGCCGTCGGAGAGCCTACTGGTACAAAAATTAAGCACACTATAGATTCGGTACTATGAAGATTGAACCGCGTTTATCGTTAAATTCCCAAGGCTATTAGATGTAGTAGTGAGTCGTAATTTTTTGCGTAAAGATCAGCATAGGTCTGCTATAGGTTTCATCGGCTTCGGCTTGGTCTCCGGGGCAGTTCTCACAAACTAACTCGTTGTCCATCAGGGGTGCTCAATGTTGGCAGCGAAGGCCGCTTCGTGTGGTAACAGTCGCTGAAACACAGAAATGTGCGGTGTCAGATCAATTTGAGGCTGCTACGAATTAAATCTTCGCGACGCAGCATAAATACAAACTCGTCACCCGCTGCTACCTCCAGCCAGATGAACGGAAGATTGGGGTACGCGGCTTCAAGTGCGGGACGATTATGGCCGATCTCGACCACCAGCAATCCATTGGGATTAAGGTGGTCGGCCGCATGTTCCAATATTTTGCGAGTGGCATCAAGCCCATCTGCACCACTGCCCAACGCGAGTTGCGGTTCATGCCGATATTCTGACGGTAGCGTGGCCATAGATGGCGCATCTACATAAGGTGGGTTGCTGATGATAACGTCGTATTGCTTGCCTTTCAGATTGGCAAACATATCTGATTCTATAATTTGGATTCGGTCTTCCATGCCATAGTCAGCAATATTGCGCTGAGCCACTTCCAATGCAGCTGGAGAAATATCAACTGAATCCACTGCAGCGTCAGGAAAGGCGTGCGCAGCCAAAATGGCGAGACAGCCACTACCAGTGCACAGATCCAGGACGTTGGTCACGATCTTCGTATCAGCTATCCAAGACGCAAATTGCTCCTGTATCAACTCTGCGATAAAAGAACGTGGCACGATGACGCGCTTGTCCACATAGAATCGAAAGTCCCCTAACCAAGCTTCTTGCGTCAGGTAGGCGACAGGAATTCGTTTGTCTACGCGCTGCTTGAGCAATGCGAGTAATGCATTTTTTTCGTCTGAAATTAGTCGCGCATCAAGAAATGGATCCAGCGTGTCCAATGGCAGATGCAGAGTGTGCAGAATGAGGTAGGCGGCTTCATCATACGCGCTGGCCGAGCCATGCCCGAAGCTGAGCTTTGCTTCGTTGAATGCACTGACCGTAAAGCGCAGCCAGTCACGCACGGTGTGAAGTTCGTTGGTGCAGTCAAAATGATGCAGGGCACTCATATTTTATTAACCAGCAGATTGACCAATGTGCGGCAGTATATTTTAGATAATACATCCAAGTCGGTCACGGATACGCATTCATTGAGTTTATGTATCGTTGCATTAATCGGACCGAATTCAATCACTTGTGGGCAGATATCGGCAATGAAACGCCCATCTGAGGTGCCGCCACTGGTTGAAAGTTCGGTTTCGATACCCGTTACTTCCTTGATCGCAGCGCCAACTGCATCTACCAGATCACCGCGTGGTGTGAGATAGGGTTTTCCGGACAGTGACCAGGCTAACTCATAATTCAGCCCATGCTGATCGAGTATGGAGTGCGTTTTGGCTTTTAGTTCATCCACTGTACTCGCTGTTGAAAAACGAAAATTGAATGTAATTTCCACTGCACCTGGAATGACGTTAGTTGCCCCGGTGCCACTGTGTATGTTGGAAATCTGCCAAGTTGTAGCCGGGAAATAAGTGTTCCCGTTATCCCACACCATTTCGGCCAACTCGGCGATGGCCGGAGCAGCGAGATGGATGGGGTTTTTGGCTAAGTGCGGGTAAGCGATGTGGCCTTGCACTCCTTTCACGGTAAGTTTGCCCGATAGTGAACCGCGTCGCCCATTTTTGATGGTGTCACCGGTTTTGGCAGATGAGGTGGGTTCGCCCACGATGCAGTAATCCATTTTTTCGCCGCGCATTTGCAGTGCTTCGACTACGCGAACGGTGCCATTTACGGCTATGCCTTCCTCATCCGAAGTCAACAACAAGGCAATTGAACCGGTATGGCCGGGGTGCGTTGCCACAAATTGTTCGATGGAGGTAACGAAGGCAGCCAGTGAACCCTTCATGTCGGCAGCGCCGCGCCCAAATAACATTCCGTCGCGTATGGTCGGAATAAATGGGTCGCTGTGCCACTGATCCAGTGGGCCGGTCGGCACGACATCAGTATGCCCGGCAAAACAGACCACGGGGCTATTGTTGCCGCGCCGTGCCCACAGATTGTCCACATTGTCGTAGCGTAATGTTTCCAGTTTGAAGCCAAGTGGTTCAAGGCGCGCGCCAATGAGAGCCAGGCAGCCTTCATCCAACGGTGTGAGTGAACGGCGGGCGATAAGTTGTTTGGCAAGTTCAAGGGTGGACATATATAGATTAAGACTTAAAATTAAAAATTTTTTCGTAGCTGGCATCGTCGAAGCCGATATGCAGTAGCTTGCCATTCTGTTCCAATAGCGGGCGTTTAATGACGCTGGTTTTTTCCAGTAGCAGTGGTAATGCGCTATTATTATCCTTGATGACTTGTTTTTGTTCTGCCGACAAACCGCGCCAAGTCAGACCTTTACGGTTGATCAGACTTTCCCAGCCTATCTGTTGCAGCCAGCTCTGCGCCAGTTCTGGTTCAAGGCCATGTTTTTTAAAATCGTGAAATTGATACTCGGCATAATGCTGATCAAGCCAAGTGCGAGCTTTCTTGACAGTGTTACAATTTGCAATACCATACAATTTCATCTTGCTGAATCCATTAATTTTGATCAGTGTGACATTGCCGAAGCCGCCAGCAATCTGACGTGGCGGATTATGAGTAATAAATCAAGGATGATAAATTGCTGGCCGAGTCGGCGTGAAGCAAAGCATCTTCCTTAGTGATCTCACCATTTTTGTACAGTTTGTGCAACGCTTGTTCAAAGGTCTGTGAACCGGACGTTACACTTTGCTCGATAGCATCGCGAATTTTGTCGATCTCATCATTTTTAATCAGATCTGAGACAAGCGTTGTATTGAGTAAAATTTCCACAGCAGGCACCAAAGTGCCATGCACGTTGGGTACCAAACGTTGAGAAATAACTGCCCGCAAGCTCATTGCCATGTCGGCGAGTACTGCTCGGCGAGTATCTTGTGGAAAGAGATTTATGATGCGGTTCAGTGCATGGTAGCTATTATTCGCGTGCAGCGTGGACAGGCACAAATGGCCGCTCTGGGCAAAGACCAGCGCATGTTTGAAAGTTTCGCGGTCGCGGATTTCACCTATCATTAGTACATCAGGCGCTTCGCGCATGGCGCTTTCCAAAGCATTGCCATAGGAAAGCGTGTCGGCACCGATTTCGCGTTGATTAACGATGGATTTATTATGATCAAACAGGTACTCGACAGGGTCTTCAATGGTCAGGATATGGCCGGAAGCAATATTATTGCGATGCTCAATCATGGCCGCCATTGTGGTGGATTTTCCCGATCCAGTCGCACCTGCAACCAATATCAGGCCACGCTTTTCCATAATGAGCTGATTCAATACCGGTGGTAGATTCAGTTCGTCAATGTTGAGAATGCCGAACCGTATATAACGAATGACAATGGAAATGCTGCCTCGCTGGCGGAAAATATTGACTCGATAATTTCCAGTATCCAAGGCACGATAGGAAAAATTCATTTCCATGCTGGACTCGAAAGTCGCGATTTGCTCCGGTGACATTATTTCATAGGCGATGCGCTCAATAGTTTCGCTATCGAGTTTCTCTGCGTTCACTGGCATAACCACGCCATTGATTTTGATGTTGATTGGTGCACCCGCAGAGAAGAAAAGATCAGAGGCCTGTTTGTCGGCGGCCAACTGTAAAAAAGGTGTAATAATCATAATCTTTTTCCCGGGGTGAATCTGGCTTTAAATTCCGCGTAATAGCTCGTTAATACCGACTTTTGCCCGAGTTTTGGCATCCACTTTCTTTACGATCACGGCGCAATACAGGCTGTAGCTGCCATCTTTGGAGGGAAGGTTGCCGGACACTACCACCGAGCCAGCCGGTACGCGACCATAATGCACTTCGCCAGTTTCGCGATCGAAAATTTTGGTGCTTTGTCCGATGTACACACCCATCGAAATCACCGCGCCTGCTTCCACAATCACGCCTTCGACAATTTCCGAGCGCGCACCGATGAAGCAGTTGTCTTCGATAATGGTCGGATTGGCCTGTACCGGTTCCAGAACACCGCCGATACCGACCCCGCCACTCAAGTGAACGTTCTTGCCAATCTGCGCGCAAGAGCCGACCGTGGCCCAGGTATCCACCATAGTGCCTTCATCCACATAAGCGCCAATGTTGACGTAAGAAGGCATTAAGACCACGTTCTTGGCTATGAATGAACCTTTGCGCGCCGCAGCTGGCGGCACTACGCGGAAGCCGCCCTCACGAAAGTCGCGTGAATTGTAGTCGGCAAATTTGGACGGCACTTTGTCATAATAATTGGTAAAGCCGCCCTTGATGAAACCATTGTCTTCAATGCGGAAAGACAATAGTACTGCTTTTTTCAGCCATTGATGGGTTACCCACTGACCTTCTATTTTTTCTGCCACTCGCAGAGTGCCATGGTCGAGGTGACCCATAACGGTGTCCACCGCATCTTTCAGTTTTGCGTCTACGTTGCGTGGTGTAATCTCGGCACGGTGTTCAAAGGCGGGTTCGATGATCTGTTGCAATTGTTCCATGATTTTCCTAGTCAAGTTTGCGGGTAAATTCGGCGATGCGATTCGCGGCTTCCATGGTTTCGCTCAGCTCTGCTACCAAGGCGACGCGGATAAAATTTTCGCCTGGATTAATGCCATGTGCATCACGCGCCAGGAAACTTCCGGGCAGCACTGCGACATTATAGTCTCGATGCAGATATTGCGCGAAGAGGGTGTCAGCAATAGGCACGCGGAGCCACAGGTAAAAACTGGCATCTGGCAGCGCCACCGGCAGCACGGGTTTCAGGGTACTGATAACCTGTGAGAATTTCTCCATATACAGGCGGCGGTTTTCGGCGACATGTTCTTCATTCTGCCAGGCGACGGCGCTAGCTGCTTGCACTGCCGGATTCATGGCGCAGCCGTGGTATGTTCGATACAGCGTAAACTTCTCAATTATTTTTGCATCGCCCGCAACAAAGCCGGAACGCATGCCGGGTACGTTAGAGCGCTTGGATAGGCTGAAAAAAGACACTAGATTGCGGTAATCGCTGCGTCCCAGCTGCTGTGCTGCTTGTAGTGCACCGAGCGGTGGCGTATCGAAATAGATTTCAGAATAACATTCGTCGGCAGCGATGATAAAGCCGTAACGGTCAGCCAGATCAAATAGTGTCTTCCATTCTGCAAGTTCAATTACACGCCCGGTCGGGTTGCCTGGTGAACATACATATATCAGTTGCGTACGCTGCCAAACATCCTGCGGCAATTGATCAAAATTCAACGCGTAGTTATCTTTCGACAGGGTGTTGAGAAAATAAGGTGTGGCACCAGCCAGCAGAGCTGCGCCTTCATATATCTGATAGAACGGATTGGGGCAAATCACAGTTGGGTTGTTACGCGTACGGTCTACTACTGCTTGGGCGAAAGCAAACAGTGCCTCACGGCTGCCGTTTACTGGCAGAACTTGTGATTTTGCATCCAGCGTAGGAAGATCGTAACGTTGCTCAAGCCACCTGGCAATGCTGCCACGAAGCGCGTCACACCCAGCCGTTGTGGGATAATTCGAAAGTCCCGCCAGATTGGCGCTTAATGCGTCACTGATAAATTTTGGAGTGGCATGTTTGGGTTCCCCAATATGCAGGCTGATAGGGCGGCAAGCTGGGTTGGGAGTAACTGAGCTAAATAAATTAGCGAGTTTCTGGAACGGGTAGGGCTGCAGACGATCAAGATCAGGATTCATAATTTTTTTCTTAAGCTGAACAGGCACAATTATAAAGGCGTAGCGAGTGGCATCAAAACAAAAAGTTTTGTCGGTGATATGCCTGTTGAGTGGGGCAATGGTGTGGGGACTTATTTGGTACCCCTATCGCGCACTAAACAATATGGGGGTAGGCGGCGAATTATCTACGCTGCTCAGCTATGTTATGGCAATGGTATTAGGTCTGCTGTTCTTGGGGCCGATATGGCGCGAATTGCGAGTTGCCGGGTGGCTGAGTATTGCATTGATGGCAAGTGCGGGCTGGACTAATGTAGGCTATGTGCTGGCGATGTTGGACGGCGAAGTCATGCGCGTTCTGCTGCTGTTTTATCTCGCGCCATTGTGGACGGTATTCTTTTCATACTGGCTACTCGGTGAAAAATTAAATTATTACGGCTACGCCATTATCGCGCTGTCATTGGGTGGTGCCTTCGTTATGCTGTGGGATACACAACATGGTTTGCCGCTGCCGCAAAGCCAGGCGGAATGGATAGGTCTTTCAGCGGGGGTTAGTTTTGCTTTGATGAATGTAATAGTGCGTCGCACGCAGCACTTGAGCGTGAATTTCAAAGCAGCCAGCACATGGTTAGGCACAATATTGTTTACCACCGTGTTGCTCTTGTACCAGGGCAATTTCATGGCGCAATTGCATGGCATCCCCCTCGATGCCTGGTGGCTGCTATTGCTGATTGGATTGGTGTTGTGTGCCATTAGTTTTGTTTTGCAATATGGACTGACTTATCTGCCCGCCAATCAGGCTATCGTTCTGTTTCTATCCGAGCTGGTATTTGCTGCCGTATCCGCGTATTTCTTGGCTGATGAGGAAATGGGAGTGCGGGAAGTGATCGGTGCAGTGCTAATTGTTTCGGCCAGTTTGCTGTCTGGAAAATGCACGCCACTTCACGAAAAATAATTTTTTTGGGGAATTTTTAATGAATAAGGCGAAATTTATTACCTTTGAAGGGGTAGACGGGGCAGGTAAAAGTACCCATCTGGCATGGTTTGCCGATGCATTGCGCAAACGCGGTAAGGAAGTGCTGGTAACGCGAGAACCGGGTGGCACACCCTTGGGTGAATCTCTGCGTGAGATTCTGCTAAATCAACCCATGCATGCAGAAACAGAGGCACTTTTAATGTTCGCCGCTCGCCTGGAACATATCGAGCAAGTTATCAAGCCCGCTTTGCAACGGGGAGTCTGGGTGGTGTCCGACCGTTTCAGCGATGCCAGTTTTGCCTATCAGGGTGGGGGCAGGGGGGTGAAGGTGGAAAAGTTGGAACAATTGGAATGCTGGGTACATGAAAATTTTCAGCCGGATTTGACATTATTGTTTGACGTACCGGTTGAGGTGGCACGCCAACGACTGTCGAAGAATACAACGCTGGATCGCTTCGAGCAGGAAAAAGATAGTTTTTTCGAGAAGGTGAGGCAAGCTTATCTGGAGCGCTGCAAGAAAAATCCAGATCGCTTCGCTTTGATTGATGCTGCAAAAACACCAGAGACAGTTAAAGAAGATTTAGAGAAATCAATCCTATTGCTTTGATAAAAAATGTATATTTATAACTTAACTTATCTGGTTGTGTGTATGCACTTCAGGAGCCATCAATTGCTCCCCATGCTTGATTCCAAGCTTTGAGTAGCAGTAACCGAACCGCTCACTGGTCGCACTAAATCGCGATTTACCAACCCGTTTCACAGATCTGCGGTAGATCATCAAGGTAGTAATGACGACGTGCAATCTGTTTTTGATAGCGCGCTTCCTCGCTTCGCTCTACTGGATGTACCTGGAGCTCTGATAGCATTTCGTTTGTGATGTTCAGCAATTCTATTGCGTAATTTATATCGGAAATATTCAGCGATGCTCGGCTTGATAGCTGAACCCTTTGGTTTGTGCTGCGATTATATGGCGTCCAAATCACCCCGAGTATGCTTGCTTATTTCCGCGTAGTTCATGTATCTTACTGTAGATATTTTAAATTAAGGAGACTCAAATGCGTTATGTGATTGCAATCATCATGCTGTTTTGTGCGGCACAAGCATGGGCAGGAAATGTGGTCGTGAGCAATGCCTCGGCACGCGCCACGGCACCAGGACAAGAAAGTGCCGCAATACAGTTCACCATCACCAGCAAGACAGAAGCACGGTTGGTGGCGATTGTCAGCCCGGTTGCTGGCGCAGTCGAGATTCACAGCATGACGCATGATGACGGCATGATGAAAATGCGTGCTCTTGAATTCCTGCCGCTACCGGCAGGCAAGAAGGTCAGGCTGGGCTCGAGCGGTACGCATGTGATGTTGCTTGACCTCAAGAAACCGCTTAAAGCCGGTGAGAGTGTGCCACTCACCATCACTGTGGAGTTCGCCGATAAGCACGAGGAGAAAATTAGTGTGAATGCCGAAGTTAAGTCACTCACTAGAAGCCGCCATTAGTCATGAGCATCATACTCATAGCCTTACAATGATACTTCAGAGCGCCTCTAAAAATTCAATTTTCTAGGCAAGACAAGGCGCGAGTAAAAAATTTGAGCGCGGCATATAGTTGATATGTAAGCGATAATTTTTTTCGAGTAACGCAGTATTGTGACGAGAATTGGATTTATAGAGGTGCCCTTCATTGAATTAATGCGAACTGTGCGTGTAATGGGCGGCTTAGTGCCGCCCATTTGTTTGTGCTGCAATGATGATGGACTTCTGAGTTAAAATGCACGCCTGTTTAACGAAGGAAAACATCATGTCACTTACCCCTGCCACCGCCGTCCAGAAAGCGCGTACGCTATCTGAGGCGTTACCATACATTCAACGGTTTTTTGATAAAACTATCGTAATCAAATATGGCGGCAATGCCATGACCGATCCCAAGTTGCAGGAAAGTTTTGCGAGAGATGTGGTGTTGCTTAAACTGGTCGGTATGAATCCGGTCATCGTTCATGGCGGCGGGCCGCAGATCAATGACCTGCTTCAACGCGTTGGTAAGCAAGGGGAATTTGTCCAAGGCATGCGCGTCACAGATGAAGAGACCATGGATGTGGTTGAAATGGTGCTGGGCAAGGTAAACAAGGATATTGTTAACTTGATTAACCGGCATGGTGGCAAGGCAGTGGGGCTGACTGGGCAGGATTCCTCGTTTATCCGTGCGGACAAGATGCTACTGGAAAGCCGCGACGAGCCGGGCAAAATGCTGGACATCGGCCTAGTGGGAGAAATTAATTTAATTGATCCGTCGATTATAACTTTCCTTGATTCCGGCGATTTTATTCCGGTCATCGCGCCGATCGCTGTGGGGTCGGATGGAGAGACACTGAACGTTAACGCCGATGTAGTGGCGGGCAAGTTGGCAGAAGTGCTGAAAGCAGAAAAACTGGTGCTATTAACTAACACGCCGGGCGTGCTGGATCGGAGCGGCAAGCTGCTCACCGGCCTGACTCCGAAACAGATCGACGAACTGGTGGCGGATGACAC
>Ga0210044_10006726_pt1 | contig 15014 bp, 32 predicted proteins | sample CryGey13umfilter_2_FD_183959 | JGI IMG/M metagenome (GOLD analysis project Ga0210044, IMG submission 183959) | Groundwater microbial communities from aquifer in Utah, USA - Crystal Geyser 4/9/14 3 um filter (SPAdes) (version 2) | ecosystem: Environmental > Aquatic > Deep subsurface >...
AAGAATTGAGCCGGATGAAGCTCAACAGTTGATCAACGATTTCCAAAGCTGGGAACAAGGGGACATGTCTGGTCCTCCTCCTTTGGGGAATGCAGCTTTGTATGTCCCAGCAAGAGATCGTGAAAGATTTGGCGGCGAAGGTTTGTACATAGGTATCAATCGGCTTTATGCAATTCTGGAAGAGATGAAACAATTGCGGAACAACACGGGGATGACCAATCGGCTAATCTCTCCAGACGGACATCCGGCGATGGATCAGCAGCAGATCGAGACTTTGATACAACACTACCGAACCTATATGCAAAATCTGCAATACGCCACGCCAGAGAATCAACAACAGCAACAAATGCAGGCATGGGCCATCCAGGACTGTGAAGCTCGCATCAAAATCCTGGAGTGGATGGATGAGAAGTTCCCGGAGTACAAGGTTTTATCCAGGAAATATTCCATCGTTGACATGGGCGGCAAACCCAATGCCCGAATTCAAATCAGTGAAAGGTCATCGCCAGCCCTGGTGAATGTTTTCCTGGCACGGCTGGGTCGCTTCCCTGCGGCCCGCTCGATCATCTCCTGGTTCCAGGGCCAGCACCCATCCCAGCAGCCGCCCACAGCGCCTCCAGGGCCTCCACCGCCGCCCCCAGAGCCAGGGCCAGGGCCATAATTGTCAAACCCTCCAGGAGACCATCTCCTGGAGGGTTTGCTTTGCGGCATGGGGCTTTGATCAGACCGGCACGGGGGCCGTGCTTTTGGCTTTCTCTTCGTTACGGAGCTTGATCAGGTCGTCGCTGGTGAATCGACCGGCGCTGATGTCTTCGGCCAGTCGTTTCATCGCCACTTGCCTCAGGAAGCTCGTGGAGAACTTGACTTTGCCTCCACTTTTGGCGTTGGTTTGCGATGCGAAGACCGTGACATCAAGCTCATCCTGTTCGCGTTCGTCCTTCCAAGTCTTGCTCAAACGGGCCATGGGGTGTGTCCTTTCGGAAGCAATTGTACCACGAAACCAAGGATCCGTCAAGGGGCGGGTTGCCCCGCCCCTTGCGGCCTCAGACGGCTCTGTCTGCGGCCATCAGGTCCCCGAGCATCTGAGCGATGAGGTCGGGGTCGATGGTCGAGACGGCATCTTCGGCGACTTCCTCGTCCGAGCCTTTGCCCTTTTTCTTCTGGGCAAGTTTGTACTGGATGAGCATCAGTGCCAAAGTGCTCTTCGGGTCTTCGGCGTTCGCGAGGTTGCGTAGGGTTTCGAGGCCCTGTTCGTTGTCCATCACAAAGTCGCAGGTCAACTCGAAGATCAACGACCCCAGAGTCCCCAGATAGACCTTGACACCATCAGGGTTCAGGTTTTCGTTGTTCGTGACCCATGCTGCGAACTCTTCGGCAGCATCGCGCCGAAAGACTTTGGGCTGGACGGTGCAGGGATGCCGGTCGTTCTTCGTCTTGTATTCGTAGGCCCTGGGGTTGGGGTTCTTGGGGTCTTCCTGCTCCTGTTCGTCGGTGACAGGCTCGACTTCCTCGGGTTTCGGCGGCTGCTGGCGTCGATGGGGACGCTCAACGGGTTCAACGCCGGTGCCGGTCACTTTTCTGGCCATCAGTTTCTCCAACGCCCGATGTGGGCAATTCCCATGATAGCACAGATCCGGATCCCTGTCAAGAGGGAATTTTGGAGGGGGAGGGAGAGCAGGGAGGGAGAGCAGGGCGGGCCATCAACGAGCACCCGCCCCACCCGGACGACTTTCCCGATCTTTTTTGTCATCTTTCCGACTATTACCCAACCATGTTATATCTCGTTTTCACAGTGCGGGCGGATGTTCTGGTTGAAGGACAAATTCTTCTTCACATGTTTGAACAGAAGAATTCCAACCAGCATATCCCACAACCGCCATGAGGCAGCAGAGATGGATGGCGAAGAACGCCAGCAAGATGTTTTTCATTTTTATCACCGACTTATCCAATTTAAAGACGCCAGCATGAATTCCCATCGTCCAATCCAGAAAATCATCACCTTTCCCAAACAACGCAAAAATCACAGATCCTCTTTCTTCATCTCTCGGATGAATGAATTCTTCTGAATGAACTCTGCTTCTTCCTTTTCGACCAACCCATCAGGAATGTCGCACACCCAAAGCAGCAGCCTGTCGCCAACAATCCCTGTCGCCATTGCAGGTCACTTCGCGAACCTGCGGCCAAGCCAGTTCGTCTCTGGCAGGGATCTTGAGCGGATTCGAACCGCTGACCTCGACGTTCAATGCGCCGCGCTCTACCACTGAGCTACAAGTCCTGCTTCGCCTCTGAGGGGATCCACCTCTCGGGCCGAAGCCAGCGGCTTAAGGGTGCCGCCCGACCACATCTTTATAGTACCACATCGGGAGCCTGATGTCAAGCCCTTTCCCGGATCAGATCAAGAACAGCGTGCGCGGCGCACCCTCCGGGAGCGGGATGCACTCCGCGTCGCCGATGATGAAACTGAGTTCTTCGATGGCATTCTCGTCGGTCTTGCAGACGACGTTGCCATAGATGCGCCAGTCTTGGACGGCATAGCCCTTGAAACGATTCGGGCGCACCATCTTGCGAGCTTGGTCGCGGCTGACTCTTTTGTAGCCCGCAGCTTCCAGCGCCGCTTCGGTCTCGAATGCACAGACGATGAACTCGTTGCTGAAGTTGCGCGGATACTTCTTACCGTATACCATTGCTGCTCTCCATCATTATGATAGCATGCCCGTGGCCGAGAGTCAAGCCCAGATGTTACGAAGATGTGAAAGGGGTGGGGAGGGCTGGTCGGCCCTCCCCTGCTCTCGTCGAGGGTGGAGGTGCAGCGAGAGCAAGCTTTGATGGATCTCCTGGGGGTTGGACCCAGATAATTCGCCTTATGAGGACGGCTCTTTAACCATTAAGATAGAGATCCGATCCAATTATACCATTTCTTGAAAACTGGGTAGGTTTCGAAGAGGCAGTTTTCGGTCCCTGCGCGGTCCAATCCGCCGCCGCTTTAGTGGGGGCCTCAGGGCGTACTCTTCCGGTCCTCTTCTACTCCCTACCAGGGCGCGGGCAGCAGGTCTGCGACTGCCCGCGCCCAGAGACCGATCTTCCGGGATCCGGTCTCTGGGACAGTTGTGGAGGCTGTCCCATCTTTCAAAATGGTGGAGCGGCCAACCCTCAAACCGCTCCGATGTGCGCCCACTGATCAAGCCTTGACGGCCTGCGCACTTCCAAAAGCACTTTGCCGTTGTTTCCTTCGGCCCTAAGCTCTCAGGTTTGTGACCGGGGCAATAACCCTTCGGCCAGCCTTATCAATAGCTATGACGGGACTCGAACCCGCGTCCTCCTGCTTTTTCGGCAGGTGTTCCGCCAACAGAACTTCATAGCTCACTCGTCCGGTAGACAGCCCTTTCGAGTGTGACATGGAGTGGTTGTCTAATCCTCTCCACCAGTCAGAACCGTTCAAGGGATTCGAACCCTGCCCTCAGCCCTAGTTTCCCGGCCTTGCGGTCGGGGCTTTGGGCCGCGTGCCATCCATTACACCTAACGGTTTGCTCGTTTCGTTTTGGTTTGGTAGATAGCCCTCACCGCCATCATTTGAGCAACGACTCAGAGCAACTTATCTAAGGTTGCTCCCCTGTCGCATGGCCGTGGTCGGGATTTGAACCCGCGACCCCAGGACTCAGTCCGGGGGTCTATCCTGTTGAGCTACACGGCACGACGGGCTTTCAGCTTCAGCCCGCCTGTCTTGGAGGCATTCGCCTCAACACTTTCTATTGTACCACAGGGGCCGACCGTTGTCAAGCCCTTCCCGAAAAATGATGCCAGCCTTCGACGGTCCTTTCGCATCCGAGAAGGGCTTGGCGATTAGAAGTCTCTGCCTGTCAGGCTGCGGAGCTTGCGGACCTGCTGAGTAAGGTCCTCGATGAGGTAGGTAAGTCGCAAAAACTCCGCGCTGGGATACTTTCCCATTTTGCGCTCCTCCTCGCGCTTCTGAAGGCAAGCCTTTGTCAGCGCGGCGTTGGTGGCTTTCAGCTCCTGGGCGGCGACATTCGTCACTCTCGTTCTCCTGGTTTCTGCAAACTTGGCCCATCCTCTGAACTTCGCCAGGACCTCTCCCAGCGCCAGCAGCCCGTTCCACGGCCGGTGAGCCGCCCCACCAGGACACTTATAATACGTCCCCAAGGTGGCCTCTCGCTCCAGTCCAGAGTTGTTCCAACGTCTCGGCGGGTCGTGTATCTTTATTTACCAACACTAACCGCAGCGCTTTTAGTGTAAACGCCTTTCCCGACGTTTCAGACAGGCGTTACCACCGATCTTGCTGGCCTAATCGGTGGCCTTGTTCAAAAATGCCCTCAGCAGGATTTGAACTCGCGCATGGGAATTTAGAATTCCTTGTTCTACCAGACTGAACTATGAGGGCGGCACGGCTCACAGGGCGTTATACAGCTTTTCCCGTGCCCGCTGAACGATGTCCGAATCCGATTCGACGCTGCGCGAGATGGTGATCGCACAGGCGATCAGGGTCAGGGCCTTGGCGACTTCGTATATCGCCCTGACCAGCCCCTCCAGCCCATCGGCCAACTGCCCGCTGTTCATTCGTCATCTCCTGCCTTTTCGACGGTCCAGAGTTCGGGATCGAGCGTATGACTGTACTCGAACACCTCGGGGTCTTGACCCTCTTCGATGGCGTCGTTGGCTTGGTCCCGCGCCTGTTCATCGGTCAGCGGCTTGTCGCTGACGATCTTTTGAGTGTTGACGTGGACTTCGCGCACGCCGACATAGTATGTGAACTGCTTCTGCTCTGCCATGCTGCACCTCCTGATGCACTTTCAGTGTACTACATTCGGGACTGAGAGTCAAGCCCTAGCCCGAAAAATGATGCCCCGATTCTTTGCAGGCTCGGGGCTGGCCTGTCTGGTCGATCAGGACTTCGGAGCCGTGACCGAGATGCTCAGGTGCGCCCCGTTGCCCTTGTCCTTGGCCTTCTTCAGTTCGGCCTTCTTGAACTTCTCGATGTCGGTCTTGATCTTGGCCGCCGCATCGCGAATTTCCGCGTCGGCGTGCTTGCTCATTTCCTCCAGCGTTGCCGCCGAGAGGCTGATCGTGGTCTGCTGCGCCGCCTCATGGACCTTCGGCGGGGACTTCTTCATGATCTTCTCGACCACAGCCTGAGTGACCGACGCCGAAGACTCGGTGCAGGACACCTTGCCGCCATCGACATCGACCGGAACATCGGCCTCGCCGATGATCTTGGCGTACTTCGCCTTCGTTTCGGTCTCATCGGCCGACAGCACCTTCTTTTGACCGGCGATGCTGACCAGTTGTTTCTGCAACTTGGTCGCGATTTCCTTGTCCTTGCCAGTCAGCTCTGCGTATTTCGGCATCATTCGCCTCCCGTTCGATGTTTTCAGTGTACTACATCCGGGACTGAGAGTCAAGCCTCAGATGTTACCGTTTTGTGATTTCGGATTTTCATCTTCTTCCAGTTCGACATACGGCACGCCGTCTTCCCATAGGACGGGAATGCCATGACCGCCTCCAGGGGGGAAGAAGTGGACATCGGTTTCGGCGGGGGAATCCAGGACGAACTCCACCGTATCATGGGATAGGTCTTTCTGGACGACAAGTTCTTGCCATTCGAGGAATACCTTATCCCCATCTTCGAGGTAATATCGCTCTTTCATCTCACTCTCCACCATTCCAGGGTACCACCACCAGCCGAATGAGTCAAGATCATTTTCGTTACATCATCGCAACATCAGAGGGGTTGACTCCGGGAGCGTCCTGGTCTATTATAGAGGTGTGGAGGATGAGATGAAGCGACACAAGTCGGGCGCGACCAACTTCGGGGAGGTTGATTTGGCGGAAGAGCTGCGGTTGCTCTGCGATCTTCCGACGTATAAACACGCTTTCCAAAAACTAGGCGTTCCAACGCTGGCCGTGTACCGCAGTCATAAGATGGCGGGCCGCTATCGGGGCCACGCGAAAATCTATCGGTGGTACATTCACATGACCACAACGCGGCATACCCTCATCGGGGATACCCATGAGGTGTTGGCCCATGAACTGGCGCATTTGATCTGCCATGTGCTCGGCCTCGACGACAATAGCGGTGACCACCGCGAGCGGTGTCACCACCGCAAGTTTGACGAAGTGTTGCGGGTCCTGATCCGCGAGCGCCACGGGTTTGACATTGAAGTCGGCGAGCGCAAGCACATGTATGACTATAGCCATCGCGTCGGTGATTTCCTGAATGAGAATCTGGAAAACGGCTACCGGACTCTCTGGAGTTATGAGCCGTCGAAAGAAGAGAAACGGCAGAACAAGCACAGACAGGATCCGGCGCTGTGGGGTTTCATCGTGGAAGATCATCAGATGATGGTGAAGCCGCGGGCGAATCAGCGGCTCGCCATTGACGAGGTGATCGGTTGGCACATGATTTTCTGCGAACGGCGCGGGCTGGCTGGGGCCGAGTTGGGTGATCCGTATTTGACCATTCCGCTTGAAAAGGCAGTTGTCGAGAACCTGATCTATAACTTGCGGGATGGTCAGGGCTGCGATGAAACCGTATGGAAAGCTGGCAACGCGCTGGCCGACCGCATTCAACGGGCGTGGGATCACATCGCCAGCGAGCAGTTCCTGTTGAAGCAGGCCGCCGACAAGCGGTGAGAAATGATCATCAGCATCAACAACCTGAACGACATGCGCCTGCTGGATCTGATCGTCAAATCGGTGCGGGCTGAGGACAGGAAGATCGGCCTGACTTCGGGTTGTTACGACCATCTGTTGCAGACCTGCACGGAATGGGCGGAATGCGACTGATGGAACCGGATCCCGACATCATCCTCGGCCAATGGTGGGAAGATCCTTCGGGTCGCCTGCTCATTCAGCCCAGGCCAGGAACTGGAAAATTGAGCCTCGCGGCCAAAGGCGCATTGTTGACCGCGAAGCAGCTTGACAGCCTCGACAAAGGACCGGATGGTTTCTTAGATGATGTCGTGGCCGCAGCTTTGGGACTGAGGGAAATCCCCCGCGAGCAGAGAACCTTTCGCGAGGGACAATACCAGAAGAACGGCTCCACTGTCAAGGAGACAGACCAATGAAACGCTTTTTCATCATCGCAATCCTGCTCGGGCTTGCGCTCGGGGCGAACACGGTCAAGCATGAAATCGACAAGAGTTTCGCAACGGTCGAAACCGCTCCGGTTTTCGTCGTGGGCGATGTCTCGGATGAACTGTTCGCTGGCAAGGCTTGGATCGTCCCGGTCACGGTCAACGAGGAACACGAGTATCTCTTCTATTTCCTCAAGGACAAACCTGAACAGGTCAAATGCGGGAGCTATTTCAACCCCAAGACCGAAAAGCAAGCTCTCATGGCGAAGAAGGATTTCACAAAACAGGAACGGTTCCTTTCTGGTCTGGCTCAAGCGAAGCTGGATCGGTTCATCGCGGATGGCTGTAACAAAATCGCAAAATCGAGCCCTTGACCCTGGCTCGTTTCCGGGCTATGATGTTGACAACAGGAGAGCGAGATGCCTAACGAAGTGGGATTGCGGCGCGAGGTCATGATTGTGGCGAGTTACTGATGGATTACTACGACAAGAAGGCAAAAGAGAGCGCTGAGATGGTTCCGATTCTTCGGGATTGGTTTTTTCTGACGTTCTTGATTGCGGCGGCGGTCTATGGAATCCGTGGCATCATATGCCTGCTGACCAGCGGGTGAGGAGAAGCAAAATGGCATTCGTCAGAGGCAAGTTTCGGCCGAAACCGGAGGTGAATGATTTGGTTTTGGGCGATGGCCTCAACAACGTGGGCATCCGCGAAGTGATCAAAGAGGATATCGGCGGCATTTGGGTCGTCGAATGTTCCGACGGTCAGATTCGTCACGTCATCGCCAAATGGACGGCGCAAAACGAAGAAGTTGGCGCGGTCGAGGAAAACTTCTGGTGGCAGGACTGCGCCAGCCGTGCCGTGCCGTGGTTCGAATAATCATCACATTTTGGCAATATCTGAAGCTTGACTCTGCTGTCGCCCTCGGGTACACTTCGGGTATTGGAGGCAGAGAATGATGACTCAGACGATTCCTGTCGTCAAGACTTATGTATGGCAGGGCGTCGCCATTCAACAGGGCAAACTGCTCTTCCCTGGCGAAAGCTGGTTGGATCGCAAGGACAATCGCAAGGATTGGCCGCTGGATTGGCTGGATCCCATGGCGGAAGGGTTCACCATCGAGCGCCAGCCCGAGGATGAGGATCTGGCCGCTTGGATCGAGATGAGCCGTCAGCGCATCGACCAATTGACCGAAGCCCGAGACGAGCGGGTCAAGAAATCGTTTCGACTTTCGAGTCACGATGGCCGGTTCACGACCCATGTTCGGCGCGTCAAATCTTCTGCTGGTTCGGTGTTCAGCAGCCGCAACGTGAAGTTGTATCGAATCAGGATCGAAGAGAAATCGTAACAGGACCGCAACATCAGGCCCTTGACAGAGGCGGGTGGCTGTAGTAGAATTAGAAATGTGGGAGAGAGACATGAGCGAGCTTATCCCGGCAGCCAATGAGGCTTTGGCCGGTTTCAGTGTCAGCGATTTGCTGAATGAAGTCAAGCAGCGGCGGGTTTTGGATGCTCGGCTGGCGGATCTGCCGAGTCGCACTTTGGAGCGCGAGGTCGCCCTCCGCGCCGCGCATCAGCAAGCGGAACACAAGCGAACCAATCGCGAGGCCGCACAGGCGGCTTTGACCCCGCTGCTGGATCTGGCATTCCATGCGGGCGAGTTGGAGTGCTCGGATGAAGACCTGCTGTCGATGGATCAAATGGTCAAGTCGCACCCCAGCGGCAAGTTTCAGCAGATCACCTGTCCGGCGTGCTACCTGATGCAGCTCGCAAACGCCGATGACGAGGGCTGTTTCAACGAAGTGTGGCAGCCCGATTTCATGGTCCAACTGAAGGTTGCGGACTATCGCGATCACAGTCCTCGGGCTCGGGAGGAACACATCCGGTTGGCCCTGGACGCGGCCGATGAACTCTTGGCCTTGACGTTTCATCCGAATCGGGCCGAGTGCTCTGACTCGAACCGGATCGCGGCGCGTGAGCAGTTCACCATGGGCGACCGTGGCCGCAACAATGTCAGTTGCGTGCGTTGCTTCTTGTTGGATGCGCTGGATGACGTTCAGAGTTGGGATTTGCGGTATCAGCTTCGGCCGCATCTCTTCAATGTCAGGCCGATCTACATCCCGGACGCTGCCTAAGACGTGAGGGGGCGGGGCAACCCGCCCCCTCGTTGGGGTTTGATGAACAGAAAGATAAGACAATGGAGAAGTTGCTTGGTTTCAAAGTAAACGGGCCGCTATGGGAAACGTTCGCCAAGGCTGACAAGCTGGCGATCAATCTCGGGGCGCAGGATATTCCGGCCGAGTTCGAGCTTGAAGATGGAGTCCTGTCCGTGATGGTTCCCAAAGACCGGATCTATGAGGCGCGGGAGGCGATGCAATGACGGGAGGAAGAACGTCCGGCCGAGTTGGATAAAAGAGCCAAAGAAAAGGCTTGACTCTCGGCTTTGGTCGTGCTACACTGTCCTCAGTGGAGAGATGAAATGAGCGAAGAGCAAGTCGTTCACAACTCGGATTTCGGAACGATCAGCTATGACCAGATCCGCGAGGCGATGGGCGGCGAACCGTTCCACATGAGCCTGAGCGTGGACGAGGCGAAATGGGTTATCGAAGCGGTGAACCAGGGCATTGACGCACATTTGGAAGCGTGCAACAGCCCTGAGCGTGGCGATAGCTATCGCGTTGGCCCTCCGATGAAGGACGGCACGATTTTCGGTGGGGTGATGCTGCATTGCTCCGTCAGTCCCGAGAGCTTGCCGACGTTGCTGCGCCGGTTGGAAGAGATAGACGGGGAATCCGAATGGGATGATGCCAGCGGATCGCCGGTCTGTCTCGTCGATGCGATCCTGGCGGCTTTGGGTTTCAATGAGCAGGGCGAGTTCGTCGGGAAGGAAGAGGAATGATCACCGTCAAACGGCTCAAACGCGGCGAACAGTTCTATCTCGACGAGGATGCTGAGGGGCTTTTCCCTGCCAGCCCTCGCCCGACGTGGGTTGCCATCTCGACCGGCCGTGGTTATTCTCGAAAGGGATATGGCTACACGGCGGCGCAGGCCAAACAGGATTTGTTATACCGAAAACAGCGACATCGCATCTGGACTCGAAAGGTCCAGCGCGGAACGATGAACGCGGTGTACATCCCTAACACTTGGCGACCCGCGTACCAATGGCCGCTGCGGCTGGCGACCCACGGATTCCCGACCCTGTAACAGGACCATCATATCGTAGGCTTGACTCTCGGGATGGGCTGGGGTATCATAGAACCATCGAGAGATGAAATGACAGCCGATGAGACGATGTTGGCGTGTGGCGGAGAGGCGAAGTGCGGGGGAGATTCCCCATCGTTCCGTTACACCATTCTGGGAGAAGCGGTGTTGTGGCGCGAGGCCAAAGGACAACCCCTCCGCGCTCGCACCGTCCAAGGCAAGTTCTTGCGTGGTGACAGGGCGACAGCCCTGATGAGAGACTGAAATGGAAAAGTTCTCAGGAACCGTTGACCAAGCCTGGATGGGCGGCAATACGTCCTTAATGGAAGACGCGGAAGTCGGGTTTGCTGGAGATCGCATCGTGACGGTCATCTTTTCGGAAAATACTGGCAAAGTGATCCTCGAAGGTGGCATCACCTATCGGTTCCACCAGGGCAGCAATCTTTGGAGATCTCTGAAAAACTGGATGAAAGACGCGGAAAGGTAAGGAGACAACACATGGTCAACATCGAAGGACTGAATCCGGCGGCGGTTTGTGCCGCGTTGTACAATGCGGCCCGCCCGCAAGGGATGGGGTTCCTGCATTACAATCCCTCTCCGTGGACGCCCGACAATGCCCAAGAGTTTGTCGGGAAGCCGCTCGACTATCTGTTCGGGCGTGCCATGAAGCTCACCATCGATCCGAACAAGACCGAGTTCAATGAAGGCTCGTTCGACCGCGACAATGGCATAGGCGCAGCCCAGATGGTGATCGACAGCCTGCGTCAGACCGGTGATCCGAACAACGAGGGCATTCAGGCGATTCACGCTGGCGGTGTCGAGGATGCGGCGGTGATCGTCAAGGACTGGATCGCCCAGGATACGACCACCACTGATGAGGACGGGACGGCTGTGATCCTCATCGGCGGCACCTACATGGCCGCTCCGATCAGAGAGGCGTTGAAACGCAACGGTCTGGGATGATCATTGTGCCAGGGGCTTGACTCTCGGCTACGCTTACGGGTTCACCGATTTCGAGGTTGGCGAAGCGTATGCGTCCTCGGAAGAGAGGCTCGACGAAGCTGAAAGCGAAGTCTATAGTTGGCCGCTTTCCTATTTCAACAAGAGCCAAAGACCAGAAGATGATGAGGATGGGGAGTTGACGGATTGGCAAGTCCAGTCCGAAATGAACTTCCTGGCGAGCATCTTCAACCCCACGGGAGACGAAACCCAATGACCGACGAACTGATGATTCGAGTCAGTGGCCTCAATGCCAAGGACGCTTTCAACACGGCCAAGGCGGGAGATGATCAACTGCGGCTGCGAACGAGCTTTCAGATGATCCCCGTCCCGAGCGGGACAGCGCCGCTGGAGTTTGCGAACGACATTCTTGACGATCCGGCGCTGGTTCCCTTCGCTCACGACGCCACGGCCCCGATGGGCTGCATCAACCTGGGCGGTGATGAATATCTGTTCATCGGCGTGCAAGGCGCAGGATGATGGACGATGCTCCTCCGGGGGAGGGCTGTCATTGCGCGGTCTGCGAAGAGAAGCGCCGCGAAGGTCGCGCCGATGCGACTGATGAACGCGATTTCGGCGGCTCTGTTGCATGGCTGACACATCATCGCAACCCCTGGGCCTTGACTCAGGGGTTGCGAGGTGATATACTCTGAATCACGGGAGAAATGGAAGATGAGCAGGAAGCGCAACGAAAACGCGCCCTGGTCCGAACAAATCAAGCGACACCCGACCGGCCTTCCTGGCGTGGTCGCGGCCAAGCTCGAAAAGAACGGTGCGGTCAGCTATGAAGAGGTCCAGGAGGGCGCTTGCGCTGGGCACCGGAGCGCGAAGTTCATTTTCGAGCGACTGGTCATGACCGGCAAGGCCGAATGGAACGACGAGGAAGGGATCGTGAAGGCATGAAGAAGTATCTGGTGGTCGATTTCGAATCTGGTCGGCGGTAAAAGTACGATGTCACCAACTGCAACGAAGTAGCCGAAGAGGGCATCATTGATGCGTTTGCTGAGGGGGAGATTGTTGATTGCACCGCCCTCGAAGATGCGCATGGTCACAGTCTCGGCTATTGTTCTCTGGAGTGGTCGGTTAAGGTGGTTCTGGAATAATGGAACTCAAAATCACAGCCCTGACACAGCCGATATGGGAAGTATTCATCGCTGCTTCGCCGCAAGATGAATGGACGTTTGAATCCGCAGAAGAGAACGGCTGGCAGGCCGTGTTCACCAAGAACGGCCGACGTGAGAATATCATCTTCTATTGCGGCTTGCCCGAACAGTGCGAATCGTTCATCGAGGGCTTCAACGTCGCCGTGGGGATTTTGGCGAAACGGGATGAACCGATCCCCGAGCCTGACCCCGTGTTGACGAAGAAGCACCTGAGGTTACTGCCATGATGTGCTGTGATCATTGCGGTCAAGAGTTGTTCCGCGCTGATTTGAGCGGCGTGGGCATCTTCGCTGAGAAAGGCTGGGTTCGGCTCACCTTCCAATGCCCGAGATGCAGCGAAAAGACGATAAGAGAAAAGCTCGAAGATGGTTTGCCGACGTGGCTCCGTAACGGCATCGAGAAGAAGCGGAAGCAGGTCGGTGGGTTGGGTCGCGTTCAGATCGAACAGGTCAAGGCGCAGCCAATTTCCGAAGATGAGCTTTTGGATTTCGCCCAGCAGCTCGATGGTAACAATTTCGTAATACCCAGGGCTTGACTCACGCGCCTATCTGTGGTTCAATGAGTACATCAAGGCGAGAGGAAAGAGGTAACAGATGATCGAGATTCGACAGACTATCGGCCCCGCCGGGTTTGGTGATTATGCCCTGACCCTGACAGTCGAGAACCTGAATCTGGCTGAGGCGCATTTGCTCGGCGTCAGCACCGCCATGCTGGTCGATGACCTCAATCACGCGGCCAATGCCAAGGCGGCTGCCGATGCGGCTGCCGAAGTGGACGATATCAACCGGCCCGTCCTGGTCAAGCTGAACATCGCGACCAATGAGGCGTTCGACTCCAAGGTTCAGGCCATCAAGGTGCTGCGGGAAGCGAGCACCCCCATGTTGGGCCTGAAGATCGCCAAGGATGCGGTTGAGCAGGTGATGGAGGGTCGTTATTTCACCTTCACCAGCACGCCCGCCCGGCTGGATGTCAGCAGCCTGCATATGTTCTTCGAATTCGAGACGTGCTGAGGCATGGGGGGGGCGGCCTTCACGGGCCGCCCCCATAAAGATCAACGATGAAGGGTTATCGGTCAATTCACATCGATGGGGAAGAGTGGAATTGGCGGGCGGGGAAACAATTCCTCACCGTCAAATCGCCGAACGGTGAGCGCCGCAACTTCCCTTTGACCGAAGTGCTGGGAATGAACTGGGTGGGCATCGAAGATGACAAACCACCCGTGACCCCGGCCATCGTCAAGGCAAAGCTCACCCTCTGGAAAGACGAGTTCGAGGGATACGACTGACACATCTTCGTAACATCTAGGAGTTGACTCCTGGCCTTGGCTCTGGTATATTGTTTCTCAGGAAGGAGCAGTACATGAACATCCAAGGAACCACAGTCTCGGACGTGTCGTTCGTCGATCCTTCGACGTTTGAGAATTACGGTTGGGGCGGGCATCCGGCGGCGGTGATCACCCTGTCCAACGGCTGCCGGTTGATCCCCTGCTGCGATCCCGAGTTGAACGGGATGGGCGCGTTCTACCGCGCCAGCCATGGCGATCTGAAGTTCGTTCGCCCTGGGGACATCGTTGGCCTGCGCATCGCCAAGGTGCGGCCGCTGACGCGCGGCGAGGCGAAGAATCTGGACCTGACCCTGGAGGGCCACGAGCAGGCTATCGAACTGTCGAATGGCGATGTGCTGATCACCGCCAGCGACGAAGAGTTCAATGGCCTGGGCTATGTCCTGGCCGAACGCAACAGCGAACTGGTCGAGGTCAGTAACAACGGTCTGCCGCCGCGCTCAGCCGGGTCCAGCGGGAGCGGGTCCAGCCTCAACCCCGGCGACATCTGCGAAATCGTCAACTGCCGTCCGAAGAAGCTGAATGGCTTGCGTGTTCGGATTCTCCATCTCAAGGAGAAGAACTACGCGGTCAAGATGCTAGACGATGGCGGCGGCGACAAGTGGCACAAGGACCTGGAATTCAGTTGCCCGCCGAATCTGCTGAAGAAAATCGAGGACGCGGGCGAGGTCGAATCGGGCGAGTTCGACGAGCCCCCGCCGCCCGAGAAAACGCCGATTAGCGAAACCGACATCTGCATCTTGACCCGCGACGACATGAAAGGCGCTCCGGTTCGGGTCGAGTTCTGCGTTGGCCGGGGCCTGTGGTCGGTCGAGTTGCTGAAGGCTCACGGCGATGAACCGGTCGGCCAGAAGTTCACGGCCGGGACCGAGGAACTGCACAAGGTCGCCTGACCTGTCAATCCCCGGATGTCACAAGCTTGTCACATCCGGGGATTGACTTTGGCCTTGGCGAGTGGTACACTGAAAGTATCGACTTAAGGAGCAACCAATGGGTCAGTACTATCTAGTCGTGAACGTGGACAAGCAGCAGTATATCGATCCCCATTTCGGGCGACTATTCCGATGAGGGCAAGTTCGTCGAGGGCAAGTTCGTCGAGGGCGCGGATTCGCTGAATCTGTACAACTTCGCGCAGGAGAACTTCGAGGACATCAGCGATGCGGTGATCGTCGCGCTGTGCGATGATCATTATGCTGGGGAAGAGATTCGCGAGAAGTACAAGGG
>Ga0210044_10006729_pt1 | contig 15011 bp, 9 predicted proteins | sample CryGey13umfilter_2_FD_183959 | JGI IMG/M metagenome (GOLD analysis project Ga0210044, IMG submission 183959) | Groundwater microbial communities from aquifer in Utah, USA - Crystal Geyser 4/9/14 3 um filter (SPAdes) (version 2) | ecosystem: Environmental > Aquatic > Deep subsurface > Groundwater...
CATCACCCGCCTGCGCCTGGGTGTACTGACCAACAACGGTATGATCGGTCTGGCGCTGGTGCTGGCACTGCTGATGCTGTTCCTGCGTCCGGCGGTGGCACTGACCACGGCCTGGGGACTGCCGATCATCTTCTTCTCCGGCATTGCCGTGCTCTATTTCTCGGGCATCACCCTGAATCTGCTGGTCATGTTCGGTTTTATCATGGTGCTCGGTCTGATGGTCGATGATGCCATTATTATCGGCGAAAATGCCACCTATCATATGGAGCGCGGGCTCTCGCCCGAAGAGGCTGCCATTGAGGGCACCTATGAGCTGATCGGGCCGGTCACCGCCACGGTGCTGACCACGATTGTCGCCTTTCTGCCGCTGATGTTCATGGACGGCATCATCGGTAAATTCATCGCCTCCATTCCGGTTGTGGTGATTGTGCTGCTTACCTTCTCATGGTTCGAAGCGATTTTTATTCTGCCCAACCATATCCGCGACGTTGCCAATCCGAATAAACATCCGAAAGAGCGCGCCCTGTTTATCTGGATCACCGGTATCTACACATGGTTTCTGGAGCGGGCTGTCAAGCTGCGCTACCTCACCATCCTGATCACCATCGCAGGCCTGCTGGCAAGCTTCGCGCTGGCGTCCACGATGAAGTTCCAGCTCTTCCCGTCGGGTGCTGAAACCACCTTCTACCTGCGCGTGAATATGCCCATCGGTACGACGCTGGAAGAGATGCGCGACAACCTGAAGGCGCTGGATACTGAAGTGCGCAAACGCATTGATCCTGCCATTCTGGAAACCACCACCATGATTGCCGGCGAAAACAGCGCCGACCAGCGCGAAGCCCTGAAACAGATCGGCGACCGCTTCGGTTTTGAACGCATCATTCTGATCCCGTTCACCGAACGCGATGTCAAAGCCTATGATGTGATGAGCGCACTGGAGAAAGATATCCCCTCCCTGTTTCCGAACATGGAAATCAGCTTTGCCATGGAGCGGCCGGGACCACCTGTCGGGCGCGCCCTGCAGGTTGAGTTGACGGGTGCTGATGAAGCCACCATGACCCGCGTTGCCGAGCGTTTAATCACCATGCTCGAAACCATCAAGGGTGTCTATGCTGTGGAGAGTGATCTTGAACCGGGCGACCCGGAAGTGCGTATTGTCATGGATCGCAAACTGGCGGCCTATGCCGGTGTCGACCTGGCAACAGCCGGCACCCATATCCGCGCCGCTTTCGATGGCCTGCGTGTTTCCACCATCAAGCGCGGCAAGGAAGAGATTGATGTCACCATCCGCTATCCGGACAAGGCACAGCACGATATCGATACACTGATGAATCTGGAAATCCCCAACAAGCGGGGCGGGCTGGTGCCACTACATCGCATTGCACATATAGAGAACAAGTCGGGCACAAGCAGCATCCGCCACAAGGATGCCCGCCGCATCATCAATGTCTCGGCCGAAGTGGATCAGAAAAACATGACCTCGAAAGAGATCAATGCACAGGTGAAAGCCCGCAGCAGCGAATGGTTAGGAGAAGACAGCGAGCGCCTCAACGTCAACTTCGGCGGCGAGGAAGAGAAAACCCAGGAATCCGTACGCGGTCTGATCTTCAGCTTTGTTTTTGCCCTGCTCGGCATCTTTGCCATTCTGGCCGTCCAGTTTAACCGTATCGGTTATCCGATCCTGGTCATGCTGGCCATTCCGTTCGGCATCATCGGTATTGTTGTCGGCTTCTTCCTGCATGGTGCTCCGATCTCGTTTATGTCGATGATGGGTTTTGTTGCACTGACCGGTGTAGTGGTGAACTCCTCTCTGGTGATGGCGGTATTTATTCAGCGCCAGATTCTCGATGGTGTGCCATGGCGGGAGGCCATCGTTGAAAGCGGCAGACGCCGCTTACGCGCAGTGCTGCTGACCGCAATCACCACCGTGGTTGGCCTGTTGCCAACGGCATACGGCTGGGGTGGCTTTGACCCCTTTGTCGCACCCATGGCTCTGGCCCTCTCCTGGGGCCTGATGTTCTCCACCGTGATTACGCTGTTCTCGGTTCCTGCCGCCCTCGGCATTGCCATGGACGTTAAACACTGGCTGCAGCGGAAATTCGGCAAACAGGTGACGGTAAACTAAGCCCGACATGCAGAAACACCCGAGCACTTTACTTGTGTATTGTGAATCCACTTTAACGTCGGGTTCACGCCGTGCTCACCATCTATCCTTAGAGTAGCACATGTCTGATGCCACCCTCCCTCCCCTCCCCAGGCATCAGACACCGTTTAATAAAGGCTCCGCTCAGGCGGGGCCTTTTTCATTCAGGCTGATAAAACTTCGGGGTTTCGTTGCAGTGAACGTTCACACCATTCGCATGACTTTTCTTCAGCATCGGCAGAAATATTAAAGTCCGGCGCGCCACTGCCGATACATTGGCATTAAGATTGCTCAACTATTTGCATACGGCGGATTGATATTAAAAGGAGGGTTGGATGCAGTGTTATCTCAAAATTGAAGAAAGCTATGCAACCCGGGAAACCTCTCTGCGCAACGACCTGATGGGTATCTCACTGCTGGCTCTGTTGATATCCCCATGGGCAATCATTGGTTTGGCACTGTCAATTTTTGGAGTCAACTTTATGACATCCGGTATTCTGGCTGGCTGTGTAACAACCATCCTTGTCGCAATCCCTCAGGCACTACTCTTGCTAAGAAAATATTAAGTAACCAGTTTAGATCTGGCACCTCCCACTTCCCACACTTCCCCACAGGGTGTCGGATCTAAAAAAAAAGGCCCTGCGTAAGCAGGGCCTTTTTTCATGCACGCGTTTGAAATCAATCAGTGATGGCCGCCCTCTTCCTCAAGCTCACGCGCAAACACCTGCCTGTTCCGGCCGATAAGCGCCAACAGGATAAATGAATAGATAAAGGTCGATAACATGATCACACCGATAACAATCGCCTTGAACATTTCAAGGTGCTCAAAGGAGGCTGGAATCATCATCAGCATAACGATGGATAAACCACCCTTGATGCCGGCAAAGGTCAGTACACCCCACCAGCGGAAGTTCACGTTGACCATCTTGTCTGTCTGGTTGGTGATCAGGGCAAACTTGGCCATCATAACCGCACGAATCACGGTCGTGGCCAGGAACATGGCCATGATCTCGGTTTTATAGTGCCACAACAGATCCAGGTCGATCATTTCAGCCATTGCCACGAACAGCATGGTATTGGCCACGATGGAGAGCAGTTGCACATCCTCTTTGGTACGCATATGGCGGTCGCGCTCTTCCACAGTTGCCTTGATTTTGTCGATGGCTTGCTGAATCAGACTGCGTGATGTTTTCTCGGCTGCCGACTCGCGCTTCAGATCCGCCTCTTCCTTTTCTATGCGCATATCATCATAGGCAATGGCGCGGGTCATCACATGATGTACGGTTACGGTCGCAAAAATACAGGAGAGAATGCCGGACAGGTGCATGTGGGAGTGGCCGCCAAAAAGATTCAGCAGGGTATAAAAGTGCTCAGACAATTCAAAGGCCCCGTAGCCGGTCAGAACCAGCACCAGCAACTCGGCGATGCGATTGTCGGTCGTTTTCATCGCCGCCAGTCCGATATAACCGACAACAACACCCAGCAGCGCTGAACCGAGCACCACGACCAGACTGGTTTCGGCCACATAAGCCACGGTAATTTCGCCACCCTCGAGCGCATAAAGGCCGACAAACACGAATACAATCAATGCTGTCGCATCATTAAACAGACTTTCGCCCTCGCAAAGAATCTTCAGCCTGTGCGGCAATTGGAATTTGGAGAAGATACTCACTACAGAAACAGGATCGGTGGCCAGCACCATGGCAAAGAGCACAATAATGGCGGCAGTAGAGAGATGATACTGGCCAAACAGCGCATCACCGATCAATAGCGCAACCACAACAGAGAGAGCAACAGCGACAACAGCCAGGTAAAACAGACTCAAGCCATGCTCCTTGAGGTCTGCCACCTTCAGTTCAAGGGAATCTCCAATCAGCAGAATTGGCAACAGTAAAATCACCAGCAAGGCGAAATGCTCCGGGTCACCGGTGAGTAAAAACAGGTCCCCGAAAATGATATGGAAACCGAAAGATAGCCCTATCAATCCCACCGGAGACGGGATCTTAAGTTTGTCTTCAAGCTGAAGCGCCAGGTATAAAATCGCGCAAATCGATAATACGGTTACAATCATATCAACAGGTCCCTCCTTTGAATGAATTAACTGTTTCCCAGCAATATACAGGCCATATCGCCTGCATGCACGTCACATCAACAATACTTGACATCCTCCCCACCCAAATAGTTTTTGGATGGGGATTCCCAAAACCGCTCACGCGATTAAAGAGAGAGGCTGCTTCACTGCGCCTCTGGTTCCTGCTTCGTCGGGAGCGTAACCGCCTATCCCTCCACAGGCTTGAGCGGCATGTCCTGCCGCCAGAATATTCTTTGCAGCGTTCACATCTGCGTTTTCAGTATGGCCGCAGGCCATGCATGAAAGCTGCGCTTGTGTTGCACGATTAGCCTTGTCGGTGAATCCACAGACTGAGCATTTCCGTGATGTGTTGCGTGGATTGATTAGAATCACCTGACCGCCGCGCCATCGCTGTTTATACTCCAATTGCCGGCCGAACTCGAACCAACCCATGTCTAAAATGGAGCGGTTGAGCCCTGCTTTTTGCCGGACTCTGGAGCCTGGCTCATCGATTGAGCCTTTTGCAGATGCCGTCATGTTTTTAGTTCGCAAATCTTCGAGCACGATTATCGCGTGGTTTTTGCTGATCATCGTTGTCGCTTTGTGAATTGCGTCATTTCGGGCATCTGCGGTTTTGATATGCAGTCGGGTAATCCTGTCTCGCTGCTTCTCCCAGTTGTTTGAAAATTTTTTTTGCGAGCAAGTTTCCGCTGCTCTCTGGCCAGTTTTTTCGCCAGACGTTTGAGTGGTTTCGATCCTTCGAAAGCCGATCCATCGGACAGGGTTGCGAGATTCACCACACCCCGGTCAATGCCGACTATTGTTGATGATTCGTGGGTCGGTTCAGCGATCTCTCTGCTGGTCAGGACGGAAATGAACCAGTGTTTCCCTCTACGAGAAACTGTTGCGCTCCGGATCGAGCCTTCGATCTCACGCGACAAACGAAATCGAACCACTCCGATTTTCGGAAGAAAAACCCGATCATCTTCAACTCGGATAAATTGTGGAAACCTGAACGCATCACCAAAACCTTTTCTCTTGAATCGAGGCATCCGTTTATTCGGCTGTTTCCGATCAAAGCCATCACTGAAAGCCCGATCCAGATCTTTGATACACTGCTGCAGAACTTGCGATTGAGCTTGTGCCAGGAAGCCGAACTCATCCGACTTCTTCCAGAGCTTGAGCATACCGGCCAAATCGTTATATCGGATGATCGGTCTTTTGTGATCGAGGCGGTAGAGGTTCAATTCCAGAGCTTTATTCCAGACAAAACGCCGGCAGCCAGCGAACTCTACAAAGCGCTGTCGCTGAACTTCAGTCGGCTCAAGCCGGAATTTATACGCTTTCAAGACCCGCATGGTGTACGATCGTACACCATTTTGCGCTTTACTTCAACCGCCGGAGAGAGCCTTGTCTCTACACCCAAAGCTAAGCATTGGATGGAGTCATACGATGACTCCTATCATAAAACATGCATACAACAGCATGCTGCCGGACAACAAGCCAGTAGTGAGCCTGCCCGTTCGATGCAGCAACCAGAGCCATGCATTGCCGGTTAGTGCCATAATCACGGCCATACCGGCGTAACTGTCCATCATGTTCCACGGAATGAGCAGCATACCTGCTCCGGGAATCACAGTACCCTGAAAAACCATGGCGCCGGTAATATTACCGAAGGCCAGCGTATCCTTGCCCTTTCTGATCCACAGGATGGAGTTCACCTTCTCGGGTAACTCGGTGGCTATCGGAATGATCAGCAGGGAAACCACCAGCGCAGATACCCCGATCAGACTGCTCAAACCTTCCACACCATGCACGAACTGCTTGGCCCCGACAATAATCAGGGTAAGTCCTGCCAGCAGCTGGAAAGCCGCAACTGCAGTAGAGTCGCCCAACAGACGGGAAAAATAGAGCGCGCCGTCTGCTTCTGTAGCATGCCCCTCCTGCACCAGATTCCGGCTGGCTTTAATGGTAAGCAGCAGGTACATGAAATAGGTAAGGAACAGGGCAAAAGCCAGTAGCACTCTGATCTGACTCCATGAGTCGGGAATAAAGGCTGCGGCAACAACAATCGCATAACCGAAAAAGAATACGGAGAGATCCCGCTTAAGCCCTGTCGGTTCAGGCTTCAGTTTTGCACTCCACCCCCGTTTTCTGCCGGCAAACCATGCCATCAGGCCAATACTCAGCGTCGCCAGCATAAACGGTGCACCAAGAATCGCACCGAGCCCCACTTCATGATTGATCGCTTCAGAAGCTCCGCCAGCCAGAATGGCGACCAGAGGTACAATGGTCTCAGGCATAGCCGTACCGACTGCAGCAAAAATGGAGCCTGTCACCCCTTCAGAAACACCGATGCGTTCCCCCAGATGCTCCAGTGCATTGGTAAATATTTCCGCAGCCAGAAAAATTATGACCAGCGCCAGGAACAGAATAGAAACCGACTCAACCATTTAACAACCTCGATGAACAAACCGCATTCCAGCCGAATATCAGGCCAAATCGTTTTCCAGCAATAAGAATGCCACTATACACCGCTACTGGCGTAAATACGCTGATCCTGTTGCAATACGGCTATGGCAAAACCAGCACCCCAACCCGACCCGCATGCCAACGGTATCAGCAAATGGCAACAGCATCTGACCCTGCAACTGCCTGCCACGCAACCCGGCTGTATCTGGCTGCATGCTTGCTCTGTTGGTGAAGTGGCCTCGGTGGTACCGCTGTTTCGCGCTCTGACCGGTCAGGGGCACAAGGTGCACCTCACCGTCGTCACAGCTACCGGCTTTGCCCATGCCAAACGTGTGCTCGGGAAAGAGCTTTCTGTCTCCTATCTGCCCTGGGATATCCCGGGCTGCATGGCCCGTCTGGTCAATCGACTCAAACCTGCCCTGCTGCTGCTGGCCGAAACCGAATTCTGGCCGGGCATGCTCATGGCATGTAAAAAGAACCGTATCCCTGTCGTCGGTATCAACACCCGCATTTCGGATCGCTCATTTCCGCGTTATCAGGCCACTTCTTTTTATTGGCGTCGCTGTCTTGATCCGGTAGTCATGTTTCTGGCCCAGAGTCAGCTCGATGCAGAGCGCCTCATCGCCATGGGTGTAGCCGCCGGTCATGTTAAAGTGGTCGGCAATCTGAAATATGCGATTTCAGCCCCCAGCGTGGAGGCACAAAGTTTGCGTCTGAAACTCGACAGCAGTGGCAGCCGTCCCATTCTGCTTGTTGCCAGCACCCATGAAGGCGAAGATCGGGCCATTCTGAATATGTGGCCGGCCTGGCGAGCTGCCTGTCATAACCTGCTGACTGTCATTGTACCGCGTCATCCGGAACGTTTTGATCAGGTGGCTGAGCTGATCCGCGAACATGGTCACCGGCTGTCGCGCTGGTCAGAGCAGCAACAGCACGATAGCGACTTTATCCTTGTCGATGCCATGGGCGTACTGGGAGATCTCTACAGTGTTGCTGATGTTGTCATCATTGCCGGCAGCCTGAAAAACATCGGCGGCCACAATCCGCTGGAAGCGGCAGTCTGTGGTCGCGGTGTAGTAACCGGCCCGTTTGTGCAGAATTTTCGTGAAATCATGCATGATATGCAGCGACAAAATGCAGTCATTATTGCAAGCAATGCGCAGGAACTGGAAGCCGCTGTCACGCGTCTGTTACAGCACCCGGATGAACTGAAGCAACTGCATGCACATGCCACCCTGTTTATGCAGGATAAAACAGGCGTACTGGAATCCACACTGGAGTGCATTTCGCCATATCTGCCGCCACTGACCGATAAATAATGGCTCACCTGTATCATAAAATTGAGCAACTCTGGTGGTCCAAACGCGAACCTCCGCTGCTCCTGCGCCTGATTGAACCGATTTACAGCGCCATCAGCAACCGTCACCTGCAGCAGCGCGCAGCCAATCCCGTTTCCTCTCCCCGGCCGGTGATTTCCGTCGGGAACATCACGGCCGGCGGCAGTGGTAAGACACCGTTTGTGCTGTGGCTGGCAAAAGCGCTGCAGAAGCACGGGTTCAAACCTGTCATTATTTGTCGTGGCGACGGCGGCAAAAACAATTGCTCCCCCCGCATTGTGGAACATCACATGTCTGCACTGGAAGTGGGCGATGAAGCGCGCATGCTGGCAAATCTCGCCACAAGCCCTGTGGTTGTCGGAGCCGACCGCATTGCAGCTACAGTTTTGGCAAAAGAGCTGGGGGATATCATTATCCTTGATGATGGTTTCCAGTACCGCCATCTAACCCGTGTATGCGATATTGTGCTGATCCCTGCCGAAGGCATCGGTAACGGCCATAGAATCCCTGCAGGGCCTCTGCGCGAGCCGGTCACCGCACTGGCCCGTGCCGACCTTATTGTGCGCACGGGAAGCCGCAAAAACGTGCAGCAGTGCGCCAGGCTAAGTCAGACAAAGGAGTGGCACTGGTTCAGTGAAACAGGTGGCCTGACCGATGTCATGGGCAACGGCACCGTTTTACCAACGCACGTTTTTGCCACAACTGCGATTGCCCGTCCCGAACGTTTTATCAACAGTCTGACAGAGAGTGGCCTTATCGTGAGCGGGTACTCATTTTTTCCCGATCATCACCAGTTCACCGCTCAGGAGGTGGACAGGCTACTGGTTGAAGACAGTGTCGTTGTCACCGACAAGGATGCCGTTAAACTGAAACCGTTCTGGCCCGAAGAGAGACCCTTATGGGTTTTGACACTGCGAGGCAGCGGTGAGGCGGGACTGATTGAAGCCATTGTAGAGAAACTTTCCCGGTCATAAAAAAAAGCCGCCCCCTTCGGAGCGGCTTTTATCATACTAAAGCAGTTGATCAGAAGCGGGAAAGCGCCTGAGCATTGGTGGTAATCTCATAACCTTCACGCACTGAGGTTAACCAGCGAGCAAAGCGAACTGCGCCCTTGGCCCTGACTGCCTCTTTGGCAATAACCTCTTTCTGGGCATTGAAATCATCTTCTGATGATGCAATGACCTGTTCAACCCGCACCACGGCAAATCCCTGCGGCACAGCCATCGACTGACTGATCCAGCTCCCCTGAGGGGTTTTGAATGCATCGTTAAGTACGCTGTTGGTTAACCAGATTGCATCATCACCAACACCATTACTGCGTACCGGCTTGGAAATAAACTTCGCCTGACCGAACTGCTGTGCCAACTCATCCATGGATTTTCCACTGACATTGCGAATCTCATCAGCCACTTCACGGGCTTTCTTGTTGGCAGCATCCTGTTTGGCGTCCGAATAAACACGACGGGCAACCTGATCCAGCGGCAACAGATCCGGTTCGCTGCGCGATGCCACTTCAATGGCCACAAAGCGGCCGTCACTGGTTTCCATGATTTCAACAGCCTGACCCGGCAATGTTGCAAAAGCTTTCTGGGCAACCTGCGAGTTAGACAAAACAGGTTCGACCAATGCCTCATCCATACTTACCGGTTTTGAGCTGATCACTTTCAGATTCACAGCCGCAGCCGCAGCCTTCAAGGAGCCTTCCATGCCCAGGGCTTCATCCAGATCCTGCGACAGTTTATATGCCTCTTCAGTTGCATGCGCGACCAGAATCTCATCCCTGAGTTTGTCCTTCACCTGTTCATAAGGTGTCTGGCCCGCTTCACGAATGTCATCGAGGCTGATCAGATGGTAACCGAACTCACTTTCAACAACATCACTGGTCGTACCCTTATCCATGGAAAAGATGGCCGCATCAAATGCAGCGACCATCATACCCTGCTTGAACCAGCCCAGTTCACCGCCATTTTTTGCAGTTCCGGCATCATCCGACACATCTTTGGCCACGGCGGAAAAATCTTCACCGGCCTTGATACGTGCCTGTGCCGCTTCAATTTTCTGGCGTGCAGCAACGCGTGTGGCTTCAGAGTCAGACTCATTGACACGTACAAGAATATGACGGGCCTTGCGCTGCTCTACTTCGGAGAACTCTGCCTTGCGTTTTTCATATGCAGCCTGAATTTCAGACTCGTCTACTGAGCCTTCAGCGGCCAGATCACGCGGATTGATTTCGACCATATTGACCTGAATGCGCAGTGGCGACTGGTAACTGTCCTTGTGACTCTCATACCAGGCTTTGGCTTGTTCATCACTGACTTCAACCTTGGAGAGCTGTGTGGCTGCATCGACAACAATGGCTGAGAGTACACGCTGCTCGTTTTTCTGGTTAAACAGGTCACGAATCTCAGCATCACTGACATGCGCGGAATCCATAAGCGCCTTCTCCAGCGCATCGATCATGATGGTCACACGCAGATCATTTTCATAGTCCTGAGATGAGCTGAACCCCATGTTACGGGTAAGAATGCGGTAACGCTGCGGATCAAACTGGCCGGCAGACTGGAAAATAGGATCGGTCTGTACACTGGCCAGCACCACCGCTTCCGGTGCAGCCAGACCCAGTTTGGCAGCCACATCAAGCATAATTCTGCGGTTGATGATGGTCTGCAGGGTTGTCTCTTTCACATTCAGCGAGTCCACCAAATCCTTGGAAAACTGTTTACCCAGCATGGAGCGGTAGGCATTGAGCTGACGCTCATAGGCCGTATAAAACTCACCGGGATCAACAGGTTTGCCATTGATTTTCGCAATAGGCTCAGTGCTGCCGCCGAGGAAATAGTCTCCGACACCCCAGAGAACGAATGAAAGCGCGATTCCGCCGAGTAAAACTTTAGCCAGCCAGCCTTGCGCGTGGTTACGCATCGTTTCGAGCATGATAAACCTCAGTGTTTAGAGTCGGGGCAAGAAAAACTCTCTGTTACCTTACCCAGGATAGAAAGGATTCGCGACGCTACCGAAGCAAGCCTTTTAGAGCAATGGGATTGCTCTAAAAGGCGCGATAGTGAACATAAAACAAGCAATGGGATTGCTCTAAAAGGCGCGATAAGCAAATAAAGCAAAGCAGTGGGTGCTGCTTTGCTTTATGCGATAGTGCAAAACAATCAGAGCAGTGGGTGCTGCTTTGCTTTATGCGATAGTGCAAAACAATCAGAGTAACAGGTGTTGCTCTGGTTGGCGCGATCATGCAAGCAATCCGGCCCCCAGCATCCATCCAGACATACAGTTGAAAACAGGATTCATTTGCCTGTCTGAATGGCCGTTTTCGCTGAGCCGCACATTCAGGAACAGGAATAATGACTATGAATCAAACATATCTTTTATTAACGCACTCAGGTCGTCAACATCATACGGCTTGGACAGGACTACAGAGCCGCGCAGTTCTTCCTTTGAAATATTTGCAGCCTTATCATAGCCGGTCGAAAAAATAATCTTGATGGCGGGATTGAGTTTTCGAATCACCTCAGCTGCTTTTACGCCACCAATCTTTGGCATCACAACATCCATCATGATGAGAGCAACCTTATGCTGATAAGCAGTAAAGAGATCGATTGCTTCTGATCCATTTGAGGCTGTTATCACCTGATAGCCCAGCTCCTCCAGCACCTCCCTGGTTACATCAAGAAGATGCTCTTCATCGTCGACCAGCAGAATCAGCTCCCCGCTGCCCCGCTGCGAGGATGGCACTGCCTGCTGCAGCGCCTTGCCCGGTCGCTTATCCTCCAGCAGTGGCAGGTAAACATGAAATGTTGATCCGAGACCTTCGATGCTATCCACATCCACAAAACCATGGTGCGTTTTGACTGCGCCGAACACCATAGCCAAACCAAGCCCTGTCCCCTTGCCCTGCTCCTTGGTGGTAAAGAAAGGTTCAAACAGGTGATCTTTCTGGCGCTCAGGTACTCCACAGCCATTATCGGTGACACAAATATGCGCATAATCACCTTGAGTGAATAACGTGTGCTTTTTGATAAACTGAGCATCACAGTGAAAAGTCTCAACCTTAACCATGATCCTCGGGTTCTCCACACGCTCCACTGCATCACGGGCATTATTAATTAAATTCATCAATACCTGCTGCAGTTGCGTAGCGTCCCCCTTTACAAGCAGCTCATCCCCTCCTGCATTCAGTTGCAGCTCAATGTTTTCCGGCGTCGATGAGTGGATAAGTTTGAAAGCCTCTTTAATAAATGAGGTCAGAGAAAAAATGCTCATCCTGACTGTGTCTTTACGGGCAAAAGTAAGCAGTTGCTTAATCAGGTCAGCCGAACGAAATGAGAGTTTTTCTATATTAATTAACCTTTCCTGCACTTCAGGGATTTCTTTGGCAGCTTTCTTTGCCAAATAGATATTGCCGGTGATACCTGCAATCATATTATTGAAGTCATGGGCAATGCCACCGACGAGCGTGCCAATCGCTTCCATTTTCTGGGATTGGTGAAACTGCTCTTCCATATACTTCAGGTCGCTAAGATCGGCATGGGATCCGACAAAATGAGTGATTTCGCCACTCTCATCTGCAATGGGAGCTATACTCAACATCGCAGGAAAAAAACTGCCATCCTTTTTCCTGTCTATCACCTTTCCCTGCCAGATTTCCCCACGGCTAATTGATGCCCACATGGCCGCATAAAAAGTTTTATTCTGGTTGCCGCTTTTAAGCAATCTGGGGGTTTGACCAACCGCCTCTTCGAAAGAGTAACCGGTCATTTGCGTAAACGCGGGATTGGCATATTCAATCACACCGTCTTTATCAGTAATGATAATAGAGGAGCCTGCATTCTCAATAGCTTGTGATAACTTGCGCAATTTCTCTTCGGTCTCTTTTCGTTCGGTAATGTTAAGCCCGGTCCCTCGCAAACCGATCACATTTCCGCTGCTATCGTAGACAGGAACGCCATTGACCTCTTCCCAAAGCGTCTCGCCTGATTTGGTTATGTCTCGATGCTGCAGCTTAAATGCTGTCTTGCCGGCAATCGATTTATTGACGATCGCACCTACAGATCGGATGTCCTCTTCCGGCATAAATTCCATGGGGGTATGCCCCACAAGCTCATCGGGCCGGTACCCTTTTACCTCAACAGATCGTTCAGATACGTAGGTATAAACCATGTTCGCATCGATTTCCCACAAATATTCACCTGCAGCATCACTCACATCCCTGAAGCGCTGCTCGCTATATTGAAGCTTTTCCTCGGCCTGTTTACGTTCGGTGATGTCACGCCATATACAGTAGAGCCCTTTTTTGTTCGATGACGCCAAACGCGAAAGCGTTACTTCGACCGGAAAACATTCGCCACTTTTCCGGCGATGCGTCCACTCAAAGCGATGGACACCTTTCTCATATGCAAGGGCGATCATCTCGGCGGCCACTTCAACGGATTTGCGCCCATCCGGTTGAAACTCGGGAGAAAGGTCGGCAGGGTCAGTCAAATACAACGCATCAGTGGAATCATATTCGAGAATCCTGGCGGCAGCTTCGTTGCACAGCTCAAACAGGTTCTGCTCATTCATCAGCCATGTCGGGTCAGGAGAATTCTGGAACAGGCTTTCAAACTTGGCTTCGCTCTCCAGAAGTTCTTCAGTACGACTGGCGACTGTCCTCTCAAGCTCCTTCTCAACATTTAACTGCTTGAGGTGCAGAAGCCCCATTTCACCAACCATCCCTGCAAGACCGGCAAGAAATGCCATCACATCCGGCATACGTTCTCTGGGAATGATTTTTACTTTGGCAACCGCATTGAGGTATGCTTCCTCTTCAAAACCAAACGTCTTTGCCTGCCTTTGAAAGAACGCCAGGTCTGGTGGTTCATGAAACATCTGCCCGGTAAATATATTGGCGACATGCTCTCCACCTATAATCACAGGGGTGCAGTAATCAACCAGACCGTTCGGACATTCATAGCCCACATATGGCCCATCATTCAAGTGTTCAAGAATATATCGGTCACTCACAAGACATCGATCACAAGTCTTGGGGTTTACCCGGTGAAAGTCAGTGCATAAAGGTTGCCAGCCAACTGCAGTAAGAACATTGCTGTTGTTATCGATCAGCGCATGATTAATACCGGTCGCCTTATACAAAGACTCCATAAGCTTTTGCAAGGCAGCAAAATCTATAATCTTTGACAGGTCTATATTCATAACACTACCGTTAACGATACCCATAAGTATTCGAAAGCATAATCAAAGCCAATACTTGCTAAACCGCGAAACATTGACATTCTCACTGCGCAAAGAGCCAACGGTTTACGGAGCAGTGCACAATAAAAAAGGGCGGCCCTTGCGGAACCGCCCTTCTCTATGTATCAGTAATGCAACGACTGATCTAAAACCTTGCTCAGGAGAGCAGGCTTTACATACCCATGCCGCCCATACCACCCATGCCGCCCATGTCAGGTGCGCCACCGGCTTCCGGTTTAGGGATATCGGCAATCATCGCTTCAGTGGTGATCAGCAGGCCGGCAATAGAAGCCGCATGCTGAAGCGCGAAACGGGTTACCTTGGTCGGATCGATAACACCCATCTTGACCAGATCGCCGTACTCTTCTGTCTGGGCGTTATAACCGAAATGGCCCTCACCGTTAGAGACTTCGTTGATCACGACAGAGGCTTCACCACCACCGTTGGTGACGATCTGACGCAGTGGCTCTTCGAGCGCACGACGGATGATCTTCACACCGGTATCTTCGTCATGGTTAATACCAACAACACCATCGAGCGCCTTGCGGGCACGCAGCAGTGCTACGCCGCCGCCTGCAACGATGCCTTCTTCTACGGCTGCACGGGTTGCATGCAGGGCATCGTCAACACGATCCTTCTTCTCTTTCATCGCTACTTCAGTGGCAGCGCCGACCTTGATCACTGCAACACCACCGGCAAGTTTCGCCAGACGTTCCTGCATTTTCTCTTTGTCGTAGTCTGACGTGGA
>Ga0210044_10006730_pt1 | contig 15011 bp, 12 predicted proteins | sample CryGey13umfilter_2_FD_183959 | JGI IMG/M metagenome (GOLD analysis project Ga0210044, IMG submission 183959) | Groundwater microbial communities from aquifer in Utah, USA - Crystal Geyser 4/9/14 3 um filter (SPAdes) (version 2) | ecosystem: Environmental > Aquatic > Deep subsurface >...
GTGTTTCGGAGTTTTCTCCGAAAATTAAAGTTTGTAAACGAGGTTTTAGCGTCGAGATTCGATTGGCGGGTTCGCGCGGGATGGCGAAGCGGCTCCGCCCTCCCTTCTTTATTGTTATTTTTTTATCTTTTTTTTCTTGCTGGCCGCCGCGCCGCCGGTCGCCCATGGACGGACCGGCAGCCGGATGCCTGCGCTTCTGTTGTTTGTTTTGGTTCGTTTCGTTTCGTTTTGCCGCCTTTCGCGCGGTTGGCGCAGACGCCCGATTGATCGCCGCGCATCGCGATCCGGTCGATTGCTATTGCGCGAAGTGGTGATTGAGCATCTCGATGCGGTCGAGCAGGGCCTTGCGCTCCAGGCGCATGTAGTTCTCGAGAGGATTGAAGCGGAAAATCCGAAAAAACAACGCGGTCGCGATCCGCGCCAGATCCTCGTCGCTCAGGTCTTCGGACCGGCTATCGACCCCGGTCAGGGTCAGGATAGAGGCGAGGGGCGACGTCGCCGCCAGGCCCGAGATTGTCGCAGTCGCAGTCGCAGTCGCAGGCGACTCTGCGGCTGCGAAGCCGAGGATTCCGGCGGCGTCGAACGGCGGCTTGTGTGCGAGAATTTGCATCGGTGTCTACTCCTGAAAAGAAGCCTCTGCTGCTTGCCTGGTCACGATTTTCGTCGTTAGCCGGTTGCGCCGGCGGTTTGTGTCGGTCGTATCATCAGCGTCTGATCTGCGCGCTTTTTTTCGAGATCGTGGTCGTTTCGGTTTTTATTTACGGCCTGCCGTCCCACCCGCCTTCGCCAGTCAATGGCGGGTGGGACGGCGACGTCTCTGAAGTTTTCTTGGATAGGCTGGAATTTCTTTCGAATTGGCTGACGCCAAGCGGCACGAGAATAATTACCGCTGCGGCGAAAATTACCGCGCTGATCATGAACCCGGTCCTGTCAGCCGCCATCCGGATCCGGTTTCCCGTGCTGATCCTGGGCGTGGCGCTGCGTGCGCGTTCTCGCATGATCCCGTTGACGTCCACCTTGTCTGCGCCCGGGAAAATGGATGGTAACGGCCCGAGCAGCGCGAGCAGCGCCGTCCACGGACCGGCGCCGGCGTCGCGGCCGCGTCCGGCGGACGCGATTCCGATCACAAGGCCAAAGGCGACGCCGGTGGCGGTCAGGACGCCATAATCCTGCGTCCAGGTATTGCGGCTGCCAAAAATCTGGCCGCCAAACATCTGATAAGGACCGGCGCTGAGCATCATCGCCAGATAGAGGAATATCACCAGCATGAATGTGGTGTAGATTTTCGGTGATACGCGTGGGATCATGCCCTTGCCGGCTGCGAGCATGGCGATCAGCACGCCGCAGAGATACCCGATCGCCATCTCGGTTTCCATTGGGGTTCTCCTGTCCGCCGTCTGCTTTGTGTGTGGCGTGCTTTGTGGTTGGTGTGTCTTGTGGTTGGTGTGTCTTCTCTCGATGGAGAGATGGTGTCGTTCGATTGAACTGAATCAGGAAGGGCCTGTCGCAAGACCTCCCGATCACGGCGCCTTCATGCGGGGCGGGCGGTCATGTCCTGACATCTCGCAGGCTGGGATGCCGCCGCTGTTTTCTTTTCTGTTTTTGGGATTTTTTTTGTAACTCTGCAAAAATATCGTCGCGTAAATCGAGCAGACTAATAATAAGTGGCAAGTTTATAGCATCGAATTTCTTTATGGAGAGAAGCACCATGGCCGACGAGAACAAAGCAACCACCAATCGCAGGGTTTATTCGCGCGGCAAGCCGACGGAGAGCGCCTATACTCCCGAGCAGATCCAGGCCATGAGAGAGGCGCTTGAAGAGCGGAAAAAAACCCAGGGCAGGAAGTCCATGGCCGACGAGAACAAAGCAGCCCCCATTCGCTGGGCTTATTCGCGCCTCAAGCCGACGGAGAGCCCCTATACTCCCGAGCAGATCCAGGCCATGGGAGAGGCGCTTGAAGAGCGGGAAAAAACCCGGGGCAGGAAGTTCGCCTACAAGGGGCCGATCGCAGATCGGGATATTGTCGCGCATTTTCCGGCGCCCGGCCTCCTGATGGTCTCGCCTTCCTATGTCGAGGCTGACGCGGCTCCCGTGTCTCACCCGCGGCATGCAGGCGGAATTTCTCCGTTCGATTCCCTTGACGCCTGGCGCGCGAAGGGTCCGATGGGCTTCACTCAGAGCCGCGCGTTCGACCAGAACCGCGACCAGGGCGAGTATGACGGCGGCGAGGCCCGCGCGACGCCGACCCGTGCGCCGCAGGCGTACATCATGGCCGCTTTCTCGTCGCATCGCCTTGCGCTGAAAGACCGTTCGGCCGACATGCCGTCGGCGATGGCGGGCAACGCGCTTGCGCTTCAGTATCGGACCATTCTCGAAGCCGGCGGCGAGCCCGCTCTTCGACTTCTGCGCGCGGCTGCGCAGATCGGTGGCAAGGCCGCCGTCGAGGCGGGCGAGATCAGTCGCGGTCCCGATGACTTCGCGGCCGCGAATGAGGCGTTCATGGAGCGCTTCAGCGCCGTTGATAGCGCGGACGCCATCAAGCTGCGCAAGGACGCTTTTGCGCGCAGCGCCGCGTGGGCGATGAGCGTCAAGACCGACACGCTGAAGGCGCAGGCCGAGGGCGCCCGGCGCTCCCCAGAGGCCGAGGCCGGCAACCGTGAAGTCGCCGCCGAGTTCGATCGCATCATGGCGCGGCGCGAGAAAGTCCTCGCCGAGATCGACAAGGTCACCGTCAGCATGTCGGCTGCGGAGAAGTCGGCCTGGAAGGCCGATGTGTTCGCCACCAGAAAAAACCTCTCGGAGGACGAGGACGCGCGCGCCGGCGGCGACAAGGCCCGCATGGACACCAGGACCGAAGCAAAGGACACCGAGGTGCGTGTCAGCTCCGGCGGCGCGTTTCCGTCGCCGCGGTTCACCGTGGTCGCGCTGACTGCGGACGAGGCGCGCGTGATGCGCTCCATGATCGACTACGCGCTGACGCTGATGCCGCCGGAGAAGGGCTACGAGCCGCAGAAGCTTCTGCGTTCGCCCGATGAGCTTCCGTCGCCGGAGGCGATGGCGGCGGTTGCGAAGGGCTGGATGCGCCCGCCCGTCGCGAACCGCTTTCTCGACGAGAAGACCGGCGCGCCGGTGAAGGTGGTGGGCGTGATCTCTGGTTATGGCCACAGCGCCGCCAACGTGGCGGCTGATCTGGTGAAGAACACCAAGGCCGACGTGGCGTTCGCGCTCGACGGCAACCCTGCGCTGTGGTCTGCGGTCGAGCGCCGCGACCCCTCGCAGAAGCTGCTCCGTCTGGGCGGCCCGCGCGGCAGTCGTGACGTTGTGCTGCGCGAGACGATCAACAAGTCGGACGCCGTGATGGTGGTCTGGAACGGCAAGAAGACCGACGCCTCCTATGTGGCGATCGCTCAGGCCTACCGGCGCGGCGCGCTGGTGGCAACTTACAACGACAACGGCCAGAAGCTCGATGTCGATGTGATCGGCCGTCAGGCGGTCGCCGACATCCCGTCGCAGCGCGCGCTGAAGCAGCGCATGAACGAGAACGTGTTCGACTTCCCGGCGGCGGAGCCGGAGGCGCGGTTCGCGATGTCGTTGCTGCGCAATGCTGACGGGTCGATGAAGAACAAGGACATCTTCGCCGCGTCAGCCTCGGGCATGACGCTGAAGGAGATCGCGGAGATTGCGCGCGATGACGTCGGCAAGGCGCGGCTGGTGCGCGAGACCGGCATGTCGGCGGCCGCCGCCAAGCTGTTCGGCGACGATGCGGCGCTCGATGTGGCGCGGTCCGGCTACACGATGTCGATCAACGCCATCAATGGCGCCGGCATGAAGGTGATCGGGCCGGAGTCATACCCCGATGCGCTGCTGCGGTCGGGCAAGTTCCCGCCGTTCATGTTCGCCATGGGCGACGTCTCGCTGCTGACCGAGCCGCGTCCTGTGGTCGGCGTGATCCAGAACGACGCCCTGAATCCTGATTTCGCCCATGTGGTGGAGCGCGGTCTGCCCGAGATCGTATCCGGGGTTCGCGAGCGCGGCGCCATCGTGGCGCAGCTCGAGCCGACGAGGCGCGAGATCCTGCCGGACATGACCCCGGATGTGCTTCTGGTCGGGTCGGGGATCAACTACGGCACGGAGGCGCAGCTCGCCAATCGGGTCGCGGTCCTGGCCTCGGGCGGCGTTGTGCTCTCGATCCTGCCGCCCGTGATGAACGGCATCGTGAAGGTTCCGCCGCAGCGCAAGGGTGACGCTTATGTCAAAAAGCCGAACTGGTCGAAGGACTTCGGCGGCGGCGCCCGCAACACCGCGGCGGATGTTCTGGCCGGCATGGCCGAGACTGTCGTGGTGCCGAGCTTCGACGCCCGCGCGCGCGATGTGTCGCACCGTGTGCTGGAGGAGGCTCTGGTGGGCGGGCGTCGTCCGATCGTGTTCGACCAGTCGCACCTGCCGTTTCCGGAGACCAGCGGCAATCGCGAGATCCTGTCGGGAGAGGGTCTGGAGTCGCTGCGCAAGGCTGGCTTCGGCCAGGCCGCGGTCGCGTCGCTGACCGGGACGTTCGACGGCGGCTATCCGGCGATCAGCGCCGGTCGTCATCCAGAGCGCGCCGCGGAAGCCGTGATGAAGGTGGTCTCGGGCGAAATCTACCGTGAAGCGGCTGAAAAGGCGCTTGCGGACAAGAAACTGAAAAACGAGGGCGAGGGGCGTTAAGCGCCCCCGCGTTTCCGACGCTGGCGGCGCGCGATAACGTTGCTTTTCAGCATCTGCGTGGGGAGCCTCAAGCCTTCCCGCCCGACGCCGGCATGGCGTAAGACGGGAAGGCTTTTTTTTGTTTTTTTTCGGCAAGGAGGCGCGTCTTGCGTCGCTCTGCCGGTTTTTTGCGGCGGCCTACATCTGTCCGGCGTTGGGCGCGCCCAGTCCGGCGCCGCGCTTGTTGTGACGCCAGTCCCATGGGTACTCGAAATGTCCAGACCACACGCCTTCGCCGCGCGCCCGCGCGTCATCTTCATGGGCGATGTAGTCGTTGGAATAGCGCCGGTAGGCGACGGCGTGGCCGCTGGCGACAAGCCATGCCCCGATATCCGTGAAACCGCCGCCGGCATCCCTCACCGAGCAGCGCGCGATCGCGCGCCCGTAGCGATCGGTGTCCAGAACGGCGCAGGACAGCGGTCGGCGCGCGATCAGCGCGTCGAGACTGTTGGCCGCGACGGCGCCGCAGCGCCAGGACGCGCCGGCGGCGCTCTGGCAGAGCTGCTGGCTTTCCGGCGCATCCACGCCGTGAAGCCGGATGCGCATGCCGCGCATCACCGCGGTGTCGCCATCGATGATGCTGACGACGCCGGTTATCGTATCTCCGGCGCGCGGGCGCTCCTGGGCTGCCGAGACCCCGGCGCCAAGGGCGATGCCCACAAAAGCGGTGACGGCCAGCATGATGCGCGTCATCTTGCCGGCCGCCAGCGCGCGCCGCGAGATCGGCGTTTTTTCAGGAGTGTTCTTGTCGGCGTTTTGGAATGTGTTCATGTTATGATCTGCTCCAGGGCGCGCTGTCGATTTCTTCGGGGCTTGCTTCTTCGGGGTTGACTTCGTTAGGGCTGGCTTCGTCGATGACGCCGCGTCGGATTTCGATGATGCTCATGCGGCGCGCGCCGAGGCTTTTCTTCAGGGAGTAGGCCGCCGCGTAGGGATCTGCGTCGCCGCACATGAAGACGTCAAGGGCGGCGTAACGCCGTTCAGGCCAGCTGTGGATGCTGATGTGGCTCTCCGCCAGAATGGCGACGCCGCTGACGCCCTGCGGCGTGAAGCGATGCAGATGGATCGACAACAGCGTCGCGCCGGAGGCTTCGACGGCGCGGACGAATGATGAGCGCACGTGCTCCGGACAGTCGATCTGATCCGCGTCACGCAGCTCGACGATCAGGTGGCGTCCCAGCGCGCGCACTTTTTGCTGTTCGTTTTGCTGTTCTTTTTGCTGTGGCCCGCAAAGGCCGGCGATCGCAAGCATGGGATTTATTCTTTCTCGTGTCATGGCGCCAGGGATGGATCCCCGGGCAGGATCCCTGGCGCCTGACTACTGCAGGGTGACGGTCGGGGGGTTGATGATGTCGCAGGCGGTCAGCGGGCCGAACACTTCGGCGAGGCGCATGTAGCCGGCGTTGCGCGCGCCCATGATCTTGGTCATGAACGCGGCGGGGACCTCGATCTGGGAGACAATGGTGTTGGCGATCGCATGGTCGATGATGTAGACGGCGCGCGCCAGGGTAAGCGGCTCCGCCTGCACTTCGGCGTCGCTGAGGGTCAGCGGCTTTTCGACCGTCGAGAACAGCATGTTCATCATCCACATGTCGGCGTTGAGGCGTTCGACCGATGTTCCGACGATCGGGATCGCGGCGCTGACGCCTTCAATCGGCACGATGATCAGCACGGAGTGTTCAGCGCCGGTGGCGATGCAGTAGTGTACGTCTCCGGCGCCCTTCCACGCGGCCGATCGCACCGAACCCGGCGAGACGTAGTCGCCGATGGTCTTCAGGAGGTTCTCCATCGTCGGGTTTTTGTGCGCGGTTGAAGTCATGAGCGGTCGTCCTGTTTTTCTGGTGGGTGCGCCGGCATGGACTGGCGCTTCAATGGGAGATATGGGCTCGCCGCGGGTGCGCGCAGCGGACTCGCAATTTTTCTGTCAAACGGCGGCGCCGTGGCGCCGCCGCGCTGTATTCTTGTCTGGCGCTCTGGCGGCGCAGGACGCGTGCGCCGGGGCTTTGGGGCGGCGGAGATGCTTCGCTCTCAGGTTTTGGTCCAGCGCGCCATCATTTTGGTGAAGCGCTTCGCCGCAGCGTCGCGCCGGGCGATGAGCCCTGTCCATCCATCCGTGATGGCGGTCGCGCTGCGGGACCTGGCCTCGATCTGGCCGTGGCCCGAAGATGTTGAGATCGCCCTGGCGATCCGCGCGGCGATATCTCTCTCCTCTGTCTTGACTCCGTGCGCCACCTCCAGCCAGGACGGGTGGACGACAACGCCCGCCGCCATCAGTCCGTCGAATGCGTCGCGGTCGTGTACGGCGTAAAGCAGGGCGGCGGAGATGTCTTCCTTGTTTGCTTCGACCATGATCTCTGTTGCGATGGTCAGGACCGCAAGCGGCGCGGGGTTGTTGGCGACGCGCCGTCGCCACGCCCGAGCCCCAAGCGATGCAAGCGTTACAGGTGAGAGATGCGCCAGACCGTCGGCGTCGCGAAATCCTGCTGCGAGCGCTTGCTCGATGATGTCTATCGCGATTTCGTCGTTTTTAAGCCAGGCGCTCAGCGCCAGACGCCGAAAGTCCTCCGTCTTGCACGGGTTTGCCTTCGGGAGGAGCGCCAGCCGGATTTTTTCGGACAGGGTTTCTTCTTCGGCGGTCATGGCGCCCCCTTCTTGCAAAATCTTCTTTGCGACCTTGCCTTCCGGCGAAGGCGCCTGCCGCTTTCGTCTCGGGCGGGTTTTCGGAAAATCCGCACCGGGCGCATTCTTGCAGCTTCTTGCGACCGTACGCTGCGCCACGTGCGGCGGGAATCTATTCGATTCCGTCCAGGAAATGGGCGGCGGAGACCCTCGGCGCAGACGCCGGGGCGCTGTTGCTTTCCGAACCATGCCCTGTCGCGCCATTTTTGGCGGCGTCTTTTTCAGCCTGACGCAGCGCCTTGGCGGCGATCTTCTCCGCCTCTTTGGCGATCTTCTCCGCCTCTTTGGCGATCTTCGCCGCAGCCTTGGCGTCCGCCTTTTCCGCAGCGATCCGCTCGGCCTCCATTGCGGCCGCCTCTGCGTCGCGCCGTGCCTTGTCCTCACGGTGCGTGCGCGCAGTTTCGGCGTCGATACCCCAGCGGCCGGCGGCCCAGCGCTCATAGCTGGCGGCGAGGTCCCGGTCCTCCATCTCGGCGCAGGCGGCGTAGAAGGATCCCAGCGTGGTCCATTTTCGATCCTGGTCCAGCGTGAGCCGGCTCTCGACGATCGCTGCGTCGCAGCTCGCGCGCAGACTGTCGGGAAGCGCGTCCGGAGCGTTGACGTAGGTTGCGCGGATGCCGAGCGAGCGCAGCGTCTGGCTCTCCATGCTGCGCGCGATCTCGAGGCGGCGCTCCCAGTCGTCGGTGGCGTGAAACGCCTTCATGCGGTCCTTGTCGGCGTAGGAGGGAAAGCCGCCGTAGATTTTCTCCTCAAGCGTGTCGGGATCGGCGTAGCTGGCCACGATGCTGTCCATCGCGGCTTCGACATTGCGACGGAAGTCGCGCGCGCCCCGGATCATCTCTGCGCGGCGGTCGATCTCGGCGTCGCCGATCTCGGCGATCTCCTGAACCCGACGGGTGAAGCCCCAGCCGATCGGGAAAATCCCAGGCGCCTGATTGCAGCGGATCCGGCGAAAGGCGCCGCCCTTCTTGCGGATCTCGCCCACGATCGCCTCAGGAGAGAGACCCAGGTAGGGCTCGGGATCGAAGCCCAGGTTGAAGGCCATCTTGGACTTCGCATTTTTCGTCTCGGAGCCGATCAGGCACAGCGTGGCCGCCGCGGGCTCGAGGAACGAGCCGCCGATGGTCTGCACGATGACCTGACCCTCGACGAAGTCCTGCGCCTTGCGCGCGTCGCCCATGGCCAGCATGTGGTGGTAGAGATCGGGATCGATGTCGCGGATCGCCCGGGCGACATGAGCCAGCGCGCGAACGTCGCCGAGCGCGTCGTGGGCGGCGTGGTCGTTGAATCCGTTGAGCGGCGCCAGGTTTTCGAGGCGGAAGTTGGGCTTGCCGGTCTCGGCGGTGACCGGGAACACGAGCGCTTCGGGATTGCGCGCATAGAGCGCGCGGGCCATCACCAGGTAGTCGGCGCGGCTCGCGCCGCCGGTGTTGGTCACATAGGGGCTGTGCAGGTTCTCCCAGAGGGTCTGGCGCAGGATCTCCTCGTCGAAGCGGATCGAGTTCCAGCCGGCGAAAATGGCGCCGCCGTCCTTGGCCCAGGCGCTGAAGGTGTTCAGCAGCATGCGGGAGAATTCGTAGGGGCCGTGCGGCGCGCGGTCGATCTCCGTGGGATCGACGCCGGTCACCTTCAGCGCCATCGGATGCGGGACGATGTGGCGCGCCAGCCGGCAGCGCTCGTCGATCTGGTCGAGCACCTTGAAGTCCTCGTCGACCAGCATCGCCGCGGCCTGGAGGACCTGGTCGAAGCGCGGTTGTGCGCCGGTGGTTTCGGTGTCGTAGAGGACTTGTTTCATGTCATTCTCTCCTGGCGGATAGCATCCGCCTGATATTCCGGCTGTCAATCGTTACCGCCGGTTGGTTTCTTTTTTCTGACGTCATTTGCGCCGCTCACAAGGCGTGGCGCAGATGAAGGCAGTTTTTTTGGTCTTTTTCTGGTGGATCGCACTTCCGCCGCCGGATATCCGTTGTTTCGGCGTGCGGCTGAGCGTTCCCGGTCGAGGGCGCCTGGCGGAGAACGCCTGGCGGAGAACGCAGTGCGGCTGGCCGCCTAATCCCTGACTATGGCGGCGTTGAGCGAGAGGCGCTCATGCGCGCTTTCGGCGATCTGCGGAATTGTTTCATGGCGCAGGATTCTGCCGATTGCTGCGATGACGTCGATCTTGTCCTGGTGGTTCGCCGTCTTCAGAAACCCGGCATGCTCCCTGAGCAGCCGGCGAAAGGCGTCCTCGATCATCTTGGCGCCGCGCGCCTGCTGAGGACGCAAGGTGATGAAGGATCCGTCGATGATGTCGATGCGCCGCCGCGCCCGGACCCCTGGGAAGGCGGTCAGGATGCGTTCCAGATAATCGGCCGGCCACAGGCTCGTAGTGGCGCCGCCGGAGAGGCCTTCGCCATTTTTCATGTACGTCACCTGAAGCGCGCGGCTTTTCTCGAGGACGCGGTAGCCGGGCTCGCCGCACCGGATTGCGGCCCCGCCGTTTACGACGGCTACCGATCTCTCGATCGCCATGACCTCTCTTTGAATTGAGGCGCAGACGTTGAGATAGAAGCGATCGAGAACATCGGGTTCTCCTTTGGAGGGATATTCGGGAGGCGTCCATCCATGCTTGCGCCGCAGGTCCGACTGCGCCTCCGCGACCGCAGACTGGACCGTCATTGAAGCGGCGGTCTGTCGCCAAAGGTCGCCGTCCGCGTCTCGCAAGATCGTCTCGTAGGGCGTTTTTCTGTCGGCTTTATCCGCAGAGCCGCCTGTGCGAGACGCCTTTACGGCGCCAGACGCCGGGTTGGGCACAATCCGGGCGACGATGGCCGGGTCGCTTATCTCTTGGAGCGTGACCTGCGCCGTCGTGAGCAGGACGCATCTCGTCGCGACATGGCCGGATTTTGGATCTTCCGGCCGCCGGATGGCGCGGATGGCGATTTCGACTTCGTGCGTCGTTGCGGCGTTTCGAGTCATCGTGCTGTTCCTGAGGCCGTCTTTGACGAGGATGCTCTGGCGGGTCGTTCGACAACGCGTCGGAAGCCGCCTGACAGGGCCGTCTCAAGGAAACGGCGCCGCCGGCGGCATCACAACACCATCATCCGAACAGTAAGGCGCCCAGATCGCACAGTCAGATCGCACAGTCAGATCGCACAGTCAGATCGCACAGTCAGATCGCACAGTCAGATCAGGCCATCAGATAAGGCCGTCAGATCAGGCCGCCTTGGCGGCCCGCTGAGCTTCGGCCCGCTCGAGCACGCCGTTCTGGCCGAGGGCGTACTCGGTCAGGAACTTCTTCAGCACTGCGCTGTCGCCCTCGCCTGCCTGAAGCGCGCCCAGAAGATTGCGCCGGACATGGGTCTCCAGGTCCTCGCCGCCGCTGCGCTGCAGCGCATAGTCGCCGCTGATCGAAGAGCCGTCGGAAAAGATGACCCTCACAGCCAGGGTGTGCGTGCTGTCTTCTGGGACGCTGCGCCGCATCTTGGCGATGGTGATGTCGGCGCTCTGGAAGCTTGGCGCCGTGATCATCGCGCCCACCATGTGGACCGGACCTTCGGCGCGCTTCATCTCGACGCACTTCAGCTGGACCAGCCCGTTGAATCTGGTCGGCGCGCGGCCCGCCGGCGCGGCGTTCATGTCCATGGTCTTGCTCTGGTTCGTTTTCTGCGGGGTCTTGCTGGTCATCTTGGGAAGGTCCTTCCTGTATTTTCCCCTTGTTCGAGGGGTTTTCTGCTGTTTTGACTGCGTCCGGGTCCTGCATGAAATATGGGGATCCAGACATGAGATGGGTACTGGTTGGATATAATTGTAGGTTTTTGGTGTTCGTATTTTGTGGTGTTTTTCTGTACGCTTACTTGTTCCCGGCGTCCGCCGGCTTCATCGGCGGGTCTGTCGCCCGTCTGATCGCCGTCACGCGGCCCGCTCCACGTGCTGCGCGATCTTGCGCTCCGGCGTCATCGTCAGCAGGTCGATCGCCCGGCGCACGGTGGTGTCGGGGGCTGGCTTCTCGCGCCCGGAAGCGGCGTCGCGGCCCCAGTCGCGCCGCCCGCCGCCATAGAGTGCGGCGATGGCGGCGTGGCGCTCGGAGTTGAACGCATCGCCGTCGATGATCGAGAGCAGATCGTGGCCAAGCATCTCCAGAAAGACTGTCATGATCTTGCTGTAGGTGGTTCGCGCGGCGTTGGTGCCGGAGGAGCGGTAGATGTTTGCGCGCGACCACTGCCGCAGGGCTGAGATCTGGTCTCGCCGCTGGCTGTAGCCAAGGATGCCGCCGCTGACCTGCAGCGAACCGTTTTCGATATCGCCGGCGATCTCGCTATGGGTGTCGATCGCGTCGTCGATCAGCGTGCGGATCATGCGCGAGCGCAGGAAGCGCAGCGCGCGGACCGGATCGCGCTTGATCTGGGCGAAGCTGACATCGGCGAAATGACGTTTGTCGATCAGCGCGAGCATCTGCTCGATCGCGTCACCCATGTCGATCGCCCCGCCAAGGGCCGCATCCTCAAGGTCGACGGTCAGGTAACAGATGTCGTCCGCCGCCTCCATGATCCAGACCAGGGGGTGGCGTCGCCAGCCAGGGCCGAGTTTCTGCATGCCGGCGATGCCGGCGACACGCTCTGCGCTGGCGACGTCGTCATGGAACAGGCCATACTTCTTGGTGCCCGGCGTCAGCGGGAACGGGTATTTCAGAAAGGCCGCAAGCACGGCTGCGGTGAGGTTGAGTCCGGTCTCGTCACCGTCGTCCTCGCGCCATCCCATGGTGCGGGTGATCATGCGGAAGCCCTGGGCGTTGCCTTCGTGCAGCGCCAGTTCGCGCGCGGTCTCGGGGCGCACTCGCGCCGAAATCTTCCGGCCGATGGCGTTCTCGCTGAAGAAGGTCGAGATCACATCCTCGCCCTGGTGGCCAAACGGCGGGTTGCCGATGTCGTGGGCGAGGCATGCGGCGCTCACCGACTGGCCGATGAATTCCGGGTCGACCCGCCAGAACGCTTCGGCGCGGGTTGAGGTGACGATACCGTAACTGGCGATCATGCGCGCGCCAAGAGCGACGCCGAGCGTTCGTCCCACGCTCGCGACCTCGAGCGAATGGGTAAGGCGGTTGCGGTGATGATCGATCGTGTCGACGCGGTCCACCACCTGCGTCTTGTCCGCCAGGGCCCGGAAACCTTCGCAGAAGGTGATCTTGTCGATGTCGGATTGGAACGGGGACCGCACGGAGGGAACGACGTGAACGGCGTCATCGCCGTTGGGCGCTAGTCTTTTTGTCGGAATCAGCTGCTCGATCGTTCGCATGTTTCTTCTGCTCCGGTGTAAGTGACGGGTGTCGCAAGCCTGCGCCCGCCACACACACCTGACTGAAAACTTCTTTCCAAATTCCGCTCTGTCTGGTCGTCTTTCGTGTGTGTTGCTTTGCGGGCGCCGCTCATGCGTCGCCGCCGCTCATGCGCCGCTCACGCGCCGGCCAGACAAACGGGCCGCAACGCTTGCTTCGGCTTCGCCCGCCACGGATTTTTCGAGGGGTCGCCGCCCACGTCCACACCCTCGGCGGCGGTCGTCTTCAGGATAAACAGAAGACGCAGAGAAAAAACAATATCCACCGTTGCGCAGAGTATTTTCCGCGCTTGGTGGATGTTGTCTGTAATGGTTGCAAAAAAAAGCGGCGGGCTGTTCATGTGGGCCGGCGGTAAGACAAAGATGATGCGCTACTATGCGCCGCTGCTGCCGCATCGTCTGCCGCCCGGGGGGCTTGTCGAGCCATTCGCCGGCTCCGCCGCCCTGTTTTCGCATCTGTCTCTTGGCGCCGGGGCGCGCGGCGAGGGGCCGGTGTCGGCGATCTTGTCGGATGTAAACGCCGAGATCATGATGCTCTATGAGGCGGTGCGCGACGATCCTGTCCGCATTATCGACGGCGCGCGTGCGCTTTGTGTCGAATGGGCGGCGTTAACCGTGGCGCAGCGCAAGACGCTATACTACGTCCTGCGTCAGCGATACTGGGACATGCCGCTGGGTGATCCGGCTGCGATTCCGCTGCTGTATTTTCTCATGAAGACATCCTTTAACGGGATATGGCAGACTTGCCGCGCCTCGGGCGGGCGGTTTGGCACGCCGGTTGGGCTCGCCACACAGAAGGCGCCGGTCATCGACCCGGAAACTGTCATGGCGTGGTCGGCCATGCTGGCGCGCACGCAGATCATGACGGGCGACTACGCCGCCCTTGACGTGCCGGCGGGCGCATTCGTGTTCTGCGACCCGCCCTACCGGGATTCCTTCACGAGTTACGGCGTCGTCTTTGACGACAGGGAGCAGCGTCGGCTCGTCGATTGGTGTCGAACCATACACCGGGAGCGCGCGGCGACTGTCTGGCTCAGCAACAGAGACGCCGGTGATGGGTTTTTCGAGAGCCATGCCGCCGAAGCGGTCCTGCATCGGTTTCCGGTGACCTACACCGCCGGCCGGCGCAAGCGCAGCGCGGACGGTTACGCCGCCAAGCCGGCAACCGAGCTGCTGATGGTGTGGGATCATGGCGCCGCCGCGCCATGCGGACGCCGCGCCGAATTCTGACGGTGTCGCCGCCGTATGGGTGGCCGCGCCACCGCCGGTCCTGCAGCGCTCGCTCAGTCTTGGCCGTTCAGTCTTGGCCGTTCAGGCTTGGCCGTTCAGGCTTGGCCGTTCAGGCTTGGCCGTCACAGAGCATGCTTGCCGCGGCGATTTCCCTGGCGGCCACCAGGACTGCGCGCAGATGCTTGTCGCGCCGAAGAAGGGGAGGGGCGCTGAGGTCTGCGCCGCCCGAGAGCGCCGCAGCTTCGTCGCTCAGCCAGTGCGAGGTTCCTGCAAAGGGCCGGCCCCGGCGCCCAACCGCAGATTGGCGGGCTGTGCCGTTCAAGACAAGGCCTCTGGCAAGACCAGCGCCGTTCGACGTGGCGTATTCGTCCGGCGCCGCGCCGTCATTCAGCCAGGCTGGCAGTCGCGTCGACGGCTCCTCCCTGACGATCTTGCGCCACGCCACGTCAAGAAGCTTGCCGATTGCGGACGTGATTGATCCTGGGGCGAGTCCGGCGATGGCGTCCACTTTGTCGGCGCTGGTCGACACAGCGGACAGGATGCCCGAAAGGCTGGCAGAAACGATGTCTGGCGCGCCGGCCGGGCGGCCTTTAAAGACCCTTGCGGGAATATTGCGGGGAATGCCGGGCCGATCGCCATACGGCGGATCAGCGGGGCCGGCGCTGTGAGCACCTCTTGGGGTTTCGCACCCTGGTCTTGCGCCGTGGCGCACCCTCAACAACCTGAGGTCTCTGACGGTGATTGAGCTCGGCGCCGGCAGGCGGGCGCCATGTGCGACGACGTCCTGGTTGGCCAGAAGAACAAAAGCGCTTCTGGCGGGATCTGCCCGCCATGTGGCGAGCACCGATCTCGCCGCATCCCTTTTGCGCTTTATTGCCTCATTGTCGGCGGAGAGTCCCTTGTCGAGAATTCCGTCAAGCAGGTCGGCGAGCGTGAAGCGTTCAAGCGCCGCCGCCAGCATCCGCGCTTCATCAAGCGCCTCTTTCCACGAGTCGTCATCAAGATCGCTACTGGTGGCTTCTCTTCTGGTGGCTTTCTTGATGAC
>Ga0210044_10006732_pt1 | contig 15007 bp, 14 predicted proteins | sample CryGey13umfilter_2_FD_183959 | JGI IMG/M metagenome (GOLD analysis project Ga0210044, IMG submission 183959) | Groundwater microbial communities from aquifer in Utah, USA - Crystal Geyser 4/9/14 3 um filter (SPAdes) (version 2) | ecosystem: Environmental > Aquatic > Deep subsurface >...
CCGCTCTTTTAAGTGCTTTTGCCAGCGCCGAACAAGCAAGAGATATGTTAAGAAATGAAGACGATCGGCTTTGGATCGATACAGCCATTGAAGCCTCCAAAGAGGAAAATTACTTCTACGAAGACCAGTCGGTAAATTACGCCGCCACGACGGCTAAAAAAGAAAAATTTGAAAAAGCTTCAAAAGATGGGAGAGATAATTAACAATCCAGGCAAACAAGACTCTTCGCCAGAAAATCGCCGAGATGGACGAAACAAACATAACGCTCTTATCATAGCCGCTGTTATCTTGGCGGCTATTTTTATTGCCGGATTATTAATAACCAGAGATCATTTGTTTCCGTTTAAAAAAGAATCTGCCAACCTTGAGAGTAAAGTCCAACCACATTTACTTCCGCCCATTGCCAGCGACGCCGTAATTCCCGCTGAAAAAACAAAGGAAATCTCCCTAAAAATAGAAGAAGCTTCATTGGTCGCCGTTGGCGATATTTCTTTTTCGCGCTCAGTGGAAAGAATGACCAAAATTCACGGTCCTGATTATCCTTTTCTTGAAATCAGAGATTATCTCCAGGGCGCCGACATTGTTTTCGGCAATCTGGAAACTCCGATTACCCCCGGCCGGGAGATTTTAACCGGCGAAATGATTTTTCGCTCCAATCCCGGCACAGAACTATCGCTAAAAGACGCCGGATTTAACCTTTTATCGCTTGCCAATAACCACACGATGAATTTTGGAATAAAAGGACTGGAAGACACCTTTAAATACCTTAAACAAGCCGGCATAAATTATGTCGGCGCCGGCGAGAACGACCAAGAAGCCTATCAACCGGTCTACGTGGAAATTAAAGGCGTAAGGATCGCTTTTCTTGCCTACCAAAACCAGAAAATAGTGCCAACCCCATACGGAGCGAACAGCAGCCGCACCGGAATAGCATTTATGAATACCGAAAAAATGGCCGCGGCCGCCAAAGATGCGAAACAACGGGCAGGTCTTGTTGTAGTTTCCATGCACGCCGGCGATGAATATGTCGCCAAACCGAACAACACCCAGATAAATTTTGCCCACGCGGCTGTTGATGCCGGGGCTGATCTGGTTATTGGGCACCATCCCCACGTCGTCCAAACCATGGAAGAATATAAGGGCAAATACATCTTTTACAGCTTAGGCAACTTTGTTTTCGACCAAATGTGGTCGCAGAATACAAAAAGGGGACTAGCCATAAAAATATTTTTTACTGAAACTAAGGTTAGCGGCATCTCATTTTTGCCGTTCGTCATCGAAAACTACTGCCAGCCGCGTCCGGCCAACGAAACAGAATCAGCGCAAATTCTGCAAAGATTAAATTTTTCCTTGCCGGATGAATTGGCGCAATCGTGGAGCGAAGAATGAAGCTCCCCGCAATGCTACGGGGTATTAGGATTTGAAAGAATAAAAAAAGCCGCCGGCTATTTTTGCCAACGGTCATCTATTTACGGTGGCGGCAAATTTAGTACTCCAATTTCACGCCCACTTTCTCGGCAATTTGATGGAACCATTTTTCGTGCCGGTCTACTTTATGTGCCAGAACTACCATTTCCTGAAAATAGGTGTCAGCCCTTTGAACATAACTCTCGACGGTTGCCGATAATTCGCGCACATCCAACTTATCAGCTTTATTCTCTTCAAGCCTCTCTAATCGGCTATCAATTTTGGAAAACCATTCGCCCAAATATTCAATTAATTCTTTGTAATCGTTACTCATAATCAAATTGTATCACTCACCGCAATGCTGTCAATTACATCGCGCAACATCTTGGCGTCTGACACATAAATGGTAACTAGTAGCCTTCACCCGCCCTACTGGATGCTTCTTATTATCCTCCCACCACCCAAACAAATATTACCGCGGTAAAAAACGGCGAACTGGCCGGGAGTAATCGCTTTTTGCGATTTTTTGAAAATCAACTCAGCTTTATTGCCCGGCAACAACTTCAAAATAGCTCTAGCTGGCGACCCAGAGTAACGAACTTTGGCCATGACCCCAATTCCGCCCTTCAGTTTTTCCCCGGAATTTAAATTATAAGGCGACAAAATCGCACCGCGGCTATAAAGATCTTTCTCATTCTTGCTCGCAAATAAAACATTATTTTTAACATCTTTGTGCGCGACAAAATATGGTCCATTCGGCAGATACAATCCTTTCCGTTGCCCAACCGTATAAAAATGCGATCCGGAATGATGCCCCAAAACGTTGCCACTAACATCCCGAATCAATCCCGCTTTCTGGCCAATTTCTTTTTCCAAAAAACAATTTAAACACTTATTGGCCACAAAACAAAAATCTTGGCTTTCTTTCCGCTTAAGATAAAAATCAAATCCACGTTTTTTAGCCATCTCAAAAACCTCTCCTTTCGTATAATCAGCCAGCGGAAAAATAATATGCCCCAGCCATTTTTGCGGTAACAAACACAAAGAATAAGTCTGGTCTTTTTGCTTGTCGCAGGGTTTAACCAATTCGCAACTGCCATCCGCACGCTTCATCCGTACGCGCGCGTAATGACCGGTAGCGATATATTCGACTTTCTCTTCTCGAGCTACCTCAAAAAGTTTCTTGAATTTCAAATGCCGATTGCAAATAACGCACGGGTTAGGCGTCTTCCCCTGCTTGAGCTCTTTAATAAAATAATCTATTACTACTCGCTGAAATTCCTCCGAAACATCAACAACGTGATGTGGAACATCAAGCCGCCGGCAAACTTCTTTCGCCAGACGGAAAGACTCGGCGCTGCAGCAAATATTCTCCCGTAAGAGATTTTTTTTATCTTGCCAAACTGCATATTTCAACGAAACTCCTATCGGCGACCAGCCCCGCTCTTTTAACAACGCTAAAGACACGGAAGAATCAACTCCGCCCGACATCCCAACGATAATTTTTTTGTTTCGCTTCTGTTTCATTGATCAAAAATATAATAATATAAAAATCGAGTGTTGACAAATTTTACAATGCGGTTTAAAATTTTTTGCTGGCAAGAATTATTTCTTGTCAAATAAGTTATCCACAATTTAAAAAATTTTTTTTAAGAGTATAATTAAAATGTGTAAAAATGATTTTCCAACCGCTTCGCCGTAATTGCTTCACGATTAAGTAACTGTCACTAAGGCGCATACTTAACAAGTAATTATCCGCAGCATAAAGAAATCTTACTTAGAACAAAATGGGCCATAAATTTTTATTCGTCTCAAAAGACGCCCTCATCAACGACATCGCCTGGCAAACCGTCAAAGAAGGACACGACGTAAAATACTTCATTGAAGAAAAAGGCGAAAGCGATATTACCGATGGCTTCGTGCCAAAAACGGAAAACTGGGAACAAGAAATCGAGTGGGCCGACGTCATCGTTTTTGATGATGTACTTGGACATGGAACCAAAGCGGAAAAACTGCGTAAGGCCGGCAAAAAAGTTGTCGGTGGAACAGCCTATACCGACCGGCTTGAAGACGACCGTGCTTTTGGACAAGAAGAGCTTAAAAATCACGGCGTTAAAATTCTTCCGTATCGCGAATTTACTGATTTTGACGAGGCGATCAATTACATTAGAACAAATCCAGACGAATATGTGATCAAGCCCTGCGGAGAAGCCGCAAACTACAAAGGTCTCCTTTTTGTCGGCCAGGAAAAAGACGGCAGCGACGTCATCCGTGTTATGGAGGCCTATAAACGAGTCTGGAGCAAAGTAATTAAAACTTTTCAACTGCAAAGGAAGGTGCGCGGCGTTGAAATAGCGGTTGGCGCCTTTTTCACCGGAAAGGAATTCGTCTATCCGATAAGTATCAACTTTGAGCACAAAAAACTTTTTGTCGGCAACATCGGTCCAGCCACCGGAGAAATGGGCACCAGCATGTTTTGGACGGGCCAAAATAGATTATTTAACGAAACGCTCAAAAAACTAGAGGGCAAACTGGCCGAGGAAAACTATATCGGATATATTGATATTAATTGCATTGTCAATGGACAGGGTATCTATCCTCTGGAATTTACTTGCCGCTTTGGCTATCCAACCATCAGCATCCAGCAAGAAGGAATCATCAACCCCATCGGAGAAGTCCTCTACGCTTTGGCCAACGGCGAAAATCCCAATCTGCAGGTTAAAAAAGGTTTTCAGGTCGGCGTGCGGGTAGTCGTTCCCCCCTTCCCCTTCAAGGACAAGAAGATCTTTGATTCTTACTCCAAAGAAGCCACCATTGTTTTTAAACAGAAAAATGGTCTGGATGGAATCCATATTGAAGACGTCAAAATTATCAACAACCAATGGGTGGTAACTGGCTCGACCGGAACAGCCTTAATTGTGGTTGGTACCGGACTAACCATGAGAGAGGCAAAAAAACAGGCCTACGCAAGAATACAAAACATCTTGATTCCCAACATGTATTACCGAACAGACATCGGCGACCGCTGGTATGAAGAAGGCGACAAACTCCGCAGTTGGGATATTATTTAACCAAAATTTACCTCGCTCTATCTATAATGAAACGCGCCAATGAATTAATTTTCGAAAGACTTGCATTCAGCAATCGGGGCGTGAGGTTTTTTTACTTAATTGACAACAAATTATATTCGTATTTTAGCACTCTCGATAACTCAAAAATAGAATTAGACTACGACACAAAACATTGTATAGCGGCCCACATTGGCCTATCATACTTAATTGACCTAGCTAATATCTGTTGTCCAAAACGCATAAAGATAAAAACGATTAAGCTTTCTCCGGAACAATTGGATTTCTGGAAATGGATTTATGAAAATATAGCCATTGAGAGGGCATACGATGAAAAAAATAAATTACTGTTTCTCAACACACACTGGGAAACATTCGGAAAAATTTTCGATTTGAAAAACACAAAAAATAAAGTGCGCAAAAAAAGAATCTTACTCGCAGTGAGCGGAGGCAAAGAATCGCTTACGGTCTTAAAAATCTTCGAGGAAGCCAAAGCGAAAATTTTACTTTTTTTCTTTGACTATTTGGATAAAAATTCTTTCTACGCGAAAAGGGCTTATGCCAAATTGGCCAAAAAATATCCGCTCTTCAAAATCAATAGTTCAATATCGCACACCGACGCGCTGTCAAAAAAATATCGATGCAAGGACTACAGTTTATTCGTCATCGGCCAACTTATTTTCAACGCGTTACTCGTTAAAGATGAATTCGACTATTTGGTTATTGGGAACGAATATAGTTCTAATTTTGGGAACACAATTTACCGCGGCCAACCAGTTAATCACCAATTTGATAAAACAATAGAATTTGCCCAAAAAGTCAATACCTACGTTCGCGAATTTATTGACAACGATTTTACCTATTTTTCTCCATTCTTCGGTTTCTATGAATATAAAATCGCTAAGCGCTTTTTTAGCGATAAAAAATATTTAGATATTTGGACAAGCTGCAACAACAGCAATAAAAAACACAATTTTTGCTGCCAATGTTCTAAGTGCGCTTTTATTTATATCGTTTCCCTGCCATTCATAAATAACACGATATTAAATAAACATTTCTGGAAGAATCCTCTAAAAAATCTGGGGCTGTGCAAACCTTTAATTGATTTTGACGAAATAAAACCGACTGATTGTGTTGGCGAAAAAGAGGAATGTTGGCTAAGTCTTTATAAGGCCTCGAAAAACCGAAATTATTCATCGCTTCCCGTAGTCGAATTTTTTGGAACAAACATTCTCCCGAAAATTCAACAAAAATTATCTCTGATTGAATCCAAAATCAACGAGGAACACACAAAATACAAATACATACCAAAAGAGTTTAAAAAATTAGTAATGGATCAAATGAGATAACAATTTTATCCTTAAACGCGGCTAAAAAAAGTCGTGTACCGAAAACTCGCCCTGCGGTACTGTGGGGCGAGTTTTAAATTCTATTGGTAATTTATTCAACCCTAACGCCCAATTTTTCTTCCAATATTCGTTCTATTTTACCCAGCCGGGCCTTAACTACCACAAACTCATCTTCAAAATCCATTAGGCGTTTCAAAAAATGCTCCAGAGTAATTGCCAAATTGCGAATTTCGGCCAACAGGTCGTCGTGAACCCTATCAATTTTCTTATCCAAGCCGTCCATTCTTCTATCAAAACCATCCATTCTTTTGTCCAAAACTTCAATTCTTTTATCCAAGCCATCCATTCTTTTGTCCAAACCATCCATTCTTTTGTCTATAACTTCGATTTTCTTATCCAAGCCGTCCATTCTTTTGTCTATAACTTCGATTTTTTTATCCAAGCCATCCATTCTTTTGTCTATAACTTCGATTTTTTTATCCGTTCTCGCCAGTTTTTCGTCAACCGCAACCAAAATTACCTTTGTCTGTTGACCCAACAATGTTTCAATACTTTTCAAAGTTATATCTTCAGGTGCTTTCCTATTTTGTTTTTTAGAATCAATTTTATTCATGCTTCTATTTAAAAATTTTTAGGGAGATAATTACGGCTGACTTTTATTCAACCTTAACGCCCAATTTCTCCTTCAAAATTTCCTCAATCTTGCCCATCCTTGCTTTCATTTTTCGAAACTCGTCGTTGAAATCAGTTAGCTGCTTCAAAAATTTATCTAAAGTGTTTATCCAATTATTGATTTCCAGCCTCATTTCATTCTTCGCTCTCTCGAGCCTCTCATCAACCGCGCTTAAAATAACTAAAGTCTGCTGATTAAGCAGAACTTCAATATCTTTGAGTATCTTTTCTTTATCTTTTTGAAAATCTTGCTTGGCCATACTTCTATTTTAATCCTTTTTGGAACTGTGTCAAATCATAAAATCAACTAAAAATCCGTCCTTTGCGGACGGAATTTTTAATTAATTTCAAATCGTTTAAAAATCTAGGCCGTCTTCTGGCGGCTTCCCGTGTTCGTGGCCGTGGCCGTCGCAACCCTGCTGTTTCCGCTGCTGTTGCTGCTGCATCCAGGCCATAATGGCTGACCCTCCCGACATCGGAATGCCGGTGATCACCTGCGCCTCGAAAGTCAAGGCTCTCAAATCTTCCACAGAGAGCTTATGGATATCGTCATAACCACAAGCGGCAGCCAACATCTTAACTTCTTCGTTGCATTTCAAAAAGAAATTCGCTACCTTTTGAGCCGCTTCGTCAACATTCAGCTTTTTTTCCAATTCCAGATCCTGAGTAGCAATGCCAAATGGGCATTTGCCCTTATAACACTGGCCGCAACTGATACAACCCATGGCGTTTAATAAAGCAACGCCGACAAAAACCGCATCGGCGCCCAGAGCCAAACAAACCGCCATATCGTGGCCATTCTCTATTCCACCAGCAATCCATAATTCTTGCGGCGCCTTGAGCTGGTCTAAAATCCAACGCACCTCGATCAAAGCCGGTAAAGCTGGAATGCCCGTATGCTCCAGCATTACTTTCGGCGCCGCTCCGGTTCCGCCTTGGCCTCCATCAATAGAAATAACATCGGGTCCGGCCCTAACAATTAACGGCAAATCGGCAAAAAGATCACAGGCGGCAATCTTAACAATGATCGGTTTGCCGTCAGTAATACCGCGCAACCAATCAATTTTTCTTTTCAGGTCGTCGCTGTTAAAAATATCCGGGTGAGCCGGCGGTGAATGAACCGGCTGGCCAGTCGGGACTTTGCGAATAGCCGCAATTTTTTCGGTGACTTTGTCTCCCGGCAACAACCCACCCTGACCGGGTTTTGCGCCCTGGCCAAACTTTATCTCAACCGCATCGGCCCTTCTTAAATAATCCTCATCAACGCCGAATCGGCCGGTCGAATACTGGGCGATCATTAATTTAGCAGCCTCCCGCTCTTCGGGCAACATTCCGCCTTCGCCAGTATTGTCGATTGTGCCGGCCAGAGTCGCGCCCTTGGCAATGGCGATTTTGGCGGTAGCGCTTAGAGCGCCGAAGCTCATGGCCGCGACAATCGCCGCGCCATCGCTTTCGATCGGATGTTTGCTCCGCTTGCCTAAAACCGTTTTGGCTTTAATCGGCTGAATCTCCGGCCGGAAATAGTCGATGGGCCTTTTGGCGGCCTGGGCAGTCATAAAAACTAAATCATCAAAATGCGTCGCCCCAGAAATAATCCGAGAGCGGCCGGCGCTCGTCGGCGCCTTAGGGCTTTCAGCTTCTTTCTGAATTCTTTTTGCGTCTTTTGTGTAGTCTCTCATCTCACCCTCTCCTTCTTTTTTTTCTCTTTTTTATACATATTGTCGAAGAGCCACTCTCTTCTTATCCTCTACTCACAGATATAACAGATAGGTTAAATTCGTCAAGTGCACAGTTTACCAAGAGTTTGGTGAATAATCAGATAAAAACATCCTCATTGTCATTCCCGCGTAGGCGGGAATCCAGTGAATACAATAAAGTCATAGATTCCCGTCTACGCGGGAATGACAGAAAATGAGCGTTTTTCACCAGACTCGTGTAAATCCGCTTATTAAGCAGGTTCCAGCAAATTATTTTTTCTTCTGGCTGTGCGCTCTGATGTTCGACATCCCCGGCAACGGTAAACCGGTTATCATGCTAGCCTCGAGCGTCAACGGCCTCAAATCTTTTCTAGACAATTTGTGAATATCATCATAACCACAAGCGGCAGCCAACATCTTAACCTCTTCGTTGCATTTCAAAAAGAAATTCGCTACCTTTTGAGCCGCTTCGTCAACATTCAGCTTTTTTTCCAATTCCAGATCCTGAGTAGCAATGCCAAATGGGCATTTGCCCTTATAACACTGGCCGCAACTGATACAACCCATGGCGTTTAATAAAGCAACGCCGACAAAAACCGCATCGGCGCCCAGAGCCAAACAAACCGCCATATCGTGGCCATTCTCTATTCCACCAGCAATCCATAATTCTTGCGGCGCCTTGAGCTGGTCTAAAATCCAACGCACCTCGATCAAAGCCGGTAAAGCTGGAATGCCCGTATGCTCCAGCATTACTTTCGGCGCCGCTCCGGTTCCGCCTTGGCCTCCATCAATAGAAATAACATCGGGTCCGGCCCTAACAATTAACGGCAAATCGGCAAAAAGATCACAGGCGGCAATCTTAACAATGATCGGTTTGCCGTCAGTAATACCGCGCAACCAATCAATTTTTCTTTTCAGGTCGTCGCTGTTAAAAATATCCGGGTGAGCCGGCGGTGAATGAACCGGCTGGCCAGTCGGGACTTTGCGAATAGCCGCAATTTTTTCGGTGACTTTGTCTCCCGGCAACAACCCACCCTGACCGGGTTTTGCGCCCTGGCCAAACTTTATCTCAACCGCATCGGCCCTTCTTAAATAATCCTCATCAACGCCGAATCGGCCGGTCGAATACTGGGCGATCATTAATTTAGCAGCCTCCCGCTCTTCGGGCAACATTCCGCCTTCGCCAGTATTGTCGATTGTGCCGGCCAGAGTCGCGCCCTTGGCAATGGCGATTTTGGCGGTAGCGCTTAGAGCGCCGAAGCTCATGGCCGCGACAATCGCCGCGCCATCGATTTCGATCGGATGTTTGCTCCGCTTGCCCACAATAGTCTTACTTTTAATCTCTTGAACAAAATAATCATAAGGCCTCTTTGCCGCCTGCGCCGTCAAAAAAACCAAATGGTTGAAACTGACCGCGCCAAGATGAATTTTAGAACGGCCGGCAGTCGTCGGCGGCTGAGCGCTTTTTATTTCTTCTTGTATGTCTTTAAACATAAATTTGAGCATTATTAAACTATGAAGTGCCAAAAATTTATTCTTCGACTTTATGGAGAAGCTAAATTTTGGGCGTCACAGTTCTAGACAAGCTCGAACAATAAATAGATTTCACCATCCAATTCCCTACCAACAACTTTGAATACGAAAGCAAAAATGATATCATTAGGATACAATAGTTAAGAAAAAAAATCAAAAAATGTTTCCATCAAAACCACTAATCAAATGGTTAATTATTTCCTTAGTTATCTTGGGTCTCTCGTCAATAACGCCCGGCATTAGAGTCGTGAGTTTTTCGGCCGCTCTGGTCGCCGCCTTTGTTTTGGGACTGATCAACCTTATTATCCGACCGATCATCCTGCTCTTTACCCTGCCAATCAATATCTTAACCCTGGGCCTATTCACCTTCGTCATCAACGCATCGCTGATTTTATTAACAGCCCGTTTGGTATCCGGCTTCACGGTCAAAAATTTTTGGTGGGCGTTGATTTTAAGCTTGATTATCTCTATAGTCAATTCATCAATGAGCCATAAGAAACTATGATAAAAATTTACCACAAAACGATCAAAGACAAAGAATTAAATACTTTAGACAATTTTAAGGTGGGTTCGTGGATATACGCGGAAGACCCCTCAGAAGAAGAGCTGGAATCTCTTTCAAAAGATTTTGCCCTAGATTTTGGCTTGCTTAAAGACGCTATTGACCCTTATGAAGTTCCCCGCCTGGAAATCGACAATAATAAGTGCTATGTTTTTACCCGCGCGCCGCACCAGCCGGAAAAAAGAGTTTCTACCGCCCCTTTCCTGACAGCAATCGGGGAAAATTTTGTTATCACGGTATCAAAGGAACCATTATCTTTTTTCAAAAAATTTATTGAGAGCCAACTCCCCTTTGCCACCACACAGAAGACGAAATTCTTTCTGCAAATTTTTTCAGAGATCACCTCTGCCTATAACCACCAACTCACAAACATCAGCCGAAACGTAAGGGGCGTCGGCGTTCAGCTGGAAAACATCGGCAACAAAGAGATTGTCCAATTTATAACCTTTGAAAGTATTTTAAATGATTTTTTGGCCGCGCTAATCCCCGCCAACGCCGTGCTAAATAATCTCCTTTCCGGTAGCTCGGCCGGAAAAACATTGGAATTATACGAAGAAGACAAAGAATTGATCGAGGACCTCTTTCTTGGCAATAACCAACTGATTGAATTGTGCAAGGCCAACCTGAAAACCATCACCAATATCCGGGAAGCCTGCGCGACAATCATGACCAACAACCTAAACCGGGTCATCAAGCTTTTAACCGCCCTGACCATCATTATAACCGTGCCCACAACCATTATAAATTTCTACAGCATGAATGTCGCGCTTCCTTTCGCGCGCTCGCCGTTAGCATTTTGGTTTATTATAACGGTTACTCTCGCGATTGCCTCTGTCCTGTTGGGAATATTCATAAAAAAGAAGTGGCTATAGGAAAAAATTGCCGAAAATAAAGCTTCAAACAAAAGACGGCCGCGCGCGGCCGTTTTTTTAGAATAGGTTTAATAATAAAAGACTCCACTGCGGATGATTTTGAAGGTTCAGCCTTTCTGTAGGTGGGTGACCTCATTTCAACGCCAAGGCGATGAAAAATATGGTCTCCCTAGAAAAACTATTTGATCTAAACCCTAGGACAAAATATCCTAACTAGTGAAGTCTACCTTAATAATATCACGTCAAGCCAAAAAGTGTCTAATCACAAAAAAGGCGCCTCATCAAAAAAGCGCGAAAAACGACGCTATTATGGCGCCGATAATAGGATATTTCCCCTATCGCAGACAAGAACTTCCTGTGGATAACTTATGAACAAATTATTGATAAATCCGCCGAAAACCTGCAAAAGCTGTGGATAAATCGTTGCGGTAAAAAAATCGGCTGCGCGGGTATAATCCGCGCAGCCAGGAGTTTGTTTTATTTTTTCTGATGTTTTTTCGAAAACTTGTCTACGGATTCAACAAAATTTTTCACCCGTTGCGCGACTTCTAGCCCGAGGGCAGTTTTGTCGGACACAACGAAGACACCCAAGAAGTAGCAACATTTTAATCAATCCCCAAAGAACGCTTCCGGCTACGATTGATTTAATGCCGCCGGCGAACATAACCCATAAACCAACATAAATACCCAAGACAACGCCAACGATCATTAAGAAAGCACCAAATAAAGCCTTCATCTCTCATCCTCCCGTGGTTTAGCTTTTAAGCTTAGTAAAAGCTTATCTAGTTCTGACAGTTGCCGCCTTAAAAAGCCATCCGGAGAAAACGTAAACGCTTACCTTCTGTCCGATCGGATTGGTAGCAACAACGTCAAACCTGACACCGACACCCTTGTCGCCGCCGTGCCACCCAAAAAACATCCAATGCTTATCAATAACTTGAACGTTACAAAAACCCTGCGTTTCCAAAGCTTTAACGGCCACATCCTGGCTTACCAGCATACCGCTGACTTCTAAAAACTGCCACAGAATGAGAACTACCAAAATCTTAATACAGACTTTAATAAAACGATTCAACTTTCTGTTAAATTCTTTTGCGTCCACTCATATCTCCTTTTTTCCTTTTTTTATACACTACCACCTCAAAAAAGTCAAGGATGCACTATTAGAAATTAGGTGAATCGGGTAAATTGGGTTAATTTTGGATTTTCTCTAAATTTCCTCCGGTTTGATTTCGATACTCTGTCCTTTCTGCAAGCTTCCGTCCAGGATTTTTCGGCTGATTAGGTCTTCGATTTTATCCTGGATAACCCGCCGCATCGGCCGGGCGCCGTATTGCGGATCATAACCAAGCTCGACAACTTTCTCCAACAATGGCTCAGTGATCACCACAGCTATTTTTTGTTCGGCCAATCGCTTATTCAAACCCCCAAGCATCAATCCGGCTATTTTCATCAGATGCTCTTTCGACAAAGGATGGAAGATCGTCACTCTGTCGAAACGGTTCATAAATTCCGGCTTAAAAATGTTATTCGACTGCAAAAAGTCCAGAAGCCTTTCTTTTTCAGCAGTTAAATTAAGTCCTTGCCCCACCATTTCTCTGATCAACTCGGCGCCAGCATTGGAAGTAGCGATAATAATAGTATTTCTGAAACTGACTTTTCGACCGGCAAAATCCGTCAACCAACCCTCGTCTAAAACTTGTAAAAATAGATTTAAAATATTCGGATGAGCCTTTTCTATCTCATCAAAAAGAACCAGAGAAAATGGCGTCTCGCGGACAGCGGTACTCAAAGAGCCCGGCTCTTCTTCTGAAGAACCGATCAAACGATTAATATCATAAAGATTCTGGTACTCGGACATGTCTAGCCGAATCATTCTTTCCTCCTTGCCAAAATAAGCTTCGGCCAGCGCCTTGGCTGTTTCGGTTTTACCAACCCCGGTCGGCCCCATAAATAGAAATGAGCCGATTGGCCGCTTCTTTTCGGCAACGCCCATCCGTGACCGCCGCATGGCCGAAGCGATGCTCTTAACCGCCTCTTCCTGATTGATGACCCGTTGATGCAGAATGTCTTCCAACCGGGAAAGTTTTTCCCTCTCTGCCATCGCCACCTCTCCGACCGGAATTTCCGTCTTCTGGGAAATAATTACATCAACATGCCGCGACTCGATAATCTTATCCGCCGTTTTACTCGCCACGTAAATAAAGGCTTCATCTAGCAGATCAACCGCCCGTTCCGGCATGGCAATATCGGCAAAATATTGGCCGGACTTAGAAATAATCTCTTTTAAGGCTCGGTAAGTTACGCGGATGGCCGTCCTCTGCTCCATGGAAGAAACAACGTCTTCCAAAACCAAAAGCATTTTATCATCCTCTAATTCCTTGATTTCCACCTTTTCAAAATACTTTAACAATCCGGGAACCGCCTCAATTTTTTTATGCAGACCGTCGTAAGTAGTTATGCCAATAACTTGGATATGGCGAGAGGCCAAATAAGGCATCAAAGCGCCCGAGATATCAATTTTTCTGACACCAGTTTGAGATCCGACGTAGTTATTAAAATTATCGATGACCAAAATGATATTGCCAGCCATCGTCGCTTCATCCAAAACCATCCTTAAACGAGCCTCCATTTCGCTAACATTAGCCGAACCGGCCATTAACGCGCCCATATCCAGCTCCAGAGCCCGCTTATAACTTAAAGCCGGCAAGGCGTGGCCATCATAGATTAATTTCGCGAACTTTTTAATAATAGTCTTTTTGCCCACGCCCGGCTCGCCAACGATCAAAACATTGTTTTCTTCAGAACGGGCTAAAACCCGTTCAATCGCCTCGGCTTCTTTCTCTCGCCCAATTAAATGATATTCCTTTCCACGGATAAAATTTAATTCTTTTGAAACCTCGTCAAGATGAACCGAATAGCCATAAATCCAATCCTGGCCAATGCCCCGTTTGGCCAACAGGTTTTCCTCGCGCCAAAATCTTTTCTTTCTCTCTTTTTCCTCGTATTGCCTGGCCACCCAACTGACGACATGATTGAATTCATCTTCGGTTATATCCTTTTCTTTCAATAAATTCGGCAATTCATCGGAATTGACCGTCCGGCCCCGTTCAGGATCAACGCCTACTCTGACCCAAACCAAATTAAACCAGCCCCCTTTCATCATCTCCGCCAATGAAAGCTCCGATGGAAATTTCTTCTGGCTGATGGAATAGAAAAGACCGGGCAGCCAAAAAAGCAAACCGGATAAAACAAAACAAATTAAAGCGCTAAAAAAAGAAGAAACAAAAAGGCTCCTGACACCGAGCAGCAAAAAGGCTAAAACCACAACCGGTAAAAGCAGCCAAACGCCGAAAAAGATAAGACCCAAAATAAATATCAACAATTCCGTTAAAAAGCAAAAAGCAACCGTTACAAGCTTAACCAGCGCGCCCATGAAACGACTGATAAGATTAAAAGCTGCCACCTGCAAAAATTCCTGTGGGTCAAAGCCGCGGCCATGCCGGGTAACATCCCGCCTCCAGGGCCAAAAAAGAGTTTTAAGCAACAGCTTAACCGAAAAAAACCGCCAGAAAAACCTGAGATAATTCCGCCAGATTTCTAAATATTCTCTTGTCCCGTCCGTATAGTGCCAGAAAAAATAGTTGTACATTAAAAAGATTTATGAATTATGAAGTACGATTTACGAAGCACACCTCTTTCTATTATACAATTTCCCACCCCAAAACCGCAACAAAATGCACTCTCCTATGGTACACTTTACAGTCTGAGGCATTAAAATATGTTGCAAAATGAATCGGTTAATGATTGGCTGAAATTAGTAAAAACTAATTCAACCAACATTATG
>Ga0210044_10006735_pt1 | contig 15004 bp, 7 predicted proteins | sample CryGey13umfilter_2_FD_183959 | JGI IMG/M metagenome (GOLD analysis project Ga0210044, IMG submission 183959) | Groundwater microbial communities from aquifer in Utah, USA - Crystal Geyser 4/9/14 3 um filter (SPAdes) (version 2) | ecosystem: Environmental > Aquatic > Deep subsurface > Groundwater...
TGAGCCTGACACTTTTCGAAAAAACTAACCTCAATCAAGTGCTTAAGAATACTGATTTACAAATGCAGGCTCCTGAAAATTGCAACCAATTGAATCTATTCAACTAAATTGCCGGACACTACTGATACCAAATAAGGCATGCATAGCGCTAACTGATGATGCGATAAAGAAATCGAAGCCTGAAGACAAGCCGGAATAAGTTATCTGATGGTGGCGGAATTTATCTATATGCTCATACGAACGGCGGCAAATATTGGCGCTTGGACTACGTGTCAGTGGCTAATATAAAACGCTGGTGACGACTACCAATGCATAAGAACGGATCGAGCAGGCGCGTAAGCATCTGTCGAACATGGCAGACTCAAGCGCGGTAGCAGAAAACAAAGCAGGCAAGCCACAGAGCTTTGCAGAGTGCCAGCGAAAGCAACTTCGCTATTCTTGCTGCTCCTAAACCGTCCAGCGTATCTTATTTATCCGCGCGCTTACGCAACTCACTACCCGGAACTCAACCTATTGACTCTTTAGAAAATTCAATTGTATATCCTGTTGATTAGGACAAGCTGGTCTAGATCCCCTCAGGGTGTGCCTCTTTGGTGATATTAAGTCCTTGGGGAGTACTACTATTTTTTGCACCTGATGTTTGGGACACTTAATCACTTTGGTATCTGATTTACCATCCTCAGATCGACTGAGTTTTTCGTTGTCAGATTCTTCCCCTCGATTTTTTCTTGGCTCCAGTCCACCGCCTCTCCCGCACCCCATGAAAACAAGGAAGCAAATAAAAACACTAGGATGTCGCGTTTTTTGCCATTGTTAAAACCTTGCTCATCCAAAAAGCGGCGAACATACCAAGCGGCAATGAAAAACACGATGATGGAGATTAGAAGACTCAATATTGAGGGCAGCGAGAACATAATTTATTTTTAGCTGGATAGTTGTAACTGAATTTTACGCGGTCTGCCGCCTTGTGAGTCAGAAACACCTACGCACAAATCAAGGCTATTGACTGTAAACATACACATTTCCGTAGGGTTTTTCCATAAAAAATATTATATTATTATTTATAATCAAATTATTATATTAATTAATTAGAAATAGTCACAAGATTTTTTCGTTCAACTCATCCACAAACCCTTGCAATTCCTTCGGCAATGGTGCGCTGAGCTGCATAGGCTCATCCGTCAGCGGATGAGTGAAAGTGATGCTGTACGCATGCAGAAACATGCGCTTTAAGCCTTTCTTAATCAAGTCTTTATTTCGCGCGAAATCACCGTATTTATCATCGCCCGCGATGGGAAAACCCAGATGAGAAAGATGCACACGAATTTGATGGGTACGCCCAGTTTTCAGCTGAGCTTCAAGCAGGCTGAATTCAGGAAAATTTTTTTGCAAGTTAAAGATGGTGTGAGAGGCTTGCCCATCTTCGCGCACCATTACGCGTTTCTCACCGTTCTGAGTGTTAAATTTGTGTAGTGGTAATTTAACGTGCTGCTTAACATTCTGCCACTTGCCTAATACTAAGCACAGATAACGCTTGTCGCTTTTCCCTTCCCGCATCTGTTCGTGCAGGTGGATCAGAGCTGATCGCTTCTTCGCCAGAAGCAACACGCCCGAAGTTTCTCGATCCAAGCGATGAACTAGTTCCAGGAATTTGGCTTGCGGACGGGCGCTACGCAATTGTTCAATAATGCCGAAGCTAACCCCACTGCCGCCATGTACTGCTACTCCAGATGGCTTGTCGATCACCAACAGCGCATCGTCTTCATATAGGATAGGAAATTCAAGTGCTGGGACATAGTCACGATTTTGCGTTTCAGCTACCCGTACAGGCGGAATACGCACATGGTCGTCCAGTTGCAGGCGATAAGTCTGATCCACTCGCTTCTTATCAACGCGCACTTCACCGCTACGCAGAATACGATAGATATGGCTTTTAGGGACACCCTTAAGGTGTTTGCATAGAAAATTATCAATGCGCTGATTGCAGCTGCCCTCGTCAATCTTTACCCAGGTTACAGATTCTTTGCGTAAATTATTCATTATGCTTATACTTCCCGATAACGCGTATTGGCTAACGGAAAACGGGATGCGAATTCCCCGTGAGTGTGGAGCAGGCAACAATGCCGCCGCCCCGTTCCAACGCAATCCGGTTAATGTCACTCACCGGAAGAAGCAGTGATAGTAATTGATTTACGCGCTCAAAGCACCTGTGGATTTTTTCCGTGTCGCCTTTATAACAAAATTGGCGGCACCTGTTAATTTTAAACAAGCTAATAACGAGAACATTATTTTTAACAACCGTCAGCATCGCTATATCAGCATTGTTTGCACGGCTCTTATTCGCTTTCTCGCGCACGGTTAACCGTGTGTAGACTTGTTCTGCCCGTGTCAGAGCGCGGGAGAAAATATAATGAAACGCATGTTATTCAATGCGACACAAGCGGAAGAACTCCGTGTCGCCATTGTCGATGGTCAAAAATTGATCGACCTCGACATTGAATCCGCTGGCAAAGAGCAACGCAAAAGTAATATATATAAGGCCATTATTACCCGTATCGAACCCAGTCTGGAAGCAGCCTTCGTCGAATATGGCGGCAACCGCCATGGTTTCCTACCATTCAAAGAAGTTTCCCCCATTAATTACCTGAATCAAGAAGGTACCGGTCGTCCCAGCATCAAGGAAGCATTGCGTGAAGGCCAGGAACTTCTCATCCAGGTGGAAAAAGACGAGCGCGGCAATAAGGGAGCCGCATTAACTACTTATATTAGTCTGGCTGGCCGTTATATTGTGCTGATGCCCAATAATCCTAGCGGTGGTGGTGTATCACGCCGTGTCGAAGGCGAAGAGCGCAATGAACTGCGCGACGTCTTGTCACAATTGGAAGTGCCGCAAGGTGCAAGCATTATTGCGCGCACTGCAGGAATTGGCCGCAATCTAGAAGAGCTGCAATGGGATCTTAACTACCTCAAACAGTTGTGGGATGCCATCGAAAGTGCTGCAAATACCGAAAAGGCACCATCGCTGATCTACCTCGAGAGTAGCTTGGTGGTGCGCGCCATACGCGACTATTTCCACCCTGAAATCGGTGAAATTCTAGTTGACACGGACGATATCTACCAACAGGCACGGGCTTTCATGAGCACGGTTATGCCGAACAATGTTCATGTAATCAAGCGGTATCAGGATGACGTACCTTTATTCTCGCGCTTCCAAGTTGAACACCAGATTGAATCGGCGCATGCACGCCAAGTAAACCTCCCCTCCGGTGGCGCCATAGTTATTGATCATACGGAGGCACTTACCGCAATCGATATTAACTCAGCACGCGCTACGCGCGGCGCGGATATAGAGTCGACCGCACTCAACACTAATTTGGAAGCTGCCGAAGAAATTGCACGGCAGATGCGTCTGCGCGATTTAGGTGGTCTGATCGTGATCGATTTTATCGATATGGAAAGCACCCGCAACCAGCGTGAAGTGGAAAATCGCCTGCGTGATGCATTGCATTATGACCGTGCACGTGTACAGACTGGAAAAATTTCGCGCTTCGGCCTGCTGGAGCTATCACGTCAACGCCTGCAACCCAGCCTGGAAGAAAGCAGCCACACCCCCTGCCCCCGTTGTAACGGCATCGGCCATATACGCGGCATCGAATCTTCCGCCTTGAACATCCTGCGTATTATTAGTGAAGAAGCAATGAAAGAACACAGTGCCGCTATCCACGTGCAGGTGCCGTTAGATGTCGCCACCTTCCTGCTTAATGAGAAGCGCGCTGAAATACATCAAATCGAATCGCGGCTAAAGGTGGTCATTACACTGATTCCAAATACAAATATGGAAACCCCGCAATATACCGTGACTCGTTTGCGCCAAGACGATATGACCGGCGAAAATATGCAGGCTAGCTACAAGTTAGTGACAATATCGGAAGTAAACCATATCACTGCCAAAGCCGCGCAAGAGACTAAACCACAGCGCTCCCAAGCTGTAGTTCAAGGTGTCACACCACCACAGCCTGCCCCAATGCGATCTGACCGGGGGGCTACGCAACCTTCTACTTTTAGCAAGCTGCTAGGCTGGCTCAAGTCATTGGGTGAGGACAAAATTCCCGAAGTGCCGATCGCTAAACCACGTACCAACAACCCACCTCGACGTGAACGAGAAAACCGTAGTCCAAACGGTAATCGCCCAGATAGTAATCGACCTGAAGGTAACCGTCAGCGCAATAATCCGCGCCGTGACCGCGATGAAATTCAACCACGTATAGACAAAGCAGTGCAAACGGCACCAAAAACACAAGAACCGCGGGCTGCACGTCCGCCCAAACCACCACGCGTACCAGTCGAAACAGCGGTATTAGAAAACATGGGGAAAGTTGCAGCCATAACTGAAGCAACGGAAGAAAATAACACTCAGAGCACTGGACGTAAACGCGGTCGGCGCGGAGGGCAGCGCGAACGAGAACGGCGTGATCAGCTGGCTGCCGGGCAACTAGCCGGTGAACAACCTATCCTGACCGAAAGTACGCCCAAAATTGAAATAAGCACCATTGAAACAACACGCCATAACGAACCAACTGAGCCACAAAATAATCAAAATATAGAATCACACCAACTTCCTGTTGAGCAGACTATTACATCGACTCAAGCCAGCCCTACAACCAATGGCAGCGGGTTGGTGCAGGTCGAAACTGACGCAGTCAAACGCTCTTCAGCGGCTGCGGCTGCTCAGGTTGAAACTACACCACCAGCGTCACGCCGCCGCTCACGTCCACGTGAAATTTACAGTGTGGAAAACAACGAGCCGCTGGTACAAATCGAAACTCAACAAAGTTTGAACTTATAGTTGAATAAATAGCATTACACCCCCATAGCGTAAATTAATAAACAATAAAGCCGCGTAGTAAAATTACGCGGCTTTATTGTTTTCCTGCTTCATTCGACATGGCGGATTCAAATTCGAAGTGCAACAAACACAATTTATTCCTTTACGTATGGGTCTTCTGAATATACCGCAACAAGCCCTCTGACGCATCCTCCACCATATCCAGTACTCGCTCGAAACCGTCTGTCCCACCATAATATGGATCGGGTACTTCACCGTCGTCATGTCGGCTAGCATACTCCATGAACAACCCCAAACGTCCTCGCTCCATTTCCGGACATAAACGATGCAAAATGCCAAGATTGTCACAATCCATAGCCAGCACATATTCGAAACGAGTAAAATCAGCAACCTCAACCTGTCGCCCACGCAACATACTCATGTCGTATCCGCGCTGCAATGCAGCATGTTGCGTTCGCGTATCCGGCGGTTTGCCTATATGGTAATCATGCGTACCTACTGAATCAATCAGAATGTGCTGCATCAATCCTGCTTCTTCAACGCGTGCGCGAAACACTGCTTCAGCGGTGGGTGATCGACAAATGTTTCCCATGCAGCAAAATAAGACTCTTATTTTTTTCAATTATTCTACTCATTAGAAATAAAAAATATTGTAAATTCAAACTACTCCAACTCAAAGTGGAGACATAAACACGCTTTCCCGCAACTTCTTCAATTGGTCACGCAATTCACTGGCACGCTCAAATTCAAGATTTTTCGCTGACTGCAGCATTTCCTTTTCTAGCCGTTTAATTTCCTTGGCAAGGTCACGCTCACTCATCGCCAAATATTTTTCCTGATCTTGTTCAATTTTCAGTTGCTTACGCGCAGCATCTGGCTCATAGCTGCCCTCAATGATGTCCTTAATGCGCTTCTGCACACCTTGAGGGACAATGCCGTGAAGTTCATTGTGCAATAGCTGCTTGTTCCGCCTGCGCTCAGTCTCGTCGATGGCTCGGCGCATCGAATTGGTAATTTTATCAGCATAGAGTATTGCGCTACCATTAATATGGCGCGCAGCGCGGCCTATAGTCTGAATGAGCGCACGTTCCGAACGTAAAAAACCTTCCTTATCAGCATCGAGTATAGCGACCAGTGATACCTCAGGGATATCCAGCCCCTCGCGTAACAGGTTAATACCGACCAGAACATCGAACATGCCCAACCGTAGATCGCGGATGATTTCCACTCGCTCAACAGTCTCAATATCTGAATGCAGATAACGTACTTTAATACCGTGCTCGGAAAAATATTCGGTGAGATCTTCTGACATGCGTTTGGTCAGCGTGGTAACCAGCACTCGCTCGCCCTTGGTTGTACGTAAATTAACCTCAGACATCAAATCATCCACCTGATGTGTGGCCGGCCGCACTTCAATTTGCGGATCAACCAATCCGGTCGGACGCACCAATTGTTCCACCACTTGTCCGGTATGCTCTGCCTCAAAAACAGCAGGCGTTGCAGAAACAAATATGGACTGACGCATTACGCGTTCAAACTCGTCAAAACGTAGCGGGCGGTTATCCAGCGCGGATGGCATTCTGAAACCATAGTTGACTAGATTTTCCTTGCGCGCCCGATCCCCTTTGTACATTCCACCGATCTGCGGAATGGTAACGTGGCTTTCATCTATAAACATCAGCGCATCGGGCGGTAGATAATCAATCAGCGTAGGCGGTGGTTCGCCCGCTTTGCGTCCAGACAGATGGCGCGAATAATTCTCGATGCCTTTGCAAAAACCAATCTCGTTCAACATTTCAAGATCGTGACGAGTACGTTGTTCGATACGCTGCGCTTCCACCAATTTATGCTCTCGCTGAAAGAAATCTATGCGCTCAGCCAACTCAATTTTGATTGTCTCTATAGCCTGCAGTACGGTGCTGCGCGGCGTGACATAGTGGCTGGACGGATATATGGTAAAACGCGGTACGCGGCTCAGGATGTGGCCGGTAAGCGGATCAAATAGCGACAAGCTTTCTACTTCATCATCAAACATAGTCAGCCGCAACGCATGTTCGCTGTTTTCTGCCGGAAAGATGTCAATTACATCGCCTCGAACTCGAAAATGTCCATGCGAAAAATCTACATCATTACGCTCATACTGCATCTCTGTGAGACGCTTAATTGCGTCCTGCCGTACTAATTTTTCATGCTCGCGCAGATGCAGAACCATGCCGTGGTAGTCTACCGGGTCGCCAATACCATAAATGGCCGAGACGGTAGCTACAATCACCACGTCCTGTCGCTCCAACAGGGATTTGGTAGCCGACAAACGCATCTGCTCGATTTGCTCATTTATGCTGGAATCTTTTTCGATAAACACACCACGCGATGGAACATAAGCCTCTGGCTGGTAGTAATCGTAATAGGACACGAAATATTCCACTGCGTTTTCAGGAAAAAAGTCGCGCATTTCAGAATACAACTGTGCCGCCAGCGTCTTATTTGGTGCCATAATAATGGCCGGTCGCCCCAATTGGGCAATGACGTTCGCCATAGTGAAAGTTTTACCAGAGCCTGTCACACCAAGCAAAGTTTGAAACGATAGTCCCTCGTTAACTCCCTCAACCAATTGTGCAATTGCAGTGGGCTGATCACCCGCAGGCTCGAAAGGTTGATGCAAGAAATATGGGCTATTGGGATAGGTCTTAATCACGGTATAATTTCAGCAAAATTCGAATTTAAAATTTTAAAAAACGGGACAGTTTACTCTGAACCCATAAGGATACAATCTTGGAACTATCGAAGCGCGTACAAGCAATCAAACCCTCCCCCACTCTGGCCGTCACCGCGCGAGCTTCGAAATTGAAGGCGGAAGGGAAGGATATTATCGGATTGGGAGCAGGCGAACCTGATTTCGACACTCCGCAGCATATCAAAGATGCGGCAATAGCCGCGATCAACAAAGGTTTCACAAAATACACCGCAGTCGGAGGAACACCCTCTCTGAAACAGGCTATCGCCGCCAAGTTCAAACGTGACAATGGGCTGGATTACACTGCGAAACAGATCCTGGTTTCCTGCGGCGGCAAGCAAAGTTTTTTTAACTTGGCGCTTGCCTTAATAAATCCCGGTGATGAGGTAATTATCCCAGCACCTTATTGGGTATCCTATCCGGATATCGTGCTCATCGCAGAGGGAAAACCGGTAATCGTGCAGACAGGCATCGAGTTAGATTTCAAGATGAGCGCTACGCAATTATCTGCGGCTATCACAGCCAAAACAAAAATAGTGGTACTCAATAGCCCAAGCAACCCCTCAGGTGCGGTTTACAGCCTGGAAGAATTACAAGCGTTGGGGGAGGTGTTGCGAAATCATCCTCAGGTATTGATAGCCACTGATGATATGTATGAGCACATTGCGTTGCGTGACGAAAAATTCGTCAACATTCTGAATGCCTGTCCTGATCTTTATTCACGCACTATGGTATTGAATGGCGTGTCAAAATCTTATGCAATGACAGGCTGGCGGATCGGTTATGCCGCAGGACCAGAGCACATCATCACGGCAATGGAAAATGTGCAATCACAAAGCACATCCAATCCCACTTCGATTTCGCAAGTAGCTGCAGAAGCAGCCTTGAACGGGGATCAGGACTGCATTGCGCCGATGCTAACAGCATTCCGCGAGCGACATCTATTCGTAGTGGATGCACTGAACAAAATTTCCGGTGTCAAATGTTTAATGAGCGGAGGGGCGTTCTATGCATTCCCCGACGTGCGTCAGGTAATTGCGACTTTATACCAGAAAGGCACCATCAAAGAAGCTACCGACGTAGCTTTGTCCGAATACCTGCTAGAGCAGGCTGGTGTGGCCATAGTGCCTGGCTCGGCTTTCGGTAGTGAAGGCTACATTCGTCTGTCTTTCGCCACCTCAATGGAAAATTTGAAAAATGCGATTAGCCGTATCTCCAAGGCATTTTTATAATTCTATTTTTTTCATTCTTTGCAATAGCTGCCAATTAACGCCTCGTGCTCCACACTGGATTGGTAAGAGTACCGGACAATATCAGCGGCACGCTGCCCAGATCAGCGCGTATTTTCAAATCGACATTTAACCGTCCTGATAACTGCTTGTTCGCTGCAACATCGACATAGCCATTTGCACTCATGACACCAGCTGAAATTTTGATCTGGCGCAGATGCTGTTTGTTGTTATCTATCTGTAGCACGCCACTCAATTCGTCAAAATGCGTACGACCGCTAGAAGCACCCTTACGGCTAGGCATGCGTGCAGTTTCTACCATATCAACTTCATTAATAAGCCCCTTCTTTACCAAGAATTTTCCATCCAGATGCGGGGTTTTAGCCAGTAGGGGAAGTTTCTCCCCTCGTAGAATAAAATTAGCGTCACCATCCATTTCACCAATAATGCCCAATTGCGGCAACGCATCATGCAATGCCATAACCTTAATATTCACCAGTCCCTGCATTTGCCAGCCTTTTAACCAATTCAGGTGCGCACTGCCGGTCAGCATGCCGCCATACAATCGTCCGTCGATTTCATGGAATTTGATTTCACCTGCGCCCAACTCGCCTTTTACGGTCAGCTCGTTGAACAAAATGTTCGGCAACAATGGCACGTAACCTTCCTTGATATCCAATGCAATTTGCCAGCGAGACTGCTGCGGGTGTAGTTCCACGCTAAGCTTGCCATCCTCACTCTTCAATGCCGCTTTGACAAATCGCCTCTGCCCATCAAAATTCACCACACCATTTACAGTAGGCAAAGTAAGCTCATTGTCACTGACATGCGCATGCTGCAACACTATGCGCTCTACCGGATAATATGCGTCCCCGCCTGCAGCCTGTAGCCAAAACAAGGCCTTATCGAAACTCTCAGCACTTATAATTAAGCTTTTTATTTCGATACTTTTAATAGCTTTAATTTCGCTTAATAATGCAGAAAAATTAAAACTCAGCACAATACTGCTCGCTTTTAACTCCTGGCGACCGCCTATGGATACATCCTCTAACTCCAGTATCGGCTGAGGAAGTAATATCGCACGCAGATGGCCGACACGTACCGGTTGTTGTAGTTGAGCGGACAGTTTCTGCTCGATTTGCTTGACATAGCCCTGCATTGGCCAAATATAAGGCACCAAAACGGCCAGTATAAATAGCAACACAAACAAGCCGGCCGTCATCTTGCCCCACGGCAACGGCTTGCTGTGTGTTATGGCTACACGCGGACCAGGCTTCACTTCCAGCATTTGATCGGCCTGTGTTTTAACTGCCACTTCCGCTTTTAGCTTGTCCACCGCCTGCGCCACATCTTGATTAGCTTTAATGTGCGCCGTAGCTTCGGAATGCACCTTGGCTTCCGCTTCTGCTTTTTCTTTGGCCAGCGTAGCTAAATGTTCCGCCTGAAATTTTACCGTTTCCTGCTCTTCTATGATGCGCCTTACTTCGGCTTCGGCACGCACCTTCGCGTCCATTTCTACTTTTTCTTTTTCCAGTGCAGCTTCATGTTTCGCTCTGACTTTTACTGCTTCCTGCTCAGCCTTGAGGCGAGCCGTTTCGGCTTCGGCACGAATCTTGGCTTTCGCTTCTACTTGTAATTTGGCTTGCTCAGCTTCCAGCTCAGATCTGACTTTTGACGTTTCCTGCTCAGCCTTGAGCCGAGCCGATTCAGCTTCGACGCGAGCTTTGACTGCAACTTCCATTTCCACTTTTACTTTAGCCTGCTCAGCTTCCTGCTTCGCTCTGAGTTCTATCGCTTCTTGCTCTGCCTTCAGACGGGATACTTCAGCATCAGTGTTCGCATTGGTTTTTGCTTCCACTTTCGCCATGGCCAGCGCAGCTTCCAATTCCGCTTTGATTTTTTCCGATTCTTGTTCTGCCTTGTGGCGAGCAGTTTCAGCTTCCGCTTTTGCCCTGGCTAATGCAGCCTCCTGTTCCGCCCAGGCTTTTGCCGCATCCTGCTCAGCCTTAAGGCGGGCTGCGTCAGTCTGCGCCTTGGCTTCCGCATCCATTTTTTCCTTGGCCAGCGCGGCTTCCAATTCTGCTCTGATTTTTTCCGCTTCTTGTTCTGCCTTGCGGCGAGCCGTTTCAGCTTCCGCTTTTGCCCTGGCTAATGCAGCCTCCTGTTCCGCCCTGGTTTTTGCCGCTTCCTGCTCAGCCTTAAGGCGGGCTGCGTCAGCATCAGCCTGTGCCTTGGCTTCCGCTTCCATTTTTGCCTTGGCCAGCGCGGCTTCCAATTCTGCTTTGACTTTTTCCGCTTCTACTTCTGCCTTGAGACGAGCTGTTTCAGCTTCCGCTTTTGCCTTGGCTAATGCAGCTTCCTGTTCCGCCCTGGCTTTTGCCGCTTCCTGCTCAGCCTTAAGGCGGGCTGCGTCAGCATCAGCCTGCGCCTTGGCTTCTGCTTCTACTTTTGCTCTGGCTCGCGCTGCTTCCTGTTCTTCCCTGATTCTTGTCGCTTCTTGTTCCGCCTTGAGGCGCTCAGCTTCAGCGTCGGATCGAGCCTTAGCTAATGCTTCAGCCTCCATTTTTGCCTTGGCCAGCGCGGCTTCCAATTCTGCTTTGATTTTTTCCGCTTCTAATTCTGCCTTGAGACGAGCTGTTTCAGCTTCCGCTTTTGCCTTGGCTAATGCAGCCTCTTGTTCCGCCCTGGCTTTTGCCGCATCCTGCTCAGCCTTAAGGCGGGCTGCGTCAGCATCAGCCTTCACCTTGGCTTCCGCTTCTACTTTTGCTCTGGCTCGCGCTGCTTCCTGTTCTACCCTGATTCTTGTCGCTTCTTGTTCCGCCTTGAGGCGCACAGCTTCAGCGTCGGATCGAGCCTTAGCTAATGCTTCAGCCTCCATTTTTGCCTTAGACAGCGCGGCTTCCAATTCTGCTTTGATTTTTTCCGATTCTTGTTCTGCCTTGAGGCGAGCAGTTTCGGCTTCCGCTTTAGCCCTGGCTAATGCAGCCTCCTGTTCCGCCCTGGCTTTTGCCGCATCCTGCTCAGCCTTGAGTCGGGATGCATCAGCATCAGCCTTCACCTTGGCTTCCGCTTCTACTTTTGCTCTGGCTCGCGCTGCTTCCTGTTCTACCCTGATTCTTGTCGCTTCTTGTTCCGCCTTGAGGCGCACAGCTTCAGCGTCGGATCGAGCATTAGCTAATGCTTTCGCTTTTTCCCTTGCTAATGCAGCCTCCTGTTCCGCCTTGGCCTTTACTGCTTCCTGCTCAGCCTTGAGGCGGGATGCGTCAGCATGCTTAATTTCCGCTTCCACTTTCGCTTTAGCCTGCGCAACCTTTGCATCGTCCTCTTCAGCCTCCAACATTACCTTAGCTGATACTTGAAAACTGATAGGGTCTTGCCTTCCCCCCAGACCTTCAAACGTGGGAGAAAGTGAAATATTCTTTTGAATAGGCATCCGAGGGATCGCCATCTTAACAACGCTACTTACCTTATCTTTATCTTGAATGAAGCCGCCATCAGTCAACTCCTGCAGCATATCAACAAGCGATTCACGTAGACTGGGCGCAGCCCGTTTCATCAACTCTTTCACGGAAGACTTATTATCGATCAAACCTAGAGCACGCTTAATATCGCTGGACAAATAATTAGTTATCCTTTTGCTTTCGTCCTCACCTTGTCTGGTTTTTATAAATATAATTTTTATATCCATACTAAGTCGTTGCACCTGAATTATCTAAATTTTCGCTACTTATTTTTCTCTACAACTAACCACATATAAACATCTATCTATTGACTGAAAAGCTTACAGCCAGTACTATAGCGGACTTGTCAATTCCCTGATAGCTCAGTTGGTAGAGCGACGGACTGTTAATCCGCAGGTCCCTGGTTCGAGTCCAGGTCGGGGAGCCAGATATAAAGCCTTGCAGCAATGCAGGGCTTTTTTATTGTCTGAATCATTCGCCTGTGTAGGGCTGCTTAGGATTTCCCAGTCGCGTTTCGATAACAAGTTGGATATCATTTGAGTATTGTGTTGGCCGTGTTAGCGGACGCACCATTAGATTACCTTAGCTTTCGTTATCGGCATTTTTGACTTTTAGTTGAGGGTGTGGCGGTATATTAGGTTGGCGTGGCTTATGCTGGCAGTCGATAAATGGTAGTTGGTAGTCGTTATTAGGGATGCTATATCATCAAAGAAGCCAGCCGAAATCACCATCTAGTGTTAATGCCTCGACTACCTGGCTCAGGTAAACATGTCTCCCTGCACTCCGACGATCTCGAAAATTAAATGTCCAGATGTTGCCTGTCGTGATGGTAAGCAAACGACACTTTGCAGACAGTGGTGCTAATCCTGAGTTATCTAATATATTTCAACTTTTAATTGTGCAATTTCCATAAAGAATTATTTTTGTAATAGTGTATAGAAGTGACTGTCTACATGGTGCACATAAGAAAGATGCCCTAGCAGAGACTCGTAATCCACAGTTTTCAACATGCCCTTTTTGTATAAATCAAGAAGCAGCCTAATGTGATCTTTTTGTTTTCGGTGAATAGTAATGCGTCCCCCATCACATATTTTTAGGCCGGTGACGGATGCGGTACCTCCGCTACTGCTTCCTATTTTTGTTTTCGTTGTATTAATTGTGATATTTGGCGATTTCGTTTTAGAAATTAGGCTTGATATTTCCTTCAGTAGAATGCTACTTACACCCAGTTTGTTTGTAGAAATTATCAGATCATCCGCATACCTCGAATAAACAACATCCCCGAATTTAAGCTTGTTGTTTATCAAGTTTACCAATGCAGTATCGAACTCCAGCATAACTATGTTGCTAATAATTGGAGAGCTTGGAAATTCAACACCCAACACATCATTTTTATAAAAACAGGCTAGACGAATCAACTCCTCGGCGTCTTCATTAAGAAACCATTCAGGGGTGTTCTTCTTATGCCAATCCTTAATTTTTGGCAAAAGGTCAATGTATTTTATGCTTGGGAAAAAATTTTGCAAATCCAGCTTTAGAAAAAATTGGTTATCTTTGTGACGAACTGCATTGTGCAATATGGATAAGCCATCTTGATACGCTATTGCCGCATGATGGACAGGTAGATCTTTAAACACTTTAAAGATTAGCCAATATTGGATGGTTTTTAATTTTCTAGACGGCTGCAGAATTTCTCTATTTCCCCCACTCTATAGTGGACCCTGATATTCAGACAATAAATTAAGGTGGTAACCTGTTGCAATTGCAGGATCACTTGCTGCGTATAACAACCAAATAGCACGGGATATTGCCTCAAATTGCAAGCGAATCAAGCCCATTACTGAAGTAAAATTGCCATTCGCAGTGAGCAGTCTAAAACTATCTGCATGTTCTAAAGCTATAGCACACATAGTTAATGTCGCTAAACTCCTTGGTGAATCAGAATAGGTCGCACCGTCCAAAAGATTGAAAATTGTCTAATCAAACTCAATCGAACGCTGAAGTAGGTGTTCTGTTGTGGTCATGTATTACCTTGACGATAGTGTCTGAATAATTAGTTATTATTTGATGGTGTAGAGTGGCTAGAAGCGAAGTCGAATCTTTACTGCTAATGTATGTTACCCGCAACTGCCCGATTCGATATATATATAAATGAAATATGCTTGCTGCTTAACCCCATTAAAAATCACTATTGCCAATCGGCTTCAATACAATAAAAATTGTACCTGTAAGCCATTATTATAGAAAGGATTAATAGCTATGTTAAAATCATTTCTGCCATATTTTCTTCTATGTACAATTATTGCCATCAATCTCAGCGCACTCACAGCAGTGCTGCAAATGGATATACTCGAGAATTCGATCACTGCTAAAACCATCTCGTGGATACTAACGGCATGCGCATGGTCTTTAGTCTACGTTTTTCGTAACCGATAGTATTGACCAGGGAAAAGTCCAAAATACTGTAGAGGTCTAATTTACACGGACACATCTATAGGTGGTAAACGATTCCAAATCAGTGGAAATGATTAGCGACTTAACCTGCTTTCTGCGGCTTTACGGTATTAATAATGCACCTTCTCGGCTATAGTCATAATTGAACTTTAATAGTGACAGCTCAGCATGAGGCAGGCTGAAGTGGATTACCCATGAAGGCGTGGCGAAGCAATTCGAACGCGTTGTGGCCCTGCTTATGCATGGTATCGAGGTAAGAACGGATGATGCAGAAGTTCTC
>Ga0210044_10006738_pt1 | contig 15003 bp, 19 predicted proteins | sample CryGey13umfilter_2_FD_183959 | JGI IMG/M metagenome (GOLD analysis project Ga0210044, IMG submission 183959) | Groundwater microbial communities from aquifer in Utah, USA - Crystal Geyser 4/9/14 3 um filter (SPAdes) (version 2) | ecosystem: Environmental > Aquatic > Deep subsurface >...
TGGGAATTCCCCGCGGCGGGGTAGTGGTGGCGAAGATGGTGGCGGAAAAACTGGGTTGGCCTTTGGATGTTTTGCCGGCGAAAAAAATCGGCGCTCCCGGCAACCCAGAATTGGCCATCGGCGCCAGAGTTGGTCCCACTTCGCTAAACCTGCCTGCCGGCAAGGCAGGGCTACGTGGGGTCAAAACAGTAGTTTTGATTGATGACGGAGTGGCGACCGGTTTGACGGTTGAGGCCGGGATTAACTGGTTAAGGCGAAATGGGGCAGGGAAAATTATCGTCGCCGTGCCGGTGGCGGCCAAGGACAGCGCCGAGAGGTTAAAAACGCTGGCTGATGAATGGATTTGTCTTCATGAAGCCGATGATCTTTATGCCGTCGGGCAGTTTTATAAAGAGTTTGGGCAAGAACAATAATTGTTATAATCATTATAAATTTCATAAAAATTATATTAAGATAAGATATGAAGTTAATTGTGGGATTGGGTAATCCGGGGCAGAAGTATAAATATAACCGGCACAATGTCGGATTTATGGTGGTGGATAGGTTGATGGAGTTAAACTTAGCGGGAGTAGTTTTAGCCAAGCCGCAGACGTTCATGAATAAAAGCGGAATCGCGGTCAAAAAACTCACTAAACGCTACTCCCTACCCCCTAATGCCCTATATGTGATTCACGACGACTTGGATATTGAACTGGGGAAGTATAAAATTTCTTTGGGGAAGGGGCCGAAAGTGCATAATGGCTTAAGATCGATTTACGAGCAGTTGGGCACGAAGGATTTTTGGCATGTGCGGATCGGCATTGATAACCGTTTAAAAACCGGGTTTAAAGGGACAGGGGAAGAGTATGTGCTGCAAAATTTCCGGCCGGAAGAGAAAAAAATAATTAATAAAATATGTCAAGAAATACAACGCCTCAGTCTTTGGGGCAATTATTAGCTAAGTACGACTGGGATAAGAAAAAGTATATTTCCCAGGAGTGGCAGGATTACGCTTATCGATTAGCGGTGTTTTTGGATGATTTAGCCCATAAGTCGTTGTATATGAGATTGGCGAAGAATATGCCGCGGCAGGATTTGGAAAACGCCAAGAACTTTGTGACTGATGCGTATCAGGTGAAAAACAAGGCTAAGTTGTTTATGTGGAAGTTAAAGGAGATAAAAAATTTAGCTCGGCATACGAAATTTTCTGCGTGCTCACACCTGCCGTGAGTGTGCGAGAGGCTGCGCGCGCAAAAATTTGTATTGCCTGCGCTGATAAATTTTTATGAATAAAGTTCATGTTTTAATTTCCGGACAAGTACAAGGGGTGGGATATCGGTGTTGGGTTAAACAGCAGTTTAAAGAGCTGGGTTTAAGCGGAGAAGCGTGGAATAATCCTGACGGCACGGTGGAGGCAAAGTTTTCGGGCGGGGATGGGGCAGTGGGAACATTGCTGGCCAGATTGTATCAAGGCCCGCCGCTGGCAAGAGTGAAGAAAGTTGCTATACTGGAAGAAGAATAAAGGATAACGATTATAATGATCATAACGATTATAAATATTATATTAGGCGGGGCGGTGGGGTGGTTTTTGCCGATTTTGGATAAGATCGCTTACATTTATATTTTGCATCCGGAAGCGCAGATTTCCCAATACCTGAAGTGGCAGTTGGAAAAAAAACAGCTGAAGAATTTTCTAGAAACTTTACAAAGGCGGCAGGGAGAGTTGGACAAGCTAACAACCCGAGGAATTTTGTTTCAAGCCGCTTGGCTGGTTTTAGCTATTTTTACCGTGACTTCGGTGCCCGGCTGGTTCGGCCGGGCCCTGGTGATGGTTTTAGGGATAAGAATTTTATTGGAGGAATGGCGGGATTGGCTGAAGAATAAAGATGTATTGCGCCAGAAACTTTTGTGGCAAATTAAGAAAGAATGGCAGAATCAGGAATTAAAATTGTATTTAATTGGTAAAACAATTGCGGTGGCTTGGTTATGTTTACTGTTGGTCCGGTAACTTTTCATTTGTACGGTTTAATGATTGGCTTGGGAGTGCTGGTTGGCGCGTGGGTTGCCAGTAAAAAAGATAAAAAGATTTGGGATTGTTTAGTTTGGGTGATTGGCGGAGGAATTATCGGGGCAAGGCTGTATCATGTGGTTGATTGGTGGAGTTATTATAGTCAGCATTTATCACAAATTCCGGCAGTGTGGCAGGGGGGAATGGGGATATATGGGGGGATTTTGGGCGGGATATTAGGCCTATGGATTTATACTAGAAGACGGGAAGAACCGAACCTACTGTTTTTAAAGATGTTGGATGCGGGGGCGCTGGGACTGCCGCTGGGGCAGGCGATTGCCAGGTGGGGGAATTATTTTAACCAGGAATTGTACGGTCTGCCAACGAATTTACCTTGGGGAATTTATATCAGGCCGGAAAACCGGCTGTTGGAAGTAATGGATTTTAAGTATTTTCACCCGCTATTCTTGTATGAAAGTTTGTGGTGTCTGGCGATCTTTTTGGTGTTACTAAAGATTGTGAAGAAAAATCATTTTATAATCTATCTTGGTTTATATGGGCTAGGGAGGTTTTTCCTGGAATTTTTAAGGCTTGAAGCGTGGACAATTAACGGAGTTAATGTGGCGCAGATGATTTCAGCGGGGTTGATTTTAGGAGCGCTGGGCTTCATAATGGGGCGGAAATGATTTTGACTAAACTAAAAAATACTTTCGTGCTGTCCGTCGGCGGGTCAGTGTTTGCTCCCAATGACCAAGACAACCGGATTGATATTCAATATCTTCATGATTTTGAAGCGTTTATCAGAAAACAAATCGCCAAAAAGAGGCGATTTTTTATTGTCTGCGGCGGCGGTTATACTGCCCGGCAGTACCGCGACGCGGCCAAGCAAGCGGCCGGACGGAATCTGACCGACGAGGACCTGGACTGGCTGGGAATCCATGCTACCAGATTAAACGCCCATCTGTTTCGGACGATTTTTCGGGATGTGGCTTACCCGTGGATTTTAAAGCATTTTGATATGGTGGATAAAAACGCAGTTAATTCTCCGGTAGTAATCTGCGGCGGCTGGAAGCCGGGTTGGTCAACCGATTATGACGCGGCCTTAATTGCCCACGACTACAATATTCATACGGTGGTTAATCTGTCGAACATTGACCAGGTTTATGACAAAGACCCGAATAAATTTAAAGACGCTCAACCAATTAAAAAGATACACTGGAAAGACCTGATTGCTTTAGTGGGCAGTAAATGGACGCCGGGATTAAACTCACCATTTGATCCGATTGCCTGTTGTTTAGCCAAGAAAATCGGCCTAAAAGTGATTATTGCCAACGGCCACAATTTTGCTAATTTGGAGAAGATTTTGGAAGGGAAGCCATTTACGGGTACGGAGATAGAGTAGTTGACAAAGGTGGGAAATTTAGTATACTAGGAGGGAGTATGGATAAAATACAAAAATCATTAGCGAGAATTGAGGGGCAGGTAAGAGGCATTAATAAGATGTATGTTGGGAAAAAGCCGTGTTTGGAGCTGGTCCAGCAAGCGGCGGCGGCGAGGCAGGCGCTGGGGAGGGTTGGCCGGGAACTATTGAAACAGGAAGCCTGCCAGTGTATGTTGAAACAATCAGAAAAAAATAAGTTTGACAAAATTTTAAAGCAATTATTTAAAAATTAAAAAGCTCCGATGCTAATAGCATCGAGAGTCCACGATTCGGTTTACCGATATCGGGAGAGGAAAGTATGCCGGCAATTCATTTTACTGACAAAGATTTTGAAGAGAAAGTAATAAAAAGTACCCTGCCGGTGTTAGTGGATTTTTACGCTGACTGGTGCGGGCCATGCCAGCAGGCCGGGCCGGTGATTGAGGAGTTGGCAGAGGAGTATAAAGAGAAAGTGTTAATCGGCAAGGTGAACGTGGATGAAAGCAAGAACACCAGCGGCAAATATGGGATTATGAGTATTCCGACAATGGTAGTATTTAAAGACGGGAAAGAGGCGGAAAGGGTGAGCGGGTTCGGGGGGAAAGACGGAGTGGTAAAACTTTTGAAAAAAGTTTTAGGAGAGAAATAACCATTATAATGATTATAAATTTTATAAATGTTATATAAACTCATCATCATCGGCTCCGGGCCGGCGGGGTATACGGCCGGGATTTACGCGGGGAGAGCCGGGTTAAACCCGCTTTTATTTGCCGGAGAAAAAAGCGGCGGCCAGCTGATTTATACGACAATGGTGGAAAATTGGCCGGGGGCAAAAGACGGGGTGACGGGGCCGAAGTTAATGCGGGATTTGCGGGAGCAGGCGGAAAAATTCGGAACCAAAATAATCGATAAAAAGGTGATTAAAGTGGATTTTTCGAACAGGCCGTTTGAGATTTTCACCCCCGAGGTGAAAGATGCTCACACCTCGGGGGTGTATGCGGCCGGAGCAATAATCGTGGCTACGGGAGCGGAGAGCATTAAATTAAATATTCCCGGAGAGGAAAGATTATTAGGGCGGGGGGTGGCGACCTGCGCGGTTTGCGACGCGTTATTTTACAGAGATAAAAAGGCGGCGGTGGTCGGCGGCGGAGATGCGGCGGTGGAAGACGCTTTGGCCTTAACGAAATTTGCCAAAGAAGTGGTGCTGGTGGTCAGGCGGGAGGAATTGCGGGCTTCGAAAATAATGCAACAGCGGGTGGAAAATAATCCTAAAATCAAGATTTTATGGAAGAGCCAAGTAACGGAAATTATGGGAGAAGATAAAGTCGAAGCAATTAAAATCAATAATGCAGAAACAGTAAAAACCGACGGAGTGTTTTTAGCAATTGGCCATAAGCCGGCCAGCGGGATTTTTAAAGGCCAGCTGGATTTAGATGAAAAAGGCTATATTAAGGTTTGGCAAACAATGACTTCGGTTCAGGGGGTTTTCGCGGCCGGTGACTGCGTTGATTATCGTTATCGGCAGGCGATTACCGCGGCGGGGATGGGGTGCCAGGCGGCGATTGACGCAGAAAAATGGCTGGAGAATCAAAGCCAATAATAATCATAAACATCATAAATTATATAAGAATTATATGAAGAATAATCCATATCAGAATGCGGTGAAGCAGTTAGAAACAGTGGCGAAATACATTAACCTGCAGGGTCGGACCCTGGAGGAGTTAAAGTGTCCAAAAAGAGTGATTAAGGCTGATTTAAGAGTAAAAATGGATGATGGAAAAATTAAAACTTTTAAGGCTTTCCGGTTGCAGCATAATGACGCGGTCGGGCCGTATAAAGGCGGGATTCGGTTTCATCCTAACGTCAGCGAAGACGAAGTGAAAGCGCTGTCAATGTGGATGACCTGGAAGTGTTCGGTGGTGGGGATTCCTTACGGCGGGGCGAAAGGCGGGGTAATCTGCGATCCGAAAAACATGAGCGAGGCGGAGTTGGAAAGATTGAGCCGGGCCTATATTCAGGCCATTGCCAAATATATCGGTCCTTTCAAAGATGTGCCGGCTCCGGATGTGAATACCACCCCGCAGATTATGGCCTGGATGGTGGACGAGTATGAAAAAATTGCCGGTAAACACGAGCCGGGAGTGATTACCGGCAAGCCGGTGGAGGTGGGCGGGTCTTTAGGCCGGACCGAGGCGACAGGGTTGGGCGGTTTTTATGTGCTGGAGCAGTTGCGGAAGGTTCGGAACCTGCCGCAAAATATTACGATAGCGGTCCAGGGGGTGGGTAACGTCGGTTATTGGTTTATTGAGTTTGCCAAGAAAGCCGGTTACCGGGTCGTTGCCTGGTCAAATTCTAAGGGCGGAGAGTATAAAGGGAAAAAGATTACCAATGAACAATTGCTGGAATTACCCGTGGATATTTTAGTACCGGCGGCATTGGAGAATCAGATTACCAAAGATAATGCCGGAAAGATTAAAGCTAAGTATATTATTGAGATGGCTAACGGCCCGGTGACGCCGGAAGCGGATGAAATTTTGCATCGGCGCGGCATTATTTCCATTCCCGATGTTTTAGCCAATGCCGGCGGAGTAACCGTGTCTTACTTTGAGTGGTGCCAGAATAACATGGGTTATTATTGGGGAAAAGACGAGGTCTTTTCTAAGCTTAAAGTGATTATGGATAAAGCCTTTGGGGAGGTGTGGAAGATTTATGCAAACGCAAAACGCAAAACGAAAAACGAAAAATTGACACCGCGCATGGCGGCATATATTTTAGCCGTTGGCCGGGTGGTCAAGGCGATGAAAATGAGAGGCGGTCAGCGGTAAACCTGATCGTGGGAACCAATATCTATTAATATTAGCGTTTGCCGGCTCTTATAAAAAACTATTCTAAGGTTAGGACTGACAGAAAAAGCATAAAACCGGGAAAGTTTTCCTGAAAGTTTATGAGTTTTTAGTTTTGGACTGAAAGGATTTTGTTGGAAGAGTTTGAATAGTTGAGGTAATTTTTGCCTTCTTTGAGGGTTAATTTTCTTAACTCTTTTTTTAAACTTCTGAGAGAATTCTAACTCGAACATTTATAAGTTTTTAAAGAAATTATCAATATCCTGCGGCGTTTTTAAAACGATATTTTTATTTTTGTGGGTCAATGCTTCGGTGGCAGATTTAAGAATTTCTTTTTCGGCTTGGGGTGAGAAAGGCGGACCATAAGGAACAACAGTGGGTGAGAACAGCAGATATCTGACGGCATTGCGGACAAACTCGGAGAAAGAGGTATAGAGCCCGGTTTTAATTTGGGCGTCAACGGCCTGTTTCATCGGTTTAGGCAGAGTGATGTTGATGGTAATTGTATCCATATAATACATTTTATGTATTAATTTCTTTGTTGTCAAGAAGGCGATGAAGTTAAGGCGATGTTGTGTTATATTGTAGTATTGATAAATTAATAAAAGGAGAAATATGACTGAGAAAAAAAAGAATTTATTGCAACCGATAATGGTGGGGTTGTTGGTGATAGCGGCGTTTGCGATTGGCAGTATGTGGACGGAGTTGAAAATGTTGAAGAGCGGCAATCAGCCAGCGGGTAAACCGGTGGCGTCCCAGCAGCCGCAGCAGCAAGCGGAAGAGCCGAAAGAAGTCAGCGATGATGTTTGGAAAGAAATTATAAAAAATCCAACGGCAGTAAAAGGCGATAGTAAAGCTAAAGTGACGCTGGTGGAGTTTACCGACTTTCAATGTCCGTTTTGCAAACGGTACGCGGAGGAAACATTGGGCCAGATTGAAAAAGAGTATATGGCTACAGGCAAGGTTAGATATATTGCCAAAACTCTGCCGTTAGAGTTTCATCAGTTTGCCCAAGCCGCGGCAGAAGCGGCTAAGTGTGCCGGGGTCCAAGGGAAGTATTTTGAGTACAGCACTTTACTGTTTAAAAACCAGGATAGTTGGTCGACAGAAACAGATGTGACTAAAACTTTTGCCGGATATGCGACGAGTTTAGGCCTTAATGAAGCAAAGTTCAGCCAGTGCGTGGCTAACGGAGAGCAAAAGGCGGCAGTGGCGGCCGATGTAGCTTTGGCGAAAAGGGGCGGATTGGGCGGCACGCCCAGTTTTGTGATTAACGGGAAGATTTTGGTAGGAGCGCAGCCGTTTGTCCAGTTTAAAGCGGCGATTGACGAGGCGCTGAAGTAATCCGCCAGCTGGCGGAGATACGGTATAATACGGCCATGAAGCGGATAGCGATAATTTTCCTATTGCTGTTTTTGGCCCCGACGGCCGTCGGGGCGGCGGCGGCGGAGGCGACGGCCAGCGCGGAGATGGCCACTTCGGCGGGGACTTTAAGCATTGAAGCGGTGACCAAGCAGGATATTACTGAGAGAACTTCGGCAGTCAAGGGAAGGTTGGAGGGATATTTAGACGAAAAAGAGATTGGCAAGTTAAGTTGGCTAAATTTTTTACAGCAGGCGATCAGACAGGCGGTGGACAAAGGGGTGTCGGCGAATACGATTGTTTTGGTGCTTTTGTTTCCGCTGGTGGCCGGGTTGATTGCCGCGGCCAGGCATTTAATCGGTTTAACCGGGTTTGGGATTTTTGTGCCGGCAATGTTATCAGTTGCCTTTGTGGCGACGGGTATTAAAGTAGGTATCATCATGTTCGCGGTGGTGTTTTTAGGGGCCAGCTTGGCCAGGAAAGTTACCGAAAGATTAAAACTGCAGTATTTACCAAGAATGGCCTTAATGATGTGGCTGGTGTCGGCGGCAGTGCTGGCAGTGCTTTTGGGGGCAGTGAACATTAATTTAGGCAGTTTAAGCGCGGTCTCCATTTTTCCGATTTTAATTTTAATGCTGTTATCCGAGAATTTTATTGAGGTGCAGACAGGCAAAAGCCGGCATGAAGCGGTGCAGGTGATGATCCAGACGTTAGTAATGGCGATAATCGGGGCAGTGATTTTAAAAACCAATTGGGTGCAGAAGTTAGTCTTATTGAATCCGGAAATTTCTTTGCTGGTGATGGCTTTGCTGGATATTTATGTGGGCAGGTATACGGGATTGAGAGCACTGGAAATGTGGAAGTTCAGAAAAATAATTAAATGACAAAATTTTCTGACATTTTGGGCATGAATGCCCGGAACCATTTGTATCAGTCGAAGTATAACTCGCGTAAGGGGAAAAGAGCGGCGGATTCTAAGCTGGTAACCAAGTCGATTTTGAAAAAAGCTAAGTTACCGGTGCCAAGACTGCACCGGATATTTAAGAATGAAAGGGTGGTGGAAAGATTTGATTTTACCAATTTGCCGGATAGTTTTGTGATTAAACCGAGCCAGGGGTTGGGCGGGGAAGGGATTCTGGTGGTTGACCGCGGCGGCGAGTTTGCCGGAGAATGGGTCAGCGTTGACGGTAACAAGCTGACGGTTAATGATTTGCGCTTACACATTTTGGATATTCTGGCTGGGAAATATTCAATGCTGGATTTGCCGGATAAGGCGTTTATTGAAGAAAGGGTTAGGGTTCATCCAAGATTTGAGCCGATCAGCTGTCAGGGAACTCCGGATGTGGGAGTGCTGGTGTTTAATAAAATTCCGGTGATGGCCTTTTTAAGGCTGCCGACAAAAGAGTCGCACGGCAAGGCGAACATGTTTCAGGGGGCCGTGGCCTGCGGAGTGGATATGGCCACCGGAGTGACCACAAAAGCGGTTAAATATACCAGCGAAGTGAAGTTTTTTCCGGATTCGCGGCGGCGGCTAGCGGGGATTCATATTCCCCGCTGGGAGGAAGTGCTGGAGCTGGCGGTGACAACGGCCGAGGCGGTAGGGTTGGGTTATTGCCGCGTAGATATTGCTCTGCAGCCAAGGACAACCAAAACAGGCAAACTGAAAAGCACGCCGATGGTGCTGGAAGTCAATGCCCAGCCGGGCTTGAAAATTCAGCTGGCCAATGAGGCGGGTTTGAAGCGCAGGCTGGAGCGGGTGGAGGGTTTGCCGGTTAAGACAGTCAAACAGGGGATTAACATCGGCAAGCAGTTATTTAGCGTTCGGGATGAAGACGAGTCAATTCAGGGCGGGTGGTTAAATATCGGCATTTTTGAAGACGTGGAGGTGGAGAATTTTTTGGGAGAAAAACAGCAGATAAAGGCAAAGATTGACAGCGGGGCGTTTCGGACTTCGATTGATGAAGGGTTAGCCAGGAAGCTGGGATTGATGGACCCGGAAAATATTTTATGGGAAAGAAGCTACCGGAGCGCTTTAGGCAGAGAGGAAAGAGAAGTGGTGGGAGTGACTTTTTATTTAAAAGGCAAGAAAATTAAAACCGCGGCGTCGGTGTCTGACCGGTCGAAGTTAAAACGGCCGATGATTATCGCCAGGCGGGACTTGTTGGGATTTTCGATCAGGGTGAAAGAAGGCGAAGCCGGGCAGGAGGCGTAGGGGCATGCGCCCCTTAAAATTAAAGAGATAAATGTTTCAGTGGCATTCGCCACTGAGAAATTAATATGTATTTTGTCTATATACTGATTTCGTTAAAAGACAATAGGTTTTATATTGGTTTGACTAGTAATTTGGAAATAAGATTAAGAAGTCATTTTGAAGGGAAAGTTTTTTCAACCAAAAATAGACGACCATTGAAATTGTTAGGATACGAAGCATATTTAACAAAGCACGAAGCGGGAATGAGAGAAAAGTATTTGAAAAGCAGTGACGGCAGAAAAGAAATGAAAATAAGATTTAAACAAAGTTTGGTAAATTTAAAATAGATAAAGTGGTAAAATAGCGGGAATGAAAATTCCCGCACAATTTAACCAAATTTCCGAGATCAAAAAACTGTTTCCTAAAGATGTTGGGGTAGTGGGAGTGGGAGTGACCGGGTGGCCGCGGGCGGCCTTGGGATATTTATTGCCGAATTACCAGATTTTGTCGTTGTTGGAAACTGCGGATTTGGGGGCAATCAGGCAGATTTGTCCGGTGGTAAGCGTGGAGAAAGGTTTAGGGGGCGGATTGCCCCAAAAGTTTAATACCTCGAGCATTTTGGGTTTAGCAGCGGTCAAGAAGTGGTTGAAAGGGAAAAAGAATTTGTTTGTGTATAAAGACAGCGAGGCGATTGACCGGGAAGCAGAGAAGTTAAATTTAAAGATTTTAGGAACAGAGGGGAAAATCAGAAAAGTGTTTGAGAATAAGAAGTTTTTCCGGGAAGAGCTGGTGAAAGCCGGTTTAAAACCGATACAAGGATGTTCCTTGCAGGTGGAGGAAATGGATGAGAAGAGATGGGAGAGATGTAAAGCAGAACTCGGCGAGAGGCTGGTGTTTCAATTGCCGGATTATACCGTGGGCGGGGGTTTGGGCACGTTTTTTATTAATTCAAAGAATGATTTTGCCAGTTTTAAAGAGTTTGTGGCGAGAAGAAGAGAAGTGAGGCGGGAGCTGAATAAAGTGATTGAGTGGGTGAATGTGACTAAGTTTATCGAGGGAGAGGCGGCGAGTATTTTGGGGTGCGCGACTAAATTCGGGACAGTAACAGGAAGGTTGCAAAAACAGATTATTGACCAGCCGGAGCTGGCGGCGCCGGCGGGCAGAAGCGGGGTGTGGCTGGGGCATGATTGGAATGTAGCCTTTAGCCCCGAGGCGCAAGCCGAAGGGGAGAAATTGTGCCAACAGTGGGGAGATTATTTGTATCAACAAGGATATAAGGGGGTGTTTGGGCTGGATGTTATTGTTAATAAAAATAACCAAGTATTTCCAATCGAATGCAATTCACGCTATACCGGCGCTTTTCCGCTGTACACGATGATGCAGATTGATAATCACGAGATGCCTTTGGATGTGTGGCATTTGCTGGAATGGCTGGGAATGGATTATGAAATGGATATGGAAGAGGTGAATAAATTGGGCAGGGGGGAGAAGAAAGGGCCCGCCTCGACTCGCGGCGAGTCGACGCGAGGCGGGGCGCAGCTGCTTTTACATAATTTGGAGAGAAGAACAGTGACGGCAACGAAAACAGTGAAGGCGGGGGTGTACAGAATAAACTCAAAACTCAAAACGAAAAACGAAAAGTTAACAGAATACTTGCGCCCGGGGTTTTCTATTTTAGATATTAAAGATGATCCGCCAGCCGGCGGAGAGTTTGTGTTGTGCGATCGGGTGGCGGGAGAGGAGTCGGTGCTGAAGCCGGCGGAAAGGCTGGGGAGGTTGGTGTTTAAACGCCGGGTGGTGGACGAAAAAGGCAAGCTGCTGCCGGAAATAAAAGAAGCAGTCAGAGCAGTTTATGATAGTTTTGAATTAATGCCTATTGGAGATATAACTTAAGATTTTTTCGGCGACATGCTGGGATTTGCCTTGGTTGGGCCAGTCGTGAAGCCTAAGGCCGGGGTCGGAGTTAAGCTCGATAATCCGGCATTCGCCGGATAAATCTGGCCCAGCAATTATGTCGATGCCACAGATTTTTAAACCAATAATTTTAGCAGCAGTTTCGGCGAGACGGATTAAAGTAGGATTAACTGAGCGGAGAGGGATGGTTTTGACTGAACCGCCGGTGGAGAAATTGGGAATGGGGTAAAGAGTGATAGTTTTATTTTTCGGTAAAACAGCCTGCAGGGACTGTCCTTGCAGGTGAAGATGCCAGGAAATTCTTTGCCAATTTCTCATCCGGTTGAGAAGTCTTTTGCCGCTAGTTTGCCATAACTCGAGGCGACGTTGGTTTTCGGCATCAATCAACTGTTTGATGGTGGAGCGGCCATTGCCGCTGATGGTTGGGGTCAAGCGTTGAGCCACGCCAATAACTTTAAAATTTAAAACGAAAAAGCGGTAGTCATTGCCCTGATGATAGGATTCGATTAAACAGCCATCAGGATAATGGTTTAAAACTTCTTTAACAGCTGATTGGCCGGATTTTTTGTTTTGAATATTTAAGAAAACAAACTGGCCTTTTTGGCCGGTTAGAGGTTTAATTACTTGGGGGATCCGCCAGCGGGCGGACTGACATGCAGAAAGGTATTCTTTAACTGAATGAACAATAATTTGCTGAGGGACAGGCAGATGATATTGAGAGAGTTTTTTGATTGTTTTTGATTTATTAAGAGATAGATTGATAGTTTTAGTGGAGTTCAGGCCGAAAGATTTTTCCGTAATTTGGTGGGTGCGCTGGCCGGAGCGAAAACTAAGAATTGGCGGCTGAACGGAAATAACCACAGGAGAAAGATTAAGTTTTTGGGCGGCGGCAAAAAGAATTTGAAGGTTAGAGTTGGTAAATTGGGGCATGGATGAATTATACAGGGCTGATACAATATTGATATGAAAGTAGCGGTGGGAGTTTCCGGCGGAGTAGATAGTGCCTTGGCGGCGGCGCTGTTAAAAGAACAGGGCTATGAGGTGACCGGGGTGTTTTTGGAATGCTGGCCCGCCGACGCTGAAGCTATGGCGGGTAAAAATGAACCGTGTCAGGGGGATAAAGATAGGCAGGATGCCTTAGGGGTGGCGTTAAAGTTAAAAATCCCGTTTAAAGTTTTGGATTTTAAGAAGGAGTATAAACAAAAAGTGCTGGATTGGTTTTATCGGGAATATAAGGCAGGGAGAACGCCGAACCCGGACATTGTCTGCAATCAGGAAATAAAGTTCGGGATGTTTTTAAAGTGGGCACTAAAGAATAAATTTGATTTTTTGGCCACCGGACACTATTGCCAACTAATTTCGACTCGGCATACGAAATTTTCTGCGTGCTCACAGCTATCTGGCTTTCCAGATGAGACGCTGCGCGCGCAAAAATTTGTATCGCCTGCGTCAACTCATTTGCTCCGGTCGGCAGACGAGCAAAAAGACCAGACGTATTTTCTGGCAATGTTGAAAGAAAAACAGTTGCGGCGGGTGTTGTTTCCGATCGGACATTTAACGAAAAAGCAAGTGCGCTTGGAGGCAAAAAAAAGAGGTCTGAAAGTGTGGAATAAAAAGGATTCCAGCGGAATCTGTTTTATCGGCCATGATTTGAATTTTCGGGAGTTTTTGAAAAGGAAAATCAAAGAACATGAAGGCGAGGCGGTAGATAAAAACGGAAAAGTAGTCGGCAAACACCAGGGGTTTGAATTTTACACGATCGGCCAAAGTTATGCCAGACCGTTGTTTGTGATAGGGAAAGATATAGAACGAAATAGATTGATAGTGGGGGGAAAAGCGGATTTAGCGAGAAAAGAGTTTGCGGTGGAGGGATGGGGGGGTATTCACCCCCTAAAGATTGTCAAGAGTTTAAAGAGCAAGGGGTATTCGCCCCTTGGATTATTGGTGAGAATTAGGCATCAGGGAAGATTAATCAGGTGTAAAATTGTGGGGGAAAAGGTGTTTTTAAAACAAGCAGAATATGGGATTGCCCCCGGCCAGGTCGCGGCGATATACCGAGAAACAGTAAGAACCGAACCTACTGTTCTTGAATGTTTGGGCGGCGGGGTGATAAAATAAACCGCGGAATTTAAGCTGCAAAAACTTCAGTTTTTTCCTTAACCGGCTGATTGACTTTCAGGCCGATCTCACTGCCTTTTTTGGCGCTGTCAATCTTTTTATGCTTCAGTTCAATTGATTCGACGGTTTGGGTAAATTCTTTGTCGCCGTGTTTAAATTTGATACTATCGCCGGTTTTTAGCGGGGCGGCCAGTTTAACAATCGCCACTAAAATTTTATCATAAAAATGGATAACGGTACCGATTTTCTTTACTGCCATATTACCTCACCCCCAATCTAATTGATTATAATAGATTAATGCGCGAATGGAAACAGTGGGAAATTAAACAATTGGAATGCAAGGATTTTCCTGATGGTTTAAAGCGGGTGCGGCCGAAGGTAAAGCAGTTGTTTTACCGGGGGGAGTGGGACAAAGATTTATTCAAAAAGGCCGTGGCGGTGGTGGGATCGAGAAGAATAACTCATTACGGCCGGATGGTGACAGAGATGATGGTGAGGGGATTGACAGAGGCAGGCTACATGATTGTGTCCGGGTTTATGTACGGGGTGGATACGCAGGCGCATAAAACTTGTTTGGAGAATAAAGGCAAAACAGTGGCGGTTTTGGGCTGTGGTTTGGATTGTTTGACGCCGGCGGAGAACGATGGTTTGTACACGAAGATTTTAGAAAGCGGTGGGTTGGTAGTGAGTGAATTTGAGCCGAAACAGGGGGCCAAGCTGTGGACGTTTCCTTATAGAAACCGGATTGTGGCTGGTTTGTCACAAGCAGTTTTGGTGGTGGAGGCCGGAGAGAATTCAGGCAGTTTGGTCACGGCGCGCTGGGCGTTTCAGCAGAAAAAGAAAGTGTTGGCGGTGCCGGGGATGATTACAGCCAGTTTGTCTAAGGGGACGAACTGGCTGATTAGAAACGGGGCGAGTTTGGTAACCAGCACCAATGATGTTTTGACAACTTTAGGTGATATTAACAGAGTAGAACCGCAGGTTCGGTTCTTACGATTAAGCGGGGAGGAAAAAGAGGTAATGGAGTTGTTAAAAAGAGAAGAAATGGAAGCAGATGAATTAGCGAGAAAATTAAATCAGCCGATTGCGCAAATTAATATTTTACTGTCTAAGTTGTGCCTGAAGGGATTGGTAGAGGAAAACAACGGGAGGTTTATGGTAGGATTTT